>Ga0164293_10005579_pt1 | contig 10707 bp, 9 predicted proteins | sample GEODES118metaG_FD_111487 | JGI IMG/M metagenome (GOLD analysis project Ga0164293, IMG submission 111487) | Eutrophic lake water microbial communities from Lake Mendota, Wisconsin, USA - GEODES118 metaG | ecosystem: Environmental > Aquatic > Freshwater > Lake | place: USA: Lake Mendota, Wisconsin...
ATGGGACGACCTCAAAGCCGCCATGGACAGCCAGGGCGTGGTGGTCGAGCCGGGCGACATGGTCTGCCTTTGGACCGGATTCGATCAGGTCATCCTGGAGCAAAAGGGCAAGCCGAGCGCCGAGTCACTGCACGGCAGCTGCGCCACGCTCGATGGTCATGACGAGCGAATCCAGCAGTGGGTGACCGATTCGGGCATGGCCGCGCTGATTTCCGACAACTATGCGGTCGAGCAGACACCCGCCGTGCCGCCGCCAGGCGATGGCACTTATCCCGCGCTGCCTTTGCATCACCACTGCCTGTTCAAGCTCGGTGTCCATCTGGGCGAGCTCTGGTATCTGGGCGAACTGGCAGCCTGGCTGCGGGCCAACGGCCGCAACCGCTTCCTGCTGACTGCGCCGCCCTTGCGGCTGCCCGGTGCGGTCGGCTCACCCGCGACGCCGGTGGCGACTGTGTGAGCTGGCCGGGCGTCGGCCTGTGAGGCCTTCGCCCGACCGTGTTCGGTTTACTTCCCCGACCGCAAATCGTTGTGGCAGTAAGCCGCCCGCAGTTCCGCCAGCACACGGTGATCGCCGGTGGCCAGTTGAGCGGTGATCGCGTCGTTGTGCGCTGCAACACGAGCTTCATGCCAGGTCTCGAGGGCCTTGATAGCTCTCTGCAGCATCTGCGCGAGAAGGCTCGCGCCTTCCGAGATGCGGTCAACGCCGCCGTGATGGGTTCCGGTCAGGACGTTTGCGCCAGGTGCAAGTCGAATCGTTGCCATGATCTGATTCCTCCATTAATCGGCCGCAGACACTGCGTCGATACCCTATGATGCGGCGATGCAACATCAAATTCCAATGAATGTTCGTAATCCCAGTTATTCATGAGTAGAATGATTGTATGGATGTACCATTCGTCCCCGATAAATCGCCGCCCACGCCCGCCAACTTCCGTACCCTCGATCTGAACCTGTTGCGGGTCTTCGATCAGGTGATGGCTGAGCGCAACCTGACCCGCGCGGCCGGCAATCTCGCGATGACCCAGCCGGCGGTCAGCAATGCGCTGCGCCGGCTGCGCGACTCGCTCCACGACGAGCTTCTGGTGCGGTCGGGTTATGGCGTGCAGCCGACGCCGCGGGCGCTTGAGCTGTGGCCGGCAGTGCGCGCTGCGCTCGAGAGCCTGCAATCGGCGGTCCAGTCGGGCGCCGAATTCGATCCGGGCGCCTCGCGCGATACCTTCGTGCTGGCAATGGCGGATGCCACCGCCGCGTTGCTGATCCCGCCGCTGGTGCGCGAGCTCGAGGCCCAGGCGCCCGGCGTGTCGCTGCGGGTGCGGCCGTTGCTCACCCGCGATCCGCGCAATCTGCTGGCCGGCTCCGAGCTCGATGCAGTGATCGGCTATTTCCCGGCGGCCCTGGCCGCGATCGGTGCGGCGCGAATGCAGGAAGGTTCGGTCGACCCGATCGCCAACCGCAGGCTCTACGACGGCGAATATGTCTGCGTGATGCGGGCCGGGCATCCGCTTGCGTCAGCCCCCCTCGATCTGGATGCCTTCTGCGCGGCGCGGCATCTGCTGGTCAGCTTTTCGGGTCGCCCCTTCGGTTTCGTCGACGAGTCGCTGGCCGCACTCGGTCGCAGCCGGCGGGTGGTACTCACGCTCAATCAGTTCTTCACCGCCGGTCAGGTGGTCTCGCAGACCGACCTGCTCACGGTCGTGCCCCGGCATTTCGTCGCCTCGACCGGCATCGTCTCGCAACTGGTGGTCCGACCACTGCCGCTTGATCTGCCGATCGTGCATGTCGAGCTGCTCTGGCACCAGCGCCACACCTCGCGCGCCGCGCATGTCTGGCTGCGCAGCATGATCGTCGAAGCAGCCCATGCTGCGTTTGCTCAGTCTCCTGCTGAGTCCGGCCTGGAGCCGGACCGGTAGAATCGCGGTTTTGCCCGGAGATCAACCCGATTGCGGCGGCTTCTGTCGATTGCCCATATTCTGGGCGCCATGCTGATGCTGCTGGGTGCGACCTATCTGCTGCCCATCGGCTGGTCGATCCTGTCGCAGGACGGCACGCTCGAAAGCTTCCTGATCGCTGCGGCCGCCACCTTCGTCGCCGGGCTTCTGTTATGGGCGCCGACCCTGCGCGGCAAACGCGAACTGCAGGCGCGCGACGGCTGTCTGCTGGTCGTCATCACCTGGATCACCCTGGCGGCGGCCGCCACCCTGCCGCTGCGTCTCGAAATCCCCGGCCTGTCATTCACCGATGCCTTTTTCGAGACCATCTCGGCACTGACCACCACCGGCGCCACCCTGCTGGTCGGACTCGACGCCCTGCCGCAGTCGATCAATCTCTGGCGCCATCTGCTGCAATGGATCGGCGGCATGGGGATCATCGTGATGGCGGTGGCCATCCTGCCGCTGCTGGGTGTGGGCGGCATGCAGCTGTTTCGCGCCGAGACGCCCGGCCCGATGAAAGAGACCAAGCTCACCCCGCGCATCACCCAGACCGCCAACTATCTCTGGCTGGTCTATGCCGGCGCCACGGTGCTGTGCATCGTGTGTCTGCGCATGGCCGGGATGAACTGGTACGAGGCGATCTGCCACGGCTTTTCGACCATGTCGCTGGGCGGCTACTCGACCCACGACGCCAATATCGCAGCCTTCGATTCGCCGGCGATCGAGGCGGTGCTGATCGTCTTCATGCTGATTGCCTGCCTCAATTTCACGACGCATTTTCTCGCCCTGCGGCATCGCTCGCTCGCGCCCTATGCGCGCGATCCCGAGGCCCGCTGGGTGATTGTCTCGATCCTCGCGGTCGCGGTGCTGCTGACGGTCTTTCTGCATCTGACCGGTGTCTTCGAACAATGGCCGCAGGCGATCCGGCATGCGGTCTTCAATACCGTTTCGATGGGCACGACCACCGGCTTTTCGAGCGTGGGCGGGGCACAGTGGCCGATGTTTGCCGGCTTGCTGCTGCTGCTGCTGTGCTCGATCGCGTCCTCATCGGGTTCGACCGGTGGCGGCATCAAGATGATCCGCTCGCTGGTGCTGTGCAAGCAGGCCTTGCGCGAGTTGCTGCGGATGAGCCATCCGCGGGCGGTGCAGCCGCTGTTGCTCGGCGGGCAGGTGGTCGCCCAGCCGCTGGTGCTGGCGGTGCTCGGATTCATGCTGCTCTATGGCGTCACCCTAGTTGGCCTGACGCTGCTGATGGTTGCCACCGGGGTCGATTTCACCTCGGCTTTCAGCGGCGTCGTGACCTGCCTGAACAACACCGCACCGGGTCCCGGCGGAATGGGCCTGACGCTGAGCTATCTGGCGCTCAACGACTTCCAGACCTGGGTCTTTGCCTTCGCGATGCTTGCCGGCCGACTCGAGATGGTGATCGTCTTCGTCCTGTTCACGCCAGCCTTCTGGCGTCGCTGAACGCGCTGACCTGGCGGCGCCTTGGCCGATCATCCTGCCCCTGATGGCCGCCCGGCCATCGACTGCGCCCTCACCACCGAGGTGCTGCTGATCTGCGGCCTGCCGGGGGCGGGCAAATCGACGCTGCTCAAGGGCTGGCTGGCCGGGCGTCCCGACACCGAACGCTGGGCGCTGATGGTCAACGGCATCGCCGGGCTGGCCGGTGCCGATCGCGATCCGGGCGTCACGGTGGCGATGCTGGCCGGCGGCTGTCCCTGCTGTTCGGGGCAGGTAGTGTTCGGCGTGACGCTCACCCGGCTGCTGCGAGGCGGCCCCTTTCAGCGGCTGATCATCGAGGTCAGCGGCATCGGTCATCCCGGTCGACTGGTTGATCGGATGCGGATTCCCGAGATGGTCTCCCGGCTGTCGATTCGCCCGACGGTCATGGTGGTCGATGCGACACGCCACGACCCGTTTTTCGACCCGCACCATCCGGCCCATCAATTGGCCCTCGACCAGCTCGACTCGGCGCGACTGCTGGTGATCAGCCGGGCCGATGCGGTCACGCCGGCAGCCGAGCGCGCCCTGTGCGAGCGGCTGACCAGCCTGTCCGGCCGTTCGCCGGCCCTGCTGTCGAGCCGCCACGGCGCGGTGAGGCTGTCGGATGCACTCGCGGCGCTGACCGGTTGTTGAGGGGTGCGAAGGGGTGTGAAGGGGTGCGAAGGGTGGCCGAAGGCTGGGCCAGACCCGGTCGACGGCGCGGCCTGTCGCCGATGCCGGGCCCGGACGATCTGCCCGGCTGCGCTTGTGCTGACCGCTTTCGCCCCCAAGATGATCAGCACCGGAGGGTGTGCATGCTGCATTTCCCGGTCGTCCGGGCCACGGCAGTGGCGCGGTTCCGACGCTTCGTGATGCCTGGCGACGCCTGTCGGTCGCGGCTGCACGGTCATCGGCGGGCGTTGTTCCGGCCCGGGCACGGGCGCCAACCTTGCCCTGAAGCTCAGCGAGGACTCCTGATGAACATGATCTACAACAGCCCGAACTACTGCGTCGTCGAATTCAAATCGGCCGAGGGAGAACCGTTTGCCGGCGGTTACGAGATCATGGACAAGACCGGCAAGCGCGAGATCTTTCTGGGGGGCATGCTGGCCGACAAGTTCCGTTTCGATGTCAGCCAGCTGATTGCCACCGAGCCGTCGGTTGAAGAGGTCGATGACTTTCTGAGCGGTTTCGAGGGGCTGATGCTCCAGCCGCTGGTCCTGCACTGACCGGCAGCGAGCCCGGACTCAGGGTGCGGCCGGGCTTAGCGGGTGGGCGGCCGGTTGACCTGTTCGCGGCTGAATCCGGCGAGCTGCTTGTAGCGTGCCGAGATCGCCTCGAGTTCGGCCAGCGGAATCACATCGTGGATGTGAGCAAATCCGCCAGGGGCACGCTCTTCGGCGATCTGCATCACCTGATCCGGCCCGCCGGCCCGATTGCCCAGCACGATCTGCCCGGTGGCCTCACGCCGCATCGCTTCATAGCGGGCAAAGCCCTCGGCCGGATGGCGATCGCCGCTTGCACCGCCGCTTGCGCCGCCATTTGCAGCGTTGCGTGCAAAGCCGGTCTCGACCAGAGCGCTCGCCATCGCTTCGGCATCCAGGATCGCCTGCGATGCGCCGTTGCTGCCGATCGGATACATCGGATGGGCTGAATCGCCCAGCAGCGTAATGCGCCCGTGGGTCCAGCGTCCGAGCGGATCGCGATCGGCCATCGGATACTCGTAGATCGCATCAGTTGCGTCGATCAGTGCCGGCACATCAAGCCAGTCGAAGCGCCAGCCGGCAAAGGGCTCGCGAAAGATCGAGGCATCCACCCGCCGGCTCCAGTCCTGGCGCGGCGGCGTGTCGTGCGCCACCGAGAGTTCGGCGATCCAGTTGATGCGCGCGCGCCCTGCATCGGCGAGTTTTCGCGAGATCGGATAGCAGACGAACTTCTGATCGGCATGCCCGGCCTGGATCATGGTGCGCCCGTCCAGGAAGGGCAGGCCCTCACAGGTGCCGCGCCACAGCAGTCGGCCCGAGAAGCGCGGTGCACCCTCATCGGGATGGAAATGGCGGCGCACGACCGAATGGATGCCGTCGGCGGCAATCACGGCGTGGGCCCGGACCGGCTCGCGGGGCGTGCCTTGCGGGTCGACGAAGTGCAGCCTGAGGGCATCACCGTCGTCAACAAAGCGCTCGAGCGCATGGCCGGTGAGCACCGCCGCCTCGCCCATCCGCACGCGCACCGCCGCCAGCAGCAGCATCTGCAGTTCGCCGCGATGAATCGAGAACTGCGGATAGGCATATCCTGCGGCAATACCGCGCGGCTCCGACCAGATCAGCTGGCCGTGACGGTTGTAAAAGGCGAGCGCTGCGGTCTCGATGGCGGTGGCCGCGAGCTGCGGCTGCAGCCCGAGCGCGGCCAGCACCCGCACCGAGTGCGGCAGCAGGTTGATGCCGACACCCAGCGGACGCAGGGCGGACACCGATTCGAAGACCGTGCACCGGATGCCGGCGGCATGCAGCGCGAGCGCGGTGACCAGTCCGCCGATGCCGCCACCGATGATGGCGACATCGAGCGGCTTGCGATGATCTTGCTGTGCCATGGTCGGGTCCGATCAGATTTCCCGGCGCTCGGCGTCGCGCTCTTTGAGCAGCTCGCCGGCGATCTGGAAACCGGTGTTGGCGGCCGGCACGCCGGCATAGATGGCGGCCTGCTGCAGCAGCTCTTTGACATCGGTCGGCGACAGTTCGGCCGCAAGCCCGGCGCGGGCATGCAGCCTGAACTCTTCCCATCGACCGAGTGCGCTGGTGATGGCCAGCACGATCAGCCGGCGCATGCGGTCATCGAACACAGGCCGGGTCCAGACGTCATGCCAGGCCCAGCGGGTGATCATGTCCTGGAACTCGGCATTGAAGGCCTCGGGCGCCACCAGCCGGGCGTTGACATAATCCTCGCCCAGAGCCTGCTTGCGACGGGCGATGCCGCGTGCGTACTGCGCTGCCAGGCTCGCGTCCATCGGCAGACCGGTGACCGGCGACGCGCCCTCGGGCAGTGCGCCGCTGCCGGGATGCGCGCCGGTTTGCGGGGCGTGCTGGCCGCGCTGCGGCGCAAGTGCGGACATCAGCATCGCGACGAAGCCGGGCGCGTCTTCCGAGTGCGGCAGATGCGCGGTGTCCAGGCTTGCCAGCCGCGCACCCGGAATCGCGGCCGCAATCGCCCGGCCCATCGCCGGCGGTGTGGCCACATCGAAGCTGCCGATCAGCACTGTGGTCGGCGTCGTGATGCGATGCAGCTGGTCCTGCAGATCATGGTCGCGCACCGCGGCGCAGCAGCCGGCATAACCCACCGGGTCGAGCGCGAGCAGGGTCTGGCGAACGGTGTGAAAGTGCGCATTGCCGCGCGCAATGAAGCGCGGCGTGAAAAAGCGCGACAGCCCCATCTCGGCGACCGCCGGCATCCCGCCGGCCTTGACCTTCGCGATGCGCTCGATCTGGCCGGCTGCCTCGACGCGTCCGGTGGTGTTGCACAGGAGCAGGTGGCGCAACCGCTGACCGGCATGGATGCCCAGCCACTGGCCGATCATGCCACCCAGCGAAATGCCGCAGTAGTCGAAGCGCTCGAGCCCGGCGGCATCGGCCACCGCCAGCACGTCTCGGGCGAGCAGCTCGACGCTGTAGTCACCGGCCGGCGCATCCGAGGCGCCATGGCCGCGGGTGTCCATCCGGATGACGCGAAAGAAATCGGCCAGCCGCGGCATCACCGGATCCCACAGGGCATGGTCGGTGCCGAGCGAGTTCACCAGCATCAGGGGCGGCAGGGCAGGGTCGCCGTCTGCGCGCCAGAAGAGACGGGCGCCGGCATGTGTGACGAAGGGCATAGTGTCTTCCTAAAACCCGATTATCTCAGGCGGTGGCGCTGGGTCCAGGAGGGCAGGTGAGGGTGTCGTGCGCGGCGCGCATCGGCACGGTAAAGTCAAGCTCCGCCATGTTCGCCCAGAGAAGGGTTTTTTCGATGTCGAATTCAGCGAATCCGGTTCTGTTTCGCACCGACGACGGCGTCGAACTGGCAGGCCTGCGCTGTCTGCCAATGCGCGAGCCGATCGGTGCCATCGCCATGATCCACGGTTTTGGCGAGCATGCCGGTCGCTACCTGCCCTTGCATCGGGCCTTCAATGCTGCCGGCTTTGCGGTCGCCGCCGCCGACCTGCGCGGATTCGGACACTCACCCGGTCCGCGCGGCCATATCGAGCGCTGGGACGACTATCGCCGCGATGCCGCGGCCATCGTGGCACAGGCGGCCTTGCTTGCCTCCGACCGACCGGTATTCCTCTTCGGTCACAGCATGGGCGGGCTGATCGTCCTCGACTATGCCCTGCAACATCCCGAGGGCCTGGCCGGCGTGGTGGCCAGCGCACCGGCGCTGATCCCGGGCGGGGCGCGAAAGCCGCTGCTCGAGATCGCCGCGCGGCTGCTCTCGCGGCTTGTGCCGCGCGCCGGCACGCGCCTTGGCCTCGATCCGGCGGGCATTTCCAGCCAGCCTGAGGAAGTGGCTGCCTATCTGGCCGATCCGCTGGTGAGCGACCGCACGACCATGCGCTGGGGTGCCGAAATCCTGCGGATCATGCCGGACACCCTGGCGCAGGCTGGCCGATTTGCCCTGCCGCTGCTGCTGCTGCAGGGCAGCGACGATCCGATCAATGCGCCCGCCGGCACAAGGGCGTTTCACGCTACCTGTGGCCATCCCGACTGCACGCTCAAGTTCTATCCGGGCAATCGGCATGAGGTGCATCACGACATCAGCCGGTCCGACTTCGAGCGCGACCTGATCCGCTGGCTCAAGGAGCGGGCGATGCGTGCGCCATCGGCGACCGGGGTGCAGGCATGAACCGCCAGTGGCTGGTCCTGGGCGCGCTGTCGGCCTGTCTGTCGGTGGCAGCCGGCGCGTTTGGTGCGCACGCACTCAAAGCCTCGTTCAGTCCCGAGGCATTGGTCACCTGGGAAACCGCCGCCCGCTATCAGATGTATCACGCGCTCGCGATGCTGGCAGTGGGCCTTGCCGCCCAGGCTTTGCGAACCACCTCGCTGCGGGTTGCCGGACTGTTGTTCCTGGTCGGGACCCTGGTCTTTTCAGGCAGCCTCTATGCGCTCGTCCTGACCGGCGAGCGATGGCTTGGCGCGATCACCCCGATCGGCGGGCTGGCCTTGATGGCAGGCTGGCTGGCATTCGCCTGGGCGGTGATCAGGGGGCGGTGATCATGCGCCGCCTCATCACGCCGCGCTGCCGAGCGAGCGCCTGACGATGCGCTCGGCCATGTCCTCGGGGTCGAAGGCAACCGAAAACCCCAGCCGTTCGCAGAACTGCAGCATCGGCACATTGGTGCCAAGCACCCGACCCTCGAGCGTCCGATAGCCCCTGCTGCGGGCTGCCTCGATCAGCCGCTGCATCATTTCGCGCCCCAGCCCCGAGCGGTGCAGCCAGTCGCCCACCACGATTGCGAATTCGGCAACGCCCTCTTCCCAGGTCGGCGTGATCCGTGCGACACCGACGATTCGTGCTGGCAACGCCCCGGTCTGTATCGCGACCAATGCCAGCTCCCGGTCGTAGTCGATCTGGGTGAATCGCTCGATCAGGCTGTCGGGCAGGGCTTTGACCGGCATCATGAAGCGGCGATAAAGGGTCTCGGGCGAGAGCTGGGTAATGAAGACGCGCTCCAGCTCGGCATCTTCCGGGCGGATCGCGCGCAGCAACACCGATTGCCCGTCGCGCAGCGTGATCAGGGTCTCGAGTTCGCGCGGATAAGGATGGATCGCCAGATGGCCATAGGGTCCGCGCCATGGCGCCCTGCTGCCTGCCTGCGAATCGCCGACCTCAATGTGCGCGCCGAGCGCCATGGTTTCCTGTGCATCGACCAGCAGCGGGTTGAGGTCCAGTCGCGTGATCATCGGGCAGGTGCAGACCAGCGTCGACACGCGAACCAGCGTCTGCTCGAGCCGCTTGAAGTCGATCGACGCAATGTCGCGATAGCCGCGCAGACGGCGCACGAGTCGGGTGCGGCCGATGAGCGCGCGGGCCAGCGTCGCATCGAGCGGCGGCAGCTCGACCGCGATATCGTCGATCTGCGCACGGGCCAGTCCACCGGCGCCAAAGGCGATTACCGCACCGAAGACCGGGTCGCGGGTCATGCCGACGAAAGCCTCCCGCTGCTCGGCAGTTCGTGCCGCGGTCTGGGCGCGATCGGTCTTATCCGGCTGACTCAACGCGCTGTCAGCCGCTATCCCGAAGGCCGCCAGCACGCCGCTCGCCTGTTGCGCGTCGAGCACCTGCTGTCCGCGGCCGATGGCCTGGCGGAGAATCGCGTGCGCGGCGGCCACATCAGGCGCAAAGCCGGTGTCGATCGCTACCGGCACCTGCCGCAGGCTGCGCTGGTTGCGGGCAAAGCGCTCGAGCAGCGCCAGCGCATCGACCGCGTTTTCGGGTGTGATGAAGGTCGGGATGCCGGCGGCATCGAGCAGCTGCTGGCCGGCCGCAATCGACGCGCCGCCCGCCAGTACCGCCGCGACCGGTTTGGTCTGGCCGCTGGCGGCCGCGATGATTGCGCCGGCCGCATCGGTCGACGGCGTGGCGGTCTGCGGCATGAAGAGCATCAGCACCGCATCGACGCCCTCGTCAGCCAGGGTCGCGCGAAGCGCGGCTTCGATCTGCGCAGCGTCGGCGTCGGCAAGCAGATTCAGGGGGTTGGCCAGCGTATCGGGCCGCCGTTGCGCCAGCCGCAGCGACGATCGCTTGAGTGCGTCAGCCGCAATCGTGCCTGGTCCGCCGCCATTGGCGACGATGGCTACCCGCGGCCCGGTGGGCGGTCGGCGCGGTGCAAGCAGGCGCGCGGCCGACAGCAGCTGCATGGTGGTGTCGGCCCTGACCGCGCCGGCCCGTGCGATCGCCGCACCGAACACCTGGTCGGCGTCGATCAGTTGCAACATCTCAGGCGCGAAGGAGGCTGCCCGCGTGGCCGGCAGATCCTGGCGGCGTGCGGCTTTCATGATGATCACCGGCTTGACGCGCGCAAGTGCCCGCACGCTTGACATGAAGCCGCGCGCATCCCGGATGCTCTCCAGAAAGAGCAGGACGCTGTCGGTCTGGCTGTCGAAGAGATACCAGTCGAGCAGTTCGGGCAGATCCAGGTCGAGGGCCTGACCGAGCGAGAGCACCGACGAAAAACCGAGTCCGGCGGCATTGGCCCAGTCGAGCAGTGCGGTCACCACCGCGCCCGACTGCGACAGCAGCCCGATTCCGCCGGCCTTGAGAC
>Ga0164293_10005580_pt1 | contig 10707 bp, 8 predicted proteins | sample GEODES118metaG_FD_111487 | JGI IMG/M metagenome (GOLD analysis project Ga0164293, IMG submission 111487) | Eutrophic lake water microbial communities from Lake Mendota, Wisconsin, USA - GEODES118 metaG | ecosystem: Environmental > Aquatic > Freshwater > Lake | place: USA: Lake Mendota, Wisconsin...
CTGCTGCTGGGCCTCGCGGACAAGGCCCACCACGAGCATGAACAGCGTGAGCGCGGTGAGTGCCACCAGGAACACCTGGAGCAGTTCCCAGAGCACGTATCGAGAGATGATCCGCATGGCGGCGGGAGTGTACCCGCGGCCTCGCTGCCGGCGGCAGGCCGATTTGAGGCGGAAATGAGCGGCGTTCGAGGGGTCCTTGGGCATGCGGGGTGGCCCGGGGCTTGTCGGGCCGGACGGGTTTGGCGACCATGTCCGATCCGTTCAGGGCGTCTGGGGGATCTCCCAGCCCCTGGCCGAGCGTTCGCCTGTCGTCACCATCTGGAGTCCACGATGTCGCTGCGTCGCCTCTGTCTCGTTCTTGTCGCCCTGTGTGCGGCGGCAGCCGGCCCCGTCGCTACCGCCCAGCAGCCCGCCGCGGGAGCGAAGAAGCCAAACATCCTCGTGATCTGGGGCGACGACATCGGCACCTGGAACGTCAGTCACAACAGCCGCGGGATGATGGGCTACCGCACGCCCAACATCGACCGCATCGCCCGCGAGGGCGTGTCGTTCACCGACTACTACGGCCAGCAGAGCTGCACCGCGGGCCGGGCCGCGTTTCTCGCCGGCAACTGCCCGGTTCGCACGGGCATGACGAAGGTGGGGCTGCCGGGGGCCAAAGAGGGCTGGCAGAAGACCGACGTGACGATCGCGACGGTGCTCAAGAGCCTCGGGTACGGCACGGCGCAGTTCGGCAAGAACCATCAGGGCGACCGCGACGACCACCTCCCGACGATGAACGGCTTCGACGAGTTTTTTGGCAACCTCTACCACCTGAACGCCGAGGAGGAGCCGGAACACCGCGACTATCCCGGCGACATGAAGCTCGCCAGCGGCAAGACCTTCCGCGAGACCTACGGCCCCCGTGGCGTGCTCAAGTGCAAGGCCGACGGCAAGGGCGGGCAGACGATCGAAAACACCGGGCCGCTCACGAAGAAGCGGATGGAGACGATCGACGAGGAGACGCTCGCCGCCGCCAAGGACTACATCCAGCGGCAGGCGAAGTCTGGTGCGCCGTTCTTCTGCTGGTGGAATGCCACGCGGATGCACTTCCGCACGCACATGAAGCAGGAGAGCCTGGGGAAGAGCGGCCAGGACGAGTACAGCGACGGGATGGTGGAGCACGACGGCCACGTGGGCGTGTTGCTCGCGGCCCTCGACGACCTCGGCATCGCCGACGACACGATCGTCCTCTACTCCACCGACAACGGCCCTCACTACAACACCTGGCCCGACGCCGGTACCACTCCCTTCCGCAGCGAAAAGAACTCGAACTGGGAGGGGGCCTACCGAGTGCCGGCGTTCGTCCGCTGGCCCGGCAAGTTCCCGGCCGGCACCACACTCAACGGCCTCGTGGCCCACGAGGACTGGCTGCCGACCTTCGCTGCCGCGGCGGGCGACGCCACGATCAAAGACAAGCTCGCCAAGGGCGTGTCGCTCGGCGGCCGCTCCTACCGCAACTTCATCGACGGCTACAACCAGCTCGACCACCTGTCGGGCAAGGTGCCGCAGTCGCCGCGGAACGAGTTCTTCTACGTCAACGACGACGGCCAGATCGTGGCCATCCGCTATTCCGACTGGAAGGTCGTGTTTCTCGAGAACCGCGGCGAGGCGTTCGAGGTCTGGCGGGAGCCGTTCACCGAACTCCGCGTCCCGCTGCTGTTCAACCTTCGCCGCGACCCGTTCGAGAAGGCGCAGCACAACGCCTCGGTCTACAACGACTGGTTTATCGACCACGCCTTCGTGGTTGTGCCGCTCCAGCAGATCGCCGGCCGGTTCTTGATGAGCATGAAGGAGTATCCGCCGAGCCAGACGCCCGGCTCCTTCAACCTCGACAAGATCCAGAAGCAGATCGAGGCCGCCGCCGCGGGGCGGTAGGCGTCACGGCGAGCGACGTCAATCTTCTGCGAGCGGGTTGTGCCAGTCGAGCGATGGAAAGCGGGCGAAGTCCCGGTCGCTCGAACAGAGCATGCAACCATGCCCGACGGCGATGGCGGCCAGGTTCGCGTCCGGGATGAGGTTTGCCGTTGCAGACGCCTCATTCGTGAGGCGGGTGAGAATAGACCAGTGATCTCTGGTCTCGTGCACGATCCGAACGCACGGTTGCTTCAGCCAGCGGTCAACCCTCTTTATCGCTTCCTCCCGCGACAGCGGATTCCCAAGGATTCGCGGGTTGGTCGCGATCCGCAGAAACCCGTTGATGACCTGCCAGGCGAGGCAGACATCTCGCGTGCCGGAGAGTTGCTCATCCCACCAGACTCTTGCCTGTTCGTGGTATTTCGAAAGCCGGTCTTCGGCGTAGAGAATCAGATTCGCATCGACCAGATTCATTTGAAATCTTCGGCTTCGGCTCGAGCGAGCAGGTCGGCGACGTCGTCGTAGTTCAGGCCAGCCCGCAACCCCAAATCAGCGGGCTGTGTTTGGAAGGGAACGGCCACCCGCGACTCCAGTGCATCGAGCCCCAGGCGGATCGCCTCGTTCACGACATCCTTGAACGATCTACCCATGGCTGCCGCGTCCGAGCGAAGACGCTCGGCAACGGCATCGTCGAGCGTCAAGGTGGTTCTCATACAGGCATCATGATGCTCAGGGGGGGCGTTGTCAACCAATGAGCGGGCAATCAAGCATCGCTGGTCATGCCGCCCGGCGGTGGGCGACCTCGGGAAACGCCTCGCTGAAGGCGTGGCCGCTCTTGGAGCGGATGCCGAGGGTCGTGAGCAGCCGGCGGCGGAAGGTGCGGAAGGGGATGGCCACGCAGCGGTGGGCGCGGATCCACCAGGGCCGCAGCCGCTGCATGTCGCTCAGGCTCAAGCCCACCTGGTCGGGCCGGTGCTTCACGCGGTGCTTGAGCAGGTGGTAGTCGTCGCTCCGCTGGAGCAGGCGGAGCAGGCCGCCGAGCAGCGTCCGGGCCAGCGGGCTTTTCGTCGGAATCCCGAACGAGATCTGATAGTCGATCAGGCAGGGGCGGCCGTTGTCATCGACCAGGATGTTTTCCCGCTTGTGGAGGTCGACGTGGGCGACGCCCCGGCGGTGGACCTCGTCGAGGATCGCCTCGAGCTGCGGGAAAAACCAGTCGTCGACGTGCTCGCCTTCCGCGAGGGCGTGGCCTTCGATCCATTCGTGGGCGATCGCCGTCGTCACCTCGTCGGCTCCCACGCGGATGTCGCCGAGCGACACTGGCGTGCCCTCGATGCCGGCGAGGCGGTCCATGAACCACCGCTCGCGGGCGGCGAGTATCCGGCCCAGCCATCGCATCGGCACGGGGCCGATCCGCTGCGTGCGGTTGAACTTGCACTTCGCGGTGCGGGTGGCCGACCGGTAGACGGCCGTCGCGGCCCACGAGTCGTGCTTGAGGATCTCAACGCGGCGAAACGTCTCGCCGTCGAGCGTGATCGTGGCCGGCGGGTCGGCGGCGCCGAGGGCCCGGAAGGTGGCCGGCCTGGGGCGGGCGGCGGCATGGCCGCCAGCCGAATCGTGGGAACACACCACCGCAGCGTTCGACATCGTTCCGCCCTCCGCCTGCCCCGGGTCGGTCATCACGACCCGTGGCATGGCGATCGACTCGGCCGATGGCACCGCTTGAACGGGTATTACGGGGCTGTGCGGCACCCCGCGGAGCCCGCCGCCTCGTCATGCCGCAGGGTCAACCCGTTTTGCCGAGTGTGGCGGCAGGGGCGGGCTTCAGGCTCGGATGTGCCTTCGGCGGAAAGCGTAGGCCATCGCACCGAGGCCCACGGCGGCCAGCGTGATCGTGGTCGGCTCGGGCACCACGATCACGTCGCCGGATGACTGGGAGAACGTGATGGTCTGGGCATCTTTCACGAGCTGGAAGGTGCCGCTGCCCAGGGGTGTCCATGTGCCGGCATAAAAACCGGACGATTCGATCGCGGCGAGCGAGCCCGCCGACGACCCGGTGAAGGAGAAGACGTCGAATGTGGTGTTGTTGTCGATCGCACTGCCACCGAACGCGAGCGTCATGGTGCCGCCGTACGTCAGGCCGCCAGCATCAAGGATGCTGACACCGTCATAGTCCGTGCCCCGGGTTCCGGCCGAGGCGATCTCGATCACCGTGCTGCTCGTTGGCGTGAGTACGAGCGAGCCGAGCGTGATCACGCCTGGGCTTGCACCGGGGGTGAGGGTGCCACTGATAGTGACCGGGCCGTTGATCGTGCCGGTGCCCATCAGCCAGGCGGACGCGGCGACCGAGAGACTTCCGGAGCCGAGCACACCGTTGACCTTGAGCCCGCCAGCCGAGACGGTCGTGGCCCCGGAGTAGGTGTTGTTGCCGGTCATGGTGAGGAGCGCCGTACCCGACTTGATCAGGCCGCCGTTCGAGATGGGACCGCTGAACGTTAAGGTCTGAACCGTGGTGAGGGTGCGGGTGGCGTTACCAAGATCCACGGTGCCACTGAAGGCGAGGCCTCCGGTGGCGGTCGCATCGCCGAAGGCGACATCGCCGCCCACGGAGACATTGTTCGCGAACGTGCGGGCACCGTTATCGGTGCCCGAGGTGAGCGTGCCGCCGTTGAGGGCGAGAACACCGGAGCCGAAGGCGGAGTTACCCACGGTTCCCGTCCCGCTACGGAGCGTGCCAGCGGACAAGGTCGTCGTCCCGGTGTAGGTGTTGGCTCCGCCGAGGATTTGAGCGCCGCTGCCGGACTTCACGATGGACACCGCGCCGCTGATCAAGCCGGAGTTGGCGAGGCTCCCGTCGCCGTACGCATAGGTCGTGCCACTCGCGACGTTGATCGTGAGCGTGCCGCTGGTGGCGGTCGTCACGAGATTGGTGACAGCCGCGGCGTTCGTGCCCACGATCGAGGCAAGGCCAGCGATTGACTGGTTACGGCTGTTGAGGTTAAAGCTGCCGACGTTCCCGCTCGATGCCTGTCCGAGCGAGAGCACAGTGGTGGTGGGCAAGCGGTCGTTGTCGGCGGTCAGTTGGATGGTGCCGTTGGCGATCGTCGTGGCGCCGGTGTACGTGCTTGAGCCGCCGAGCGAGAGCGTGCCGCCGCCCTGCTTGACCCACGAGCCCGTCGTGCCGGAGATGTTGGCGATGACGCCGTCATACGTAAGTGTGCCGGAACCCGCCGTTGCAATCGACGTGCCCGCAGCATCACCCACCGTGATGCTACGCGACGAGGGAATCGTAAACGACGCCCCGGAGACGATGCCGAACCGACCGCCGTTAATCACGATATTGTTCGCGGCGTTCCCGAGGCTTCCATTATTCGCGAAACGAACCTCGGCCCCCGTGAACGACAGGTCACCTGTAAACGTGTTGGACGTGCCGGTGATTTCGAATCGACCGGCTCCCGACACCGAAGCGCCGGCACCTGGAGCCGCGGCAAACGTGATGCCGCCGCTGGTGTTTGCAATGACGCCCCCGAACGTCACGTTGCCCCTGTTGCCGAGTGTCAGCGTGCGGTTGGCTGAGCCCAAGGCCATGTTGTTTGAAAAAGTCAGGTTGGCGGTGTCGTTGGCGAGCGCCACGTTGCTCGAAAACTCGCCGAACTGCACATTGCCGCCGATCGTGATCCCGCCGGCGTACTTGTCGGTCAGATTGCGGGTCGCGCTGCCCGCCACAGCGCCGCCGTTGAGTGCCAACGCCCCGCCTTGACCCATCGCGTTCACGCCGCGGAGAATCACCGTACCGGCATTCAGCGTAAATCCGCCCGAATAAGTGGCACCGCTAAGAGCAAACACGCCGGCACCAGTTTTGAGGAATCCGGTACCCGCAGCGGTCGAAATAGCCTGGGATGAGCCCAGGTCATACACGCCTCCCGCTGCGACATCGACAGTCTGTGCGGTTCCGTTCGTGGCATATGTGCTGCCGGCCGACGCAAAGTTGACATTGACGTTACTCAGGACGGACACGTTGCCGACGTTGGTCGTCGCCCCCATGCCAGCGAACGAATACGAACCCGATGTGAACCTGACGGGGCTATTAGCGGCATAGCTGGTATTGAACGGCCCGGACGAACTGGTGGACCAGCGAGCTGTGTTCCACGCTCCGGTGGAAGCGGTACCCGTGTAATACGTGGTCTGGGCCGACGCAGTCGTCGGCAACGATACCACGAGGCCGATTCCCGTGAGCGTTACCAAGCCGAGCAGATTTGAGCGGGTCTGATTCCGAAGCATGGTGTCGCCTTGCGCTAGAGCTCACACGGCGCGACATCCGGTCGCCACCATCGAGCGGTGAGTGATTCAAGGACGAACCACCGCGGCCGTGATCCAATCAAAGCCGTGGAGTTCGGGACGGCCGACGAGCCAAGCTTGGGGAACCGGAGCGTCAGATTCGTCGTGCGGAAGTCTGACGCTCGAGCGTGAGGACTGTGATAAAGAAGTGTGAGTCTTTTGTGAGGACTTCGAGAGGGATTCGTGAGGGATTCGTGAGGGATTCGTGAGGTCACGAAAAGCCCCAACTCGACTCGGGTGGGCAAACGGCGTGCCAGTCGTTCGCCGAGTGCGAAAAAAGTCGCTAGGGCTTTTTCGCCCCGGGGAATTCGAGCGACGCGGACCGAGACGGCAGGCCATTGCGTCCCCTCACTAGGAGGGGTCAATGCCCGTGGAGCGGGCAGAGGCCGCGAAGGGCGTGCGCGCTGGCGCGGCAACGGCTTGCCTTGCCGCAGGTTGGAAACCTGCGCTACGAGGAGGAGGAGGCGGTAGGGGGTGCCCGCAGGTTGCCAACCTGCGGCTACGAGGAGGAAGGAAGGGGGTGGCAGGGGGCGCCCGCAGGTTGAAAACCTGCGCTACGAGGGCCGGGGCCATGGAAGGCCCGGCGGGCGTGCAGCGAGCCTGGATGGCGAGCCGCCGGCGCAGCCGCACCTTGGCTGTGGCTCCGCCGGCCCCAGCCCGCCGGGGCCATGGATGGCCCGGCGGGCGTGTATTCAGAACTTCTGGATCATGTCGAAGCCGAGCATCGTCTGCTGGTTGCTCACGCCGTCGTTGTAGGACCGCCGCGGGCCCGTGGGGCCGCCGAAGAAGTCCCAGCGGAAGCAGGGCCGCATCAGGAAGTTGCCCGTCGGCACCCAGTTGGGGCCGACCGTGAGCGAGTAGTAGTTGCCCGGCAGCGGCACGTGGTTGGGGTTGCTCGGCCGGTTCAGACCCACGCGGGTGCCGTCGGTGTCTTGAAACCACTCGAAGCGGGCCCCCCAGAGCCAGGTCTTGCTGACGCGGTAGTAGAGGTATTGATCGATGCCGGCCCAGAGGGCGGTGCCACCATCGGCGAGCCCCTTGGCCTGCGTGCCGAGCCACTGGTGGAAGACATACTCCACGTTGTCGGTGGGCCGCCACTCGAAGAGCAGGCTGTAGCGGGTGCGGTTGGCTGAGGTGAGCGGCGGCGCGGGCTGGAAGAGAGGCGAGAAGTCGTTGCCCTCGTTGCCGCTGACGATCGCGAACGACGTGGCGAAGGAGTTGTCGTCGTTCTTTGCCCGGACGCGGCCGAGGAAGTTGGCATCGCTGTAGGGTGAAGCCAGGCCGTTCCAGCCGTTGACGATCCCGGCATCGACCTCCACGTTGTCGGAGGCTTTCCAGTTCACGAGGCCGCCCCAGTGGGTGAAGGGGCCGGCGAACTGATAGCTGTAGGCCTTCTGGTAGAAGAAGTTGCCGACGGCGGGTACGCCCTCGTAGCCCACGATCGTGTAGAAGTGGCCGAGCTTGAGCGAGATGTCTTGGTTGCCGACTTCGGCGTAGAGCTGCGGAATCGCCAGGCCGTAGTACTCGCCGCTGTTCCAGTCCGTCGGGCCGGGGTTCGTTTCCCAGCCGAGCGACATGGCCAGCGGGAAGTCTTCGCCGTAGAGCAGGTCCGTCCGGTAGCCAATGCCGTTGGAGCCATCGGTGGGGAGCGTTCGCTCCGCGATAAAGTAGACCTGGTTCATCATCGCTTCGTTGGCGCGATCGACGGCGTTGTAGGGACCGTTGAACTTGCTGGGCGGCACGCCGAAGTTGCCGACGAAGCCGCCGTTGAGCCAGCCAGAGATGCCGCCACGGTCCCCCTCGCCAAACAGGAACCAGTCCTGGCCGGAGGGGATCATGCCGGTCATCACGTCATCGGTGAGCACCGGATCGAACGACTCGAACGAGCCGACCTGGCCCGGTCGTCCGACGAATCCCTCCTCCTGGGCCACCGCCCACGAGGTTACGACCATCCCAATCACCGCCACCGCTGCCGCTGCGCCGCCACGCATAGACACTTCTCCCGGTTGAATTCCCGAGGTGTCATCGGCCGGAGATTCGGCACGACCGTTGTCGGACGCACGACCCGCAGGAAGGTCACAGCCGGTCATCCTCGCCCCCGCGACCCGCAGATCTTGCCACGCCTGCCGCCGTCGCGGGGGCTGACGGGCTACGGCCCGCAGAGAAGGTGCTGCCGGAAACTCGCAGCCTCAGCCGTGGGCCGTCTCGTCGGACCGGGCTGCCTCGACCATCCGACGGTAGATCGCGATGGCGGCTGCTGCTGAGCGGATGGCCGCTGAGAAGTCGCCGGTGGCAACCGGCTTTCGAGCCTCTGCCGCGGCCTCGAGCAGTCGGTCGCGGTCGCGGCTCGAGAGGCCGTCGGCCGCCGACTCGACGCTGGTGATGATGCCCTCGAGGAGCTGCGCCGAAGCCGCACAGCCATAGGTGCGGTAGGGGCCACTACCGAGTTTTGCCCCCGGTCGGAGCACACGGACGTCATCGCCCGCAGGAGCGATCGAGCCGAGGAATGCCGCGAGCAGCGATCCCAGAAAGACCAGGCCCATCACGACCGAGACGGCGAATGCCAGCGCCTGGGTGAGGCCATCGCCAAGGCTTGCTTTTGCTCCATACGCAACGAGCGCCACAAGGAGGCTCGCGGCGGCGGTGGCCAGGAGCCCCCAGGGCACGGGCGGGCGATCCGTGGCCGCCGGCGTCTCTTCAGAAAGCGGCCATGAAGTGGGATCGGCACTGGTGCGCGATGCCTCGTTCTCGCCGGCCCGGGCAACGATCACCGTGACGTTGTCCGGGGCTCCCCGCACCAGTGAGAGCCCCACGAGCGTGGCCGCCGCGTCCGCGGCAGACAGGCTGCCCGCCAGCAGGCCGATCTCCTCGTCGGCGACCTGCCCCGAGAGGCCGTCGCTGCAGAGCAGAAACACATCGCCCGCCTCCACCGGAAACGGACCCTCGACGTCGACCTTCACCTGCGGGTGGGGGCCCAGCGAGCGGGTGATGATGTTTTTGGGGATCGCATCCTCGACTCCCGCGGGCCGATGCGCCTCCATCTCCCAGGCCAGGGAATGGTCGCACGAGAGTTGATCGATCGTGGTTCCCCGGATGCGGTAGGCACGGCTGTCACCGACGTGACCGACAAGGGCGCCGCGGGGGACGAGCGCGAGGGCCGTGCACGTGGTTCCCATGCCCTTCATATCGAAGGCGTTTTCACCCCGCGCATGAATCTCCGCGTTGGCCTGCTCGATGCTCAGTTTGAGTGCCAGTGGCGGCGAGCGAGCGGCGGTTTTCTCGTAGGCGAGCGGCACGTGTTCAACAGCCAGGGCACTGGCCATCTCGCCCGCGGCGTGGGCACCCATGCCGTCCGCTACCACAAACAGCCAGCCGCGGCGGCGATACTGCTCCGTGCCCCAGGGTGGGAGCACGGCCTTGGAGTCTTGATTGTTCGCCCGCCTGCGACCGATGTCGGTCAGGTCGCAGTAGTCGAGGGTGGTGCCAGATCCCACGCGTCGAACCCCTGGAAAGCGGGAGGTTGGGGCAAGGAAAGGAAAGAACCGGAAGTCTAGCCAGCCGGCGGCCTCGTCGCGACCTGGCGTCGGCCGGGCAACCTGGGCAAGTGCTGCCGATCTGGCGGCGGCCGCGGTCGCCGCCTATCGTCCGCCCCCATGCGTCGAGTCCTTTTTCTTGCCGTCGCCGCCTCCATCGTCGCCTCGCCGGGCTGTGTGCAGCGGCGGATGACGATCCGTTCCAATCCGCCCGGGGCGCTTGTCTACGTCGATGACTACCAGCTTGGCACCACGCCGGTGTCGCACGACTTCGTCTATTACGGCACGCGGAAGATCAGGCTCGTGAAGGACGGCTACGAGACGTTGACCGTCCGGCAGCCCTTTCCAGTTCCGTGGTACGAGATCTTCCCGCTCGACTTCGTCACGGAGAACCTCATTCCTTGGGAGGTCCGCGACGAGCGCGTGGTCGAACTCGCGATGCAGCCCGCGGCCTCAACGCCGCCCGAACTCGTCGTGTCTCGCGCGGAGCAGGTGCGGCTCGCCGCGGGCAGCCTGCCTCCCGTGGCGCCCCAGGTGGTTGTTCAGCCCGCACCGGTCGCCCAGCCGGTGCCGGCGCCGCCCCCCGCGCTGCCACCGATCCAGCAATACGCGCCGCAGCCACTGCCGGCCCCGGCCCAGCAACCGCTGGTGCTGCCGCCTCCGCAGGGGATGCAAGGACTCCAGCCGCCCATGCGGAACGCGCCGTCACAGGGCATCCCGTCGCTCGGCGTGCCATAATCGCGGCATGCCGCACGACGACCTTCCTGCCCGCTCTCCGCCCCGCGATGCCGTCGAGGCCCGCAAGCTCGACCGATTCCGGTGCATGCTCCGTGAGATGCTGCCGCGGAACGGCTTCTATGCCGCCAAGCTCTCGCGTGTGGCCGACCCGCACGGCATCAGGTCTCTCGCCGACCTCACCAACTGGCCCTTCACCTTCAAG
>Ga0164293_10005581_pt1 | contig 10706 bp, 6 predicted proteins | sample GEODES118metaG_FD_111487 | JGI IMG/M metagenome (GOLD analysis project Ga0164293, IMG submission 111487) | Eutrophic lake water microbial communities from Lake Mendota, Wisconsin, USA - GEODES118 metaG | ecosystem: Environmental > Aquatic > Freshwater > Lake | place: USA: Lake Mendota, Wisconsin...
ATGAAAATCTTGAATAGAGATACTTCTATAAATGATGCCATCATGAGTATGAATTATTTTAAACTGAGAAAGCTTAAAAAAATGTTTGATGATAACCAAAGAGATATGGAGCACGCGAGTTATGAAGAACAGATCAAATTGATTGAATTACACAAGCAACTCAAAGAATTTGAAAGAGAAATCACCAAACAACTGGGCACTGTTATTATTCGATAATTTCGTTAAAAAGCCAACAGCACGCTTTTAAAAATCTACTAACAAAAAAACCGCCTCATATATTTATGAGACGGCTTCTGGTATTGTTTTTTAACTTTATTTTACTTCTTCAAACTGTGCGTCTTCAACCGAATCATTATTGGTTGGTTGAGCATTTTGTTGAGGGCCAGCTTGTTCAGCTCCTGGTTGTGCACCAGACTCTTGTTGAGCTTTGTAGATGTCTTCGCTAGCTGCAGTCCAAGCAGTATTCATCTCGGTCATTGCAGCATCAATTGCTGGAATATCCTGATTCTTATGTGCTTCTTTCAAGTTAGTTAAAGCAGTTTCGATTGCTCCTTTTTTATCAGCAGGAATTTTATCTCCAAATTCTTTGAATTGCTTCTCGGTTTGGAATATTAAACTATCTGCTTGATTGATTTTTTCTACTCGCTCTCTGGCTTCTTTATCGGTTGCTTCATTGGCTTTAGCTTCGGCTTTCATTTTCTCTACTTCTTCTTTGCTTAAACCACTACCAGCTTCGATGCGAATTTTTTGTTCTTTACCAGTACCCTTGTCTTTTGCACTAACATGCAACATACCATTGGCATCAATATCAAAAGTAACTTCAATTTGAGGTACACCTCTTGGAGATGGAGGAATTCCATCTAAATTAAACATGCCTAAACTCTTGTTCTGAGTTGCCATCGGACGCTCACCTTGTAATACATGGATTTGTACACCAGGTTGATTATCGCTAGCTGTAGAATATACTTCTGTTTTCTTGGTAGGAATAGTTGTATTAGCTGCAATCATGGTAGTCATTACTCCACCCATGGTTTCGATACCAAGGCTTAAAGGAGTTACGTCCAATAACAATACATCTTTAATTTCACCAGATAAAACAGCACCTTGAATAGCCGCACCAACTGCAACCACTTCATCAGGGTTTACTCCTTTATTTGGTTTTTTAGCAAAGAATTTTTCTACTATTTCTTGTACTTTAGGAATACGAGTTGAACCTCCTACTAAAATGATTTCGTCAATTTCTGAAATAGAGTAACCTGCATCTTTTAAAGCAGCTTCACATGGCTTCAAACAACGTGCAAATAAGTTATCCGATAATTGTTCAAATTTAGCGCGCGTTAATTTTACCACTAAGTGCTTTGGCACTCCATCAACTGCAGTAACATAAGGAAGATTGATTTCTGTTTCAGCAGATGAGCTCAATTCTACTTTTGCTTTTTCAGCAGCTTCTTTTAAACGCTGTAAAGCCATTGGATCTTTACGAAGATCAATTGCTTCTTGGTTTTTGAATTCTTCAGCCAACCAATCCATGATCACTTTATCAAAATCATCTCCACCTAAATGGGTATCACCATTGGTAGATTTTACTTCGAATACACCATCTCCCAATTCTAGGATAGAAATATCAAAAGTACCACCACCCAAATCGAATACTGCAATTTTTTGGTCTGCATGTTTTTTATCCAATCCATAAGCCAATGCCGCAGCAGTTGGCTCATTTACAATTCTTCTTACATTCAATCCGGCGATTTCACCAGCTTCTTTGGTTGCTTGACGTTGAGCATCGTTAAAATAAGCAGGAACAGTAATAACTGCTTCTGTAACTTCTTGACCCAAATAATCTTCTGCAGTTTTTTTCATTTTCTGCAAAATCATCGCAGAAATTTCTTGTGGTGTATATAAACGATCGTCTATCGCTACCCTTACTGTGTTATTATCGCCTTTGGCAACTTTATAACTCCAGTGACTAATTTCTTCAGTTACTTCATCAAACTGACGACCCATGAAACGTTTAACGCTGGTAATGGTATTTTGAGGATTGGTAATTGCCTGACGCTTTGCAGGATCACCCACTTTGCGTTCGCCATTCTTCAAAAACGCCACTACAGATGGTGTAGTTCTACGGCCTTCGTCATTAGCTATAACTACTGGCTCGTTTCCTTCCATTACGGAAACACAACTGTTGGTGGTTCCGAGGTCAATTCCAATTATCTTTCCCATATTTTAAATTTTTCTAAAAACAATATGTCAATGATTATGCCATCTGCTGGTTCAATGAAATAATGTCATAATCTTAGTTTATTGTTGTTTTTTCAAGCCATTTTGTAGGTAAGTAGCCACATTTAGATCCCAAAATGGGTCATTTTAGCAATTTTTAAAGCAGATCCTTTTACCAAGATCTCAAGGAAAAAGGATGATTTGCCAATTGTTATTACTGCTTAACTGCTTTAAACGTAAAGTTTTTTTGAGAAAAATACGAGAATGCAACTACAAAAAAAGTGGTTGCAATTTTAGAAGGTGTAGGATACCATCCAATCACATCAACAAAAACTTTCAGGAACAAATAATTAAGCACCAAACAACTTAATACTACCATGAAGTATTTACCCAATTGTTGGGTTTTAGCCACTTTGGTTTCTTGAAACACTACGTATCTGCTTAGATAGAAGCCAATTGGAAAGGTGATTAAAAAGCTCATTAGAAAGGAGGCTATATGTGCCCCAATGGTTAATTGACCAATATCAACTGGCTGTTTAATTAAAATAAAATTATAAGCCATAAAAAATAAGCCAATGTCTAAAACCGTATTAAATCCGCCACATGCAGCATACCTGAAAGTTTGTAAGGGCATGAAGCGGCGAAACAGTGGATAAAAGAAATCAACCGTTTGAAGAATCAAATTACGAACAAAAAAATGCAGCTTTTGCATAACGGATTGCGAAGGTAGCGCTTAAATAGTTAGTTTTGTCACCCGAAATCGAGTTTCAATATGGGTGTTACACAACAAATAAAATCAGCAACAGCTTCAAGCATACTTGCTTTATACAATCAGACTGTTCAATCAGAATCGATTTTAGTTAATCTAACCAAACCAGAATTTGAAGGCGATTATACAGTGGTGCTGTTTGCATTTGTAAAAGAACTGAAAAAATCTCCAGAAGCTATTGGGAATGAACTGGGAAATTATTTGCTGGAACATTTTGGACAATTGTTTACCTCATTTAATGTGGTAAAAGGTTTTTTAAACCTTGGCATCAATAATGCTGTTTGGGCTGATTTTTTAACCACCAATTATATCAACCAATCATTTGGTGCATCTCCTGAAAATGGCTTAAGCGTAATGGTAGAATATTCCTCTCCCAATACCAACAAACCATTACACTTAGGACATTTAAGAAATAATTTTTTGGGAAGAAGTATTGCTGAAATATTAAAGATAACTGGAAACAAAGTTGTTAAAACTTGTATAGTAAACGATAGGGGAATACATATTTGTAAGAGTATGATTGCCTGGCAATTATTTGCAAATGGCGCAACACCAGAAAGCACCAATAAAAAAGGGGATCATTTTGTAGGAGACTATTATGTAAAATTCAATGATGAGTATAAGCATCAAATAGAGCAATTAAAAGCAAATGGAATTTTACAAGAAGAAGCTGAAAAAAAAGCTCCTATCCTATTGGCTGCTCAACAAATGTTGTTTGACTGGGAAGAAGGAAAGCCAGATGTGATTGAGCTTTGGGAGAAAATGAATCAATGGGTATATCAAGGTTTTGATGTTACTTATGCAAAGATTGGAACTGATTTTGATAAAATATATTACGAAAGCAAAACTTATCTGTTAGGAAAAGAACTAGTAGAAAAAGGATTGGCTCAAAACGTTTTTTATCAAAAAGAAGATGGATCTGTTTGGATAGATTTAACCAATGATGGATTGGATGAAAAATTAGTACAAAGAAAAGATGGCACATCGGTATATATCACTCAGGATATTGGCTTAGCAGAACAGAAACAAAAAGAATTCAATGCCAATCAAAGTATTTATGTGGTGGGCGACGAACAAAATTATCATTTCAAAGTATTGAAGTTGATTTGTCAAAAATTACAACTACCATCTGCCGATGGCATATTTCATTTGAGTTATGGAATGGTTGAATTGCCAACTGGTAAAATGAAAAGCCGAGAAGGAACTGTAGTTGATGCAGATGATTTGGTGGATGCAATGATTGCTATTGCCAAACAGAAAACAGAAGAATTGGGTAAAGTAAACGACTTTACAGAAAGTGAAAGAATTGAATTGTATGAAACATTGGGCTTAGGCGCATTGAAATTTTTCTTGTTGCGCGTAGATCCAAAAAAGAAAATGGTATTTAATCCGGAAGAGAGCATCGATTTTCATGGATTTACTGGGCCATTTATACAATATACACATGCCAGAATAAAAAGTATTCTTCGAAAGATCAATGTAGATGCAAGCACTATAATCGAAATTCCAACTGCAACCATTTCATTGCTGCCATTGGAGAAAGGATTGGCTATTGAGTTGGAACAATTTACTGCTGTATTAAAAGATGCTGCCAATGAACAGGATCCTTCTAAAGTGGCCATTTATATTTACAATTTAGCAAAACTGTTTAGCTCATTTTACAATGAACATTCTATTGCCAATGCAGAAAACGATGAAAAGAAAAACTTGCGATTGATGTTGGCAATTTCAACTGCTCAAGTAATAAAAACTGGCATGCATGTACTGGGTATAAAAGTACCTGAAAGGATGTAATAATTATTTTCTAATATTGCAGTTCTTATAGTTTTTGATTTGCCCGGGTGTTGAAATTGGTAGACAAGCCACCTTGAGGTGGTGGTGCTGGAAACGGCGTGCTGGTTCGAATCCAGTCTCGGGCACAAGCAAAAAGTTCTGCACATAGTGCGGGACTTTTTTTATGGGCACGGCCGAAGCTCGCTTCAGGACGGGCGCATAAAAAGTCCCTACTTGCGAAGCAAGTGAGAACTTTTTGCTTGTGTAAGCCCCCTCCTTGGAAGTCGGCGTAACGAAGTGCAGCCGACAATCCAACATAAGCCGAAGGCGGAGAGTCAAACTACGCCGAAGGCGGTGAAGGGCTTTTGAGTAAGACTAAATAGTATCAAATTAAAACTTGAATCAAAGATTTTCCATATTTAATACTATACTCATCACAAATTGATAAATTGCAGAAATAACTAAAAATTTGCACATGTCCCATTCAGCTAGATTTAGTAGATGTATTTTATTCGTATTTTTTTCAATAGTTTATTCATCAACAGAGGCCCAAGATATTTTTAAAACATTTGATGATACCGCAATGGTCATCAGAGAGGTAAATGCAACAACAGCTCCCAATGTTTCTGCCAAAAAATGGAATCAAATAAAAAATAAATTCTTTACTATGAATATTGGTTTGGCCATATTGCTCGACCACAATATTTTATCTCAAGACAACAACAATATACAACAGGTTGGCAAAGTAGACCCAGGTACAGAATTCAGGGGAGATCGTTTGGTTATAACAGGAAGTTTTTTTCTAAAAAATAAAAACCCATGGCGTTATATGGTAAGTGCCAATTTTAATGGCTTGGATGCTCCAGAAGGTAAAAAAAGTTTTGATTTCATTGATTGGAATATTGATATACCAATTAGTGCTAAAGCAGGTTGGCTTACCATTGGCAAGCAAAAAGAAGGTGTTGGTTTAGAATACGTAGCTCCAGGCACACAACTTATGTTTACAGAAAGAAGTACAGGCACTCCTATGTTTGTAAGACAAAGAAATATTGGCATTCGATATTCAAACGTAATTCTAAATCAACGAATGACCTACACATTTGGATATTTCAATAATTATTGGGAAACAGGTAAATCATTCGCAAATAATGGATCTCAATTTACCGCAAGAGTAACTGGTTTACCCACCTATCAATCCGATCGCAATCTATTACATATAGGTCTAGCATATCGTTATACAGATCCTACAGATGGCAAACTTAGCTATAAAGCCAAGCCAGAAGCCAATACTGCCCCTTCATTTATCAACACAGGATCTTTCAATGCAAAAGGAGCCAATTCATTTATGCTTGAAGGTATTTTTGTTAAGGGGCCTATTTCTTTTTTAGGAGAGTATATCTCAACAAGTGTTAATAGTCCTTCAGTGGGCAACCCCATGTTAAATACCATTCAATTAGGTGGTAGCTGGTTTATTACTGGAGAAAATAGACGATACAATAAAACAACGGGAAACCTTGGAAAACTCATACCAAAGAAAAACTTTAAGTTCAGGCAAGGTTCTGGATATGGCGCTTTTGAGTTAGGTGCTCGATATACACATACCAACGGAACTGATGCTATTTTGAGTGGTGGAACATTCAATCGATTTACTACTGCAATAAGTTGGTACCCAAATGTTCATTTCAGGTATGAATTCAATTATGGAATAGGAAATTTAGACAGCAAAGGATTAGTTGGCAAAACTAATTTTTACCAGTTTAGAATTCAATTTGAATTGTAATTCGTTTCAATTATAATTTTTCTACCAGCACTAAAATAAGGAGAGCTTACAACCTTTTCATATCGCCTTCATTTTAAGCTTTGAATGTCTTTTTCATTCTCCTATTTTATTAAAAACAGAACGGTCACCAAAATGGTGACCGCTGAATAAAATACTTCAAATACTTTGATTTTTTATTTCTTAATCTCGATTGTAATCTGAGCTATCTCACCATTAAATTTACTTGAGTGTCCGGCTTTGTAATTTTTACTTACATTGGTTGCTTCATCCATACCAACATCAGCTCCTTCATCTAAACTAAACATATTGGCATTGGTTTTGTCAATTCTTCCTTTACCTGCTTCTACCCCATCAATTAAAAATGTTCCATTACCACCTTTACCTAAACCACCGCCATCATAATCAAATTTAAATACGATGGTATGTTTACCCGGGGTTAAAGTTTTGGAACCTTTTATATCGTATTGTGTTTTTCCAACCCAATTATAGGTAAACATAGGAACCCCTTTCATCATGTATAAACTATAGCCACCAAATAAGCCTCCCATCGCAACAATAACACCATTGCCATTAGCCGGCACCGTAACATTGGCAGTAAAAACAGAGCTTTTGTTTTTGATATTAATGAAAGCATTTTCCTGTAAGCCCCCCATACCGGGATACAAAGTCAATTTAGTTCGGCCATCCATTGCATCAGGTCTTCCTGCTTGATCTGGATCCAATCTTTCTACACTTCTGTCATCTAAAGGAAATACATGATATTTAACCGCTTCTTTAGCAAATAGCGCTTTCATCTCTTTCACTTTTTCAGGATTCGAAGCAGCCACATTGGTACTCATACTAAAATCTTCTTTTACATTATAAAGCTCCCAAACATCGTCGGATAATGGATTACGTGGCTTTGTTTCCCAAGCTGCTCTGTGAATTACTCTTCCAACCCAACCATCATTGTATATACCTCTGTTGGCCGCAATTTCAAAATATTGAGTGGTGTGAGTCTCCGGAGCTTTTGCATTGGTAAATGAAGACACCATACTTACACCTTGTATTGGTTCTTGTTTTACTCCGTTTACACTTGTTGGCTGTGGCACATTACATAATTCTAAAATAGTTGGTGCAATATCAATTACATGATAAAACTGATCACGTATTTGTCCTTTATCTTTAATCACCTTTGGGTATTCTATGATTACGCCATTTCTAGTTCCACCAAAATCGCCTGCCATTTGTTTTGACCAACCAAAAGGTGCATTACCAGCAATAGCCCAGCCTGCAGCAAAATGTCCGTAAGATTCGCGACCACCAAATTTTGGCATCTGCTTTTCAAGATCATTGATATCTTCTGGAATTGCGTTGAAGTAGGTATTCTCATTTAGTAAACCATTTGCAGAACCTTCTGCGCTGGCACCATTATCACCTAAAATATAAATGAAAACAGTGTTATCTAACTCGCCAATAGATTCTACATAATCATGCAATCTACTAATTTGATCATCTGTATGTTCAGCAAATCCTGCATATACTTCCATTTGGCGTGCATACACTTTTTTCTGAACGGCAGTTAATGAGTTCCATGGCTTGATGTAATCATCGTAAGGAGCAAGTTTAGTGCCTTTTGGAACAATGCCCATTTCAATTTGACGAGCAAGTGTTTTTGCACGAAGTTCATCCCAACCACCATCAAATTTGCCTTTGTATTTATCTATATAGCTTGCGGGAGGCTGATGAGGAGCATGACATGCTCCGGGCGCAAAATACATATAAATTGGTTTGTCAGGAGTCATAGACTGTTGAGCTTTCATCCATTCCAAAGCATTGTTTGTCATATCAGTTGTGAAATGATAGTTTGGATCATCAGAATTAACTTCAGCTCTTACTGTACCATTCCATACACCTGGAAAAAACTGATTGGTTTCTCCACCCATAAAGCCGTAAAACTTTTCAAAGCCTTGTCCGGTCGGCCAGTTTTCAAATGGACCTGAACTATGAATTTGCCAGGCTGGCGTTTCATGATTCTTCCCAAATTGAGCTGTATTAAATCCATTCAATTTTAAAGTCATTGCAGTTTGTGCAATATTAAGAGGTCGTACACCAGTATTACCAGGAAATGCTGTTGCAATTTCTGTAATACCAGCCATATTATTGCTATGGTGATTACGACCAGTAAGTAAAGCTGTTCTTGTGGGCGAACATAAAGCAGTAGTGTGGAATCGATTATACCTTAAACCATTCGCAGCTACTTTTTCAGCAAAAGGCATTTTGATAGGCCCACCAAATGTGCTACTCATTCCAAAACCAAAATCATCAATCAGCACCAAAATCACATTAGGAGCTCCCTTTGGGGCTTTCACTTCCCATGCTGGAGGAGCTGTTGCTTTTCTTGCATCCTCTTCAGTAATTGAAGCATTTGATGGTGGCAAAATCGGCAAAACTGATCTATCGTATTCATCAGCGGAATTAATTGCTGAAGTTTCAGCGTTTTTTGTTTGTTGATTACAACTGAACATTAAAGCTGAAATAGCTATCAGCATTGATGTTGTTTGAATTTTTGACTTCATTTGATCATTAATTTACAAGAAAGATAAAATTTTTTTTATTTTAAAAAAAATTTTGAAATAAATGATACTTCATAATAGTGGTTTTCAAGATATTTAGAAACTGTTTTTCGAGCAAGTAATTTCAATACCTTCATACTCTAATAATAACATATGTCGAGCTTTATTATAACTTGCCCTAACTGTAACCATCAATTTGAACCTGGCGATTCTATGCGTGATGAAATTGAAAAGGAATTAAGGGGAAAAATGGTTGATTGGCAAAAAAAGAAAGAAATAGAATCGCAGGTACAATTGGAGCAGGAGAAAAAACGCTTACAAACCGAAATGCAGGATTCCATTAGAAGATCAATGGCGGCCGATTACGAAAATCAATTAAAATTATTGCAGCAAAATGCAGCCGATAACGAATTGAAATTAAAAGAATCCCGAAAGAAAGAATTAGAGTATTTACAAAAAGAACAACAATTAAAGAACAGAGAAGAAGAAATGCAAATAGCAGTTCAACGTCAGTTAATGGAAGAAAGAGAAAAGCTGAAGGAACAATTGATGAAAGAAGAAGCAGCTAAACTGAGTTTAAAAGAACAAGATTTTACTTTGCGCATTAAAGAACTAGAAAAACAAAAGGATGATCAAAATAAGCTCATTGAAGAAATGAAGCGCAAAGCCGAACAGGGCAGCATGCAATTGCAAGGAGAAATTCAAGAATTGCATTTAGAAGAATTATTGCAAAGCTGTTTCCCATTTGATAAAATAGAAGAAGTTGGAAAAGGCGTTAGAGGTGCAGACTGTATTCAAGTTGTACGCAATCAATTTGGCAATGAATCTGGTAAAATAATTTATGAAAGCAAGCGTACCAAAGACTTTGCCAACGAATGGATTGAAAAACTGAAAAAAGACATGCGTCATTTTGGCGCCGATGTAGCAGTAATTGTAACACAAACTTTGCCAAAAGACATGGATCGATTTGGCGAGAAAGAAGGTGTTTATATATGTACCCTATCAGAAGTTAAAAGTGTTGCAGCTCTTTTAAGAAATGCTTTATTAAAAATCGCGGATGCAAAAAAAAGCCAAGAAAATAAAGGTGATAAAATGGTCATGCTCTACGATTATTTAATTGGTTCTGAATTCAGCGAACAATGGAAAGCCATTAGTGAAGGATATAGAAGTATGCGCCAGAGTATCCAAAAAGAAAGGGATGCTATGGAAAAATTATGGAAAGCCAGAGAGAAACAACTCGACAAAATATTGTTGAATGCAGCTCATATAAAAGGTTCTGTAGAAGGAATTGCTGGCGCAGATGCGGTAAATTTAAATTTATTAGAAGACGATAACGACTCTTTGCTACTTGATTAATTTTATTGACCATATCAATCACAGTGGACAAGCAGAACAACCATCAAGGAAGAAGCCGATATATCCAATCAAAGATGATTTACGTAAATATCTAGTCAAATATGGCAGAGAAGTGAAGCTGCCTTTCGCCTACAGTGATTTACAAAAATTCACTTATACAACTCCTTTAAAAGACAAACATGGTATTGAAACTGCTTGGGAGAAAGTATCGTATGATTTGCATGAATGGAAATCCTTAAGAGAAAGCTTAATAAAA
>Ga0164293_10005583_pt1 | contig 10701 bp, 8 predicted proteins | sample GEODES118metaG_FD_111487 | JGI IMG/M metagenome (GOLD analysis project Ga0164293, IMG submission 111487) | Eutrophic lake water microbial communities from Lake Mendota, Wisconsin, USA - GEODES118 metaG | ecosystem: Environmental > Aquatic > Freshwater > Lake | place: USA: Lake Mendota, Wisconsin...
ATTTCTCGCCGACTTAACTTCGGGTTATCTCGAAGCGCCTGCACAATAGTTCCGCGACATTGTCGATCTGTTCCATGCCAGCTCTGAATGCGTTTTACACGCTCAGAAGATGGATAATCGAGACTACGCCACTGGCATTTATCAGCAACTGGGCAACGCCCGCAGAGCGGTTTCTTAGCGGTACAAATCAACGCTCCCAGCTCCATCGTTGCAGCGGCCCAAAGATGAGCTTTCTTATCTGGAACGTATTGCGCATACTCAACTCGTTCTGCCTTTGTCGGCGCAGCGGTCGGTGCCTCTTCTCCTTTATATAAACGAGAGAAGAGTCGCCTGATGTTGATATCCAAAACAAGAGACTTTCCTTGAAAGGCAAAAGCAACTATCGCAGCTGCTGTGTATTCACCAATCCCCGGTAACTTTCTTAGTTCGGTTTCATCATTTGGAATGACGCCTTTGAGCTCGGATGTGATCACCTTTGCACATTCATGTAATCGCAAGGCTCGACGTGGATAGCCCAATCTTCCCCAGGCAGTTATAACCTCTGCTGGAGTTGCTTTAGCTAAATCCGCAGCGGTGGGCCACCGCTTCATCCACTCTTGATAGATTGGCAAGACACGTTGAACAGGGGTCTGCTGCAACATAATCTCTGAAACCAGCACACCCCAGGCATCACTCTTTCGCCAGGGCAAATCTCGCTTATTCTCTTTAAACCAACTGGTGATTTCCTTCTCGTACATTATTCACCGTTAATTTTTACGCGAGTGAGTGCTTGATCAAGTCGACCAACCTCAACTATCTCCATCCCTGCGATTACAACATCAGAACCGAGAGGGACAAGCGCTCTCTTAAAACCTAAACGATATGCCTCGGCCAAGCGGCGTGAAACGCCACTTACTTTACGAATCTCTCCAGCTAAACCAACTTCACCGATAGCAACAAGATCTGCCGGTAGCGCCAATCCCTTTGCAGCAGATGCAACCGCAAGTGCCAGTGCAAGATCTGCAGCAGGTTCGGACATCTTCATTCCACCAACAGTTGCTGCGTAGACATCACGCCCTCCTACTTTGACATGAGCGCGAAGTTCTAGGACCGCCAGTGTCATTGAGGTACGGGCTGAATCAAGGCCGCTTGTTACGCGACGAGCGTTGCCAAAATCATTCTCGCGTCCAGCGCTGACTAGCGCTTGAATCTCTGCAAGTAATGGACGGCGCCCTTCAAGCGTGACAGTGACACATGTTCCTGGCACCGGTTCTGCATGTCGAGATGTAAAGAGTCCTGTTGGATCTAAGACGCTCTCAATTCCGGTGTCACTGAGGTCGAAACAACCAACTTCATCACTTGCCCCAAATCGATTTTTAATCGCGCGAATCAAACGTAAGCGAGAGTGGCGTTCGCCTTCAAATTGCAGAACCACATCAACAATATGTTCTAGCAACCTTGGACCAGCGATAGACCCATCTTTTGTGACGTGGCCTACCAAGAGCAGAGTGATGTCGCGGTCTTTACAGATGCGAATAAGTGCGCCAGCTACTTCGCGCACTTGTGTGACACCGCCAGGGGTTCCATCTGCCGTAGAAGATCCAATTGTTTGAATTGAGTCGATAATCAAAAGTTCTGGCTTTACGGTATCGATATGTGAAATCACTGCACCTAAATCTGTTTCAGATGCCAAGAAGAGGTTGGGATCGATTGCCTTGATTCGCTCAGCACGTAATCTTACTTGAGAGGCAGATTCTTCACCACTTACATAAAGAACAGGGATCTTCTTTCCTGCCGTCATCGCTGCCACTGATAGAAGAAGAGTTGATTTACCAACACCTGGTTCTCCAGCGAGCAGAATCGCAGCACCTGGAACAAGACCACCACCAAGTACGCGATCGAGTTCAGTTACTCCAGTTGGCCGAGCATGTGCAGCTGAGAGATCTACATCTCCAATCGCCATCGCCTTTGCAGAGATTGGTCCAGCTTGTAGAGATAACTTCTTTGGTGCGCCTAGTTCTTCGACGCTACCCCAGGCCTGACATTCACCACAACGACCAACCCACTTTTGGGAGGTCCAACCGCATTCGTTACAACGGAATGGATCCTTCTCTACCTTGGCCATAAGTGAAGGCTACTTCGAAGCACCAAGTGTTGCAGGATGTTGAATGACATAGAGCGGAAGTGAGCGTGATTGAGCTAATTTGATACCTTCGATGCGACGATCGCAATGTTCGGCGAGAATTGCATAGGCTTCTTCGCCCATTAACTTTACAAGCTCTGCTTTATTAGAGATGTAAACCGGCTCTTTTCCGACATGTGCTTCAGTATTGCTTGTGCAGTACCAATCAAAATCTTCGCCGCCATCTCCCCACGCTAATCTTTCATACTCACCAAGAACGATGATTGAGTACTCGCGCTCACCTACTTCGCGTGTTTCATAGCTACGACGCAACGGAAGTTGCCAACAAACATCTGGCTTAGTATCTGAAAAGTGCATATCGCGCTTCTGTGCAAGGTGATGAAGTACACAACCGTATGATCCAGTAAATCCTGGTGCTTCGTGACCTTTGCGGTTGAGAAAAATACATGCATCATCGACAGTGCGAGTCTTACGTTCGTCATCTTCATCAGTATCAGTAATTCGTAACTTACCGCCAGGCTTTTTTGGGCGAGCTTCTTCATAAAACTGCCACATATCCGGCGTTAGAAATTCAGCGGCGCGCAGAGTACGTTCTTCATCTTCTGCATCCGAATACATTGCGCCTTCGGTGCAACAACCATCGTTAGGGCGATTGGCAAAAACTCCCTTGCAGCCATCGCCATAAATGCAGGTCCAGTTAGATGTCAGCCAGGTGAGATCGCACTTATAAATCTCATCTTCACTATTGGGGACTGCAAACTCAATCCAGTCACGTGCGAAACCTGCTTTAACCTCGGACATAGTGGGTGAGCCTACGCGTACTCTTAGCTCATGGCTAATCATGTTGGAGTTATCGGTGCCGGAGTAATGGGAGAGGCATTAATTGCTGCCCTTATTCGAAGTGGAGTCAAAACTGCCGATATCTCTTTCACAGAAAAGCGTGCAGAAAGGGCTGAAGAGCTAGCAGAACGCTATTCAATTTCACACCTACCTATGGCCGAGCTCCTTTCAAAAGCATCGACAATATTGCTTGTGGTTAAGCCACAAGATATGCAAGCAACTCTTCGTGAAATGGCCAAAGATTGTGGCCCTCAAACCCTTTTGATCTCATTTGCTGCAGGAAAAACTATTCAATCAATCGCGGCGGAGATCGGTGGAGATCACCCAATAGTAAGAGTCATGCCAAATACACCTGCCTTAATTGGGTTGGGAGCATCTGGGTACTCATTTGGGCCAGGGCTGAATGAGGCGCAGAAAGATTTTGTACGAACTTTCCTTGCCGCGACCGGAATAGCTATTGAAGTTCCTGAGAATCTACAAGATGCAGTGACTGCAACGAGCGGATCTGGGCCTGCGTATTTCTTCGCATTTGTTGAGGCGATGGTAGAAGGAGCGGTTGCACTCGGTTTAGCAAGAGAGGATGCAACCCAACTCACTATTCAGACAATCACTGGGGCTGCGGCGCTACTTACACAATCAGGGGATTCACCGAAAACTCTACGAGAGAAAGTGACAAGCCCTAACGGAACAACCGCCGCTGCACTGGCATCCTTCTCGCAATCAGAATTAGCTGAGACCGTGGCCAAAGCGATGCAGGCAGCGGCTAAGCGTTCACAAGAGCTTGGATAAGATGAAGAGAAGCAAAGCTGTAAGTGCGATAGTAATAGCAGCACTTTTGTTCAGTCCTTCATTATCTTCTGCTGCCCCTAAGAAAATTTCCCTTCAGACAGGCTCAATTTTTCCAGCACCGATAGATACAGAAAGTTTCCTGCAATCTGGCAACAATTCCTTATTTCTCTCAAACTCTGAGAGCAGAACAGCAGATATCACGATAAAAGCTATAGATATCACTGGTGCTAGCGCTTGGGAGAGAGTTATCGATTCGGGTAGTGATGAAATCGCAAGCACCTTTGGATTAGATCCAGCAGGAAATATATGGGTAGCTGGAAACTCTGCTCTATTGTCATCGATAGAGACTACGACTCCAATTGTTGGCGTAGATAATCCTGATGGAGTGAGCCTAGAAGATGTTAATGATATTCGAGCAGACTTGAATCAGCTTACTGTTTGGAAACTCTCATCAACTGGCGAATTACAAGCAACTTATATCAATGCGATGGTTGCTGTCCCAGTAGTCACTGCTATCTCAGCAACATCTTCTGGGGTGTCGATAGTTGGTGCTATGGAATCCGCGCCATTTATAATCAATTTGAGTAACACCGGAACTTTTTCAAAAGTAATTGCCTTCGGTACCGCAAAGACAGTTATCAATTCAGTGGCAAGGCAGAGCGATGGCTCCTCATTTCTATTTGGATCCAGCGCAGAAACCCTTGGTGGTAAGAAAGTCGCCGGCAAGCGTGATGGCGTACTCATAAAAATTTCAAAAAGTGGAGCAATAACATCGGTTGTACGTAGCTCAGCAAATGGAGCAGTGCGTAGTTGGAATTCAGGTAACCAGGCCAACTTGCTGAGCGGTCATGTGATTGCCGGCAAAGTAACTGAAGTTGCAATTACTAAATTCAATAACAGCTTCGCGCCAACTTGGACCGCTCGCTTTCCCGGCACTGGTGCATCAATTGCCGTGACTGAAGGCAATAATTCTTATCTTGCCTTTACTACGAGATCTGCCATACCTGGTGTCAATCTCTGGAAGCCAACATCCCCATCGTTACTACTCCTTACCTTTGATGGCAAGGGAGTATTAAAGGCTGCACATGCATTCCCAGGGCTAGTTACGCCAATTAACCTGCAATTTACTCGAGAACGAGGGGTCATCGGCCTAGCAAGTTCAAGCGATGGAGCGATTTCGATTTTTACCCTAGTATCGCGGTAACCTTTGCCATCGAAGTTTCACAGCACTACTACTAGGAAGAGCATCACTTATGGGTTCCGTAATCAAGAAGCGTCGCAAGCGTATGGCAAAGAAGAAGCATAAAAAACTTCTTAAGAAAACTCGTATTCAGCGCAGAAACGCTAAGTAGTAGCTGTAGTAGTTGTTATAGCAGCAGTTTTTAAGGACGAAGCATCACAAGCTGGCCATAAACTCCAGCGACGAGATACTTCATACGATTTACGTTAACCCAGGCGGATTCAATTCCATCTGGGTTTTCGTATGGGGAGATAAAGATCTTCTTTGGTGTTTCCTTACTCTTATCAATCGCACAGAGTCGTCTCTCGCAGGTAAAGGCAATCAGTGATGAATCTGTTGAGAGATAGCGGCTAGGAGTTCCTAGTTCATCTGGATCCAAAGAACCTACTTGTGATACAGCATCTGAGTTTTTTGATAGTGATGCCCATCTGACGGTCTTTGCTTCAGGTAAAGATAGCGAGTCACCACCTAACCAGGTGGCAAAGACGCCTTCGATTGTTTTTCCGACAGCCAGTGCAAATCCAGATACCGGATTTACTGGTGTAGCGTTCTCTAATACTCGGTACGACCAACCTGCGGGCGAGAAGTTTGTGCGAGTTGCAACGCGAATGTCGCTTTGAGTTGGTTGCTCTCTCTGATTGATGTCAAGAACAGCGTCATAGATGAGATAGCTAGTTCTACCATCGAATGCAGCCTTTAGTGAGAACCCAACATCTCCCGTGGTTCTGCCATCGGTCTTTCTATCTCCATCAACAAGTTCATAAGTCCAATTCTTTGCGGACTTGCCCTTGACTGCGCCGAGAAGAATGCCTTGGCTCTCATCACGATAGAACACTTGCACACCACCAGCGGAGGCAATACAAGCGCTTGTTACATTTACATCAGATGCGGTCCGAACTCGAATTGGAGCCTCATACGAGTTAACTTGGGGACCGTTGCCATCAACGATTTCGTAAGTAAAGTTCTTGCCGTCATATTTGGCGTATCTCAAATCTTTATCGACGTCATCTGCATAGAAAATATGAAGTGTCTGCTTTTTTCCGATTCCGTTAACGCAAGTTGAGAGAGCGCTGGTAATTGGAAGATTAGTTCTTCCCATTGATCCACCTGCTCCATCAACCGTGCGCTTGACCCATACTTTTGAATTCCATTGAGCTAACTTGAGATCGCCTGATTTCGAATCGGCGTAAACAATGGCAGGTTCGCCATTGAAGGTAACGCTAGAGAGCATCTTGGCATCACTTTTGGCATCAATAATGAAACGCTTCCAGCTTGGTGCGGGCTTCACCGGCGCTGAAGTCACCGGCTCAGAGGAACCATTAATGTTTGTAGCAATCACGGTAAAGGTATACGCATCACCATTTTTTAGACCGGTAAATTTAATAGGGGATTTAGCTGCACTCTTACTTTGGTTAGTAACATTGTTTCGAACCGTATACGCACTGATTTGCGCGGTACGTGCATTTGCGGGTGGATCAAAGGCGATGATTGCTTCACCGTCTGAGACAAGTGCTTCAACATTTCTAACGGCCAAAGGGATTCCAGTTGATTTTCCAGCTGGTGGCTTACGGCGCATATCTTCCATCATTGCCAAGAGCAAACGCCCAGGCTTATGGAAAATTTCACCAGCTTCAAGGTTAGGTGTCATTACTGCATCTTCGAGCGAATTCGCGAAGGTATCTTCATCAAGATGGCTGATTGATGACCCTTCTTCATAGACTCTTGGAGAAAATAGAATCGGTCGCACCCCACCGTTAGCTGCAGTACCAAGGGGGCCGCTCCATACAAGTGGGGAACGTAGAGCGAGACCAAGTTCAATTGAAGGAGATGGCAAATCAGATAATCGCCTGCCATCTTCTACCAATGCATAAGCATTAAATGGTGTAGGTTGATCGATGCGCCCAAAACCAAATACTGGATCGTAAGAATCGGTAGAGAGAAAACCGAGACCGTGCGCCATCTCATGAAGAAAGACCGATTGCAGATCGTATTCGCCAGAGTAAGAGAGGCCATCGTTTCGGGTATTCCAGTTTGCGCCAGAGTTGACTTGAATAATTATTTCAACTTGTTTCTTATCAAGATCTTTTCCTGCTAGCGCATTTGCAAGAGCTGAGGGGTACCAGAGAGTCGAATCCGGGGCCCCGTCAAAACCTGCAAAGTAACTTCCAGGTCTCGCACTACCCAAAATATTAAAGGCACCTATTTCAACCCAACTTACATCGATGTTAATAGGTACCGTTGACGCAAAGTTTGCAGCCCAAACATCAGCTGCTGCTTGGAAATCTCGTTTAGCCCAGGCAGGAAAGTTCCTGTAGTTGAGTATAAATTTCGATTTTGCCTCAAGGTTAACTGTTTTCGCTCGAGGCACCTGAGCATCTGTTGTATTCGGTCCTGCCAGGGTATGTCCCCAGTGCGTAGCTTGCCGTTGCAGAAAAGGAGTGATCGCTTGCGCATCTACTGTGATGAATAGCGGCGATAGAAGGGAGGAGAGTAAGAGGAACGGGAGCGCCCGTACGGTGAATTTTCGACTCCTCATAGCGGGTAACGGTATCAGGGTGGGAGAATAAGAATATGGTCACTATCTACTCTCGACATGGATGCCATCTCTGCGAGAGCGCAATCGCGACCCTGCAATCGCTACAAGCAGAGCTCAACTTTGAGATTGAAGTTATCTATATAGATGGTGATGAAAAGTTAGAGAGACTCTATGGAGAGCAGGTTCCTGTCACCCATATTGGGGGAGAGCATCACGACTATTGGCGGGTAGATCCTGACCGATTCAGATCTTCCCTTGAAAGACATCGTCAGAGTCAATAATTGTGTAGCTATATCCCTGCTCAGCTAGAAAACGTTGGCGGTTCTGCGCAAAATCCTGATCAATCGTGTCGCGGGAAACGACAGAGTAAAAGCGCGCACCACGGCCATCAGCTTTAGGTCGCAAAACTCGACCAAGACGTTGAGCTTCTTCTTGTCTTGAACCAAAAGCACCCGAAACCTGAATCGCGATTGTCGCCTCTGGTAAGTCGATAGAAAAGTTTGCAACCTTTGAAACAACAAGACAAGAAATTTCACCGGTGCGAAAAGCTTGAAAGAGTTCTTCTCTTTCACGTTGCGGTGTCGAGCCTTGAATAACTGGCGCTCCCAAGGTTTCACCCAAATCATCGAGTTGATCTAGGTACTGACCGATAACAAGGATCTGCTCTTTTGCATGAAGGCTTACTAACTCCTGAACAACATCTCTCTTTGTGCGAGTTGTTGCGCAATATCTGTAGCGCTCTTCTGGTTCAGCGGTTGCATAGGCCAGCCGCTCTGCTTCGGTGAGATTGACACGAACTTCAATACATTCGGCAGGCGCAATATAACCCTGTGCTTCAATCTCTTTCCAAGGTACATCAAAGCGCTTGGGACCAATGAGGGAGAAGACTTCACCCTCCATTCCATCCTCGCGCACCAATGTTGCAGTCAGTCCTAAACGACGGCGAGATTGAATATCTGCAGTAAATCGAAAGATTGGCGCTGGCAGTAGATGCACCTCGTCATAGATGATCAATCCCCAATCGTGGCTATCAAAGAGATCAAGGTGGGCGTAGACACCATTCTTTTTCTTTGTCATCACTTGGTAAGTAGCAATTGTGACGGGACGGATTTCTTTCTTGGAGCCAGAGTATTCACCAATCTCATCTTCGGTGAGCGTTGTGCGCTTGAGGAGTTCATCTCTCCACTGACGAGCTGCAACTGTATTTGTGACGAGGATGAGAGTTGTGGCTTGAGCATGTGCCATCGCAGCTGCACCAACAATGGTTTTTCCTGCCCCGCAAGGTAGGACGACTACACCTGAACCACCGTGCCAAAATCCTTCAGCAGCATGCTCTTGATACTCGCGAATTTTCCAACCATCTTGCTTTAGAAATATTGGATGAGCTTGCCCATCTACGTACCCTGCAAAATCTTCAGCTGGCCAACCTAAGCGCAGCAGAGATTGCTTAATTGCTCCACGTTGGCTTGGGTGGACAGCTATCGTCTCTTGATCAATTCGGACCCCAAGAAGCGGCGCAATTTTCTTGGCGCGGATTACCTCTTCTAAAACAGCTGTATCTGTTGTGACGAGAATAAGTCCATGCACTGGATCAGCTTCAAGACGTAGGCGCCCATAACGTGACATTTGCTCGGCAACATCGATTAAAAGTGCGTGAGGAACGGCATAGCGCGAGTACTTGATCAGAGTATCAATTACCAACTCGGCATCATGTCCGGCAGCACGCGCATTCCAGAGCCCCAAATTGGTGAGGCGGTAGGTATGCATATGTTCAGGAGCGCGCTCGAGTTCAGCAAATGGCGCGATTGCACGACGACATTCGGTAGATAGAGGATGATCGATATCTAGTAGAAGCGTTTTATCACTCTGGACAATCAGCGGTCCATCGCTCATTTAAGGAGTTCCTTTAGTAGTGCGTTGAGAAAATCACTACGAGGTTGAAGTGTCTTCAGACTTACCCATTCGTGTGCTGCATGTGCACCACCACCGACTGCGCCCAATCCATCAAGAACTTTTGCACCGGCAGCAGCTGCAAAGTTTCCATCACTTACACCGCCCACGATTGCAGAACCAAGTGGTGGGATACCGATATCAGCCGCAACCTTTTCAGCTATGAGATAAAGCTCTTGCGTTGATGAAGATTGCAAAGGAGGGCGATTGATTGACCCCGTTATTTCAAGAGTGGCCCCAGGGATAGTTGGCTTTAAGGCACGCACTGCAGAATCAATTCTGGTTAAGTCATCAGTTGAGAATGAACGGACATCAATATCTAACCTCGCTGAATCTGGGACCGTGTTATTCGAGGTTCCTGATTGCATCGTGGTTGGCACAACAGTTGTTCCATGTTCAGGATTTTCTAGGGCAGGGAGTGCAAGGACAATATGGGCAATCTCAGTCGTTGCGTTTATTCCCTTTTCGGGTTCTAGACCCGCGTGAGAAGAACGACCATGCACAGTCACTTGATACATCGACGCACCTTTTCGGCCAGTCTTTAATTTGCCATCAAGTGATGCCTCGAGAACGAGTACTGCTTCTGCGCTTGCAGAAATCTCTCGGATCAAATTCTTTGATGTTGCGCTACCGGTCTCTTCATCAGTTGTAGCAATGAGAGCTACATTTTTAGAACCTTCTGGCAGATCTTTCAGAGCGTAGAGAGCTTGTATGAAACCAGCTTTCATATCAAAGACTCCTGGGCCTCGGATGACATCGCCCTCAACGCTCCAGAGTGGTTGGTAACCACCAACAGGCCAGACAGTATCGAGATGAGCCAAGATCACAATGCGCGGATTTTTGCTGCCCCACCAGAAAACAGGGCGACCCTCAATCTCTTCAACTCTCGCCGGTGTTGAAAGTTCTCGCGCTGCGATATCAGCGGCGACCTCTACTACGCGACGGCAGGCGGCTAAATCATCACTTGGTGATTCTGCACGGACCAGAGCTTCGAGTGATTCCAGCATTTGTGGCTCCGACATTTTTGGTTCCGACATGGGGTTAAGTCTGCCGTATTGAGAGGTGTTCGCGCTCATCATAATCTCGCTACGCCGGTGATTCGAGGGATTCTAAAGGTGAGAACCTCACCTGTTGCATGATCTCGCGCTTGGAGTGAGCCCGCCGAGATACGCAATGGATCAATTATGCGGTGCGAGACCATGCCATTGTTATCGGCATATCCGA
>Ga0164293_10005584_pt1 | contig 10700 bp, 8 predicted proteins | sample GEODES118metaG_FD_111487 | JGI IMG/M metagenome (GOLD analysis project Ga0164293, IMG submission 111487) | Eutrophic lake water microbial communities from Lake Mendota, Wisconsin, USA - GEODES118 metaG | ecosystem: Environmental > Aquatic > Freshwater > Lake | place: USA: Lake Mendota, Wisconsin...
ATTTTCAATATTATCTGCATGTTTATTAATAATAGACATAAAATTAGTATCATTTTTCCAATCAGTATTATAAGATTGAATTAAATTAGAAATATTAAACATATTAACACATTATTAAAAATTTTAATAAAAATAAAAAATCAAAATTTATTTTTCTAATGTATATTAAAATGACTACTCAAGTCTCTAATTTAGTATCATCCGTAGCTTCATATTGGTCATCAAAAGAACCATTCGAAACACTAGGTCAAGAAAAAGAAATATTACGAATTGGTAATGTATTAAACTCTATATTCCTAAACCGCAATGAAATAGAAATACCACATATGGTTGTAGTTGGAAGTCAATCATCCGGTAAAAGTTCTATATTAAACTCTATATTAGGTATGGATATTTTACCAACAGGAACCAATATGGTTACACGTTGTCCTATACAATTAGAATTAATACAATCAAAGACGGAAATAAAAGCGAGTTTTGGTTCATATAATAGTATAGATGGTTTATGGCAAAATATAAAAGAAATTTCTATAAAATATCCTAATCCTACTAATGAACAACGTAATGATATATTAAATACTATTCAAGAAATTACACAAAAAAATGCAGGAAATAGTATGAATATATCATTTGAACCAATTAATATTCGTATATATAGTCCAAATATTCCTAATTTGAGTTTAACTGATTTACCGGGTTTAACTATGGTCGCTTGTACTGATAAAGGACAACCTAAAAATATAAAAGAACAAATACGTAATCTTATAGGTAAATATATTTCTATAAAATCATCTATAATTCTAGCAGTAATGCCTGCTAGAACTGATATAGAAGCAGATATAGCATTAGACCTAATAAAGGAATATGACCCGCAAGGTGAAAGGACGATAGGTATATTAACAAAAATAGATTTAATGAATGATGGAACAGATATAACAAATCTATTAGAAGGACGAGTATCAAAAGATTTACAATTAGGTTATGGATATTATGGAATACGTAATAGAAATCATGTTGAAATGGAGACAAAAAATGTAATGGATGGATTACAAATAGAATATGAATGGTTCAATAAACATTCTATATACTCACAAACAAAATTTAAAGAACGATTAGGTATTCCTGCATTATGTAAAAATTTGAGTACTATATTAGTTAGAGCTTTAAAAAAATCATTTCCATCTATTTTACAAAATATTAATCAATCATTAGACAAAAATATAAAAGAATTAGAAGCATTAGGTATATCTTTACCGAATGATGAAACACACCGCATTTCCTATATACATAGCACTATAGCACAATTAACACGAAACTATATAGCAATATTAGATGAGAGAGGTAAAAGTATTCATACAGGTAGAAATATAAAACAATATTTAATAGATATGAGAAGAAAGATGGGAGAACATCAACCATTTTCTCAAAATCAATGTTCAAATGAATATATTAAAACTATGGTTGAAAATTGTGATGGAAATCATATGTCAATTTCTATATCACCAATAGAAGTATTAGAACAGATTATGAAAGATAAACAACAATTACCATTAAGAAAGTTAGAGAATATAGGGAATGAATATGTTGAAAAAGTAATGAATTGTATGAATGAATTATTATTAATATTAATAAAAGAAATGAGGATCGATAGATTTCCACAATTTAGTAAGTTTATACAACAAGTAATATTGAATGATGTTTTATTAAAAAATATTAAAATAACAAATGAAATGATATCATATGAAATTAGTTCTCAAGAAAATTATATATGGACAGATAATACTAAATTTATACAAGAAATTAATAAAAAAAATTCAACTGATATAGACCAAATAAGAAATGTTGCTAATACTTATTATTTATGTATATTAGAAGTATTACAAGATATAATACCTAAAAAGATTGTATATTTTTTAATAAATGCAAGTGAAAAAACTTTTAGTAGCGTATTGTATGATAAAGTTAAGTCACAGAATATTTCTACCTTATTACAGGAATATGAAGAAATACATACACAAAGATTAGGATTAGAGAAGATAATAAAAGAATTGCAAACATCAAAACAGATGATAGAAAGTATTTTATAAAAAAAAGATATTTATAAAATTAAATTATAAATATTTTTACATTAATATTTGTTTTAATTCATCTTCATCGAAACTTATATAACTACTAGATGTACAAAATTTATTATGATAGTCTTTTAAAAGATTAATAATAATCGCTTTCTTTTTATTAGAATAACCTCTAATATTTCTTTCTTTACATAATTCCATTAATCTATTAACCGTAAGAGAACAAGACGATATATTAATAGATGATAATGATTTAATATCATCATTATCATTATTAGAATGAATAGATGAATTAGAAATAGTATCATCAGAAATATTATTATAACCTAAAATATTAGTATCATTAATAAGTTTAATATCATTATCTAATAATTTAAAATATTCAAAAACCTTTTCATCATTCCATAATCTATCTAAAGGAGGTAAAGGGATCCATTTACAAGTAGCTTCACTAATATCTTGTGATATTTTTCTTAAAGATAGCATAAAATTAGGTAATTTACATTTCATATAACTTAATAATGAATTTGCTTCATCTAGAGTTTTAACCTCAAATAATATATAACTTTGACTGCATACTTCATTCGGATGACCAATGAACATATTACCAAAACTACTATTAGCTGCATGAGCAGCACGAGCAGTAATTACTTTAAAAGTAGAAATATCATTTTTAATATATTTCTTTTTAATATATTTAATAAAACCTTTTTGTTTAGAAACATAACATTTAATATACTTATCATTTTTACAACGGTCAATTAAATTCTCATCATTAGTTTTAATATTAAAATGACCTTGTCCATGATAAATATCGGCTAATTTATTATTATAATCGACAAATTTAGATATTATATTATAATATTTACTATCAACAATTACATCAAAATTATTAAGTTTAATTTTAGTGCCATTATAATCACATAGACCATTATATTCTTTATCAATTAGGAAATAATTAACACCACCTTTAATATCAACTAAATTACCAAATATTTTACATGCATCATCAAAATGTTTAATATATAATAAATCGGTACGTTCTAACATCATATTTCTAAATTTATCTAAACCTTTACCACCCGCAAACCAACGACTAGGAGTAATAAATGATAAATATTTACATTTATTAATATAATATTCGATAAATTTATTATATAATGGTTTAGCACCTGCTTTAGTTAATTTTTCATTATAAGGTGGATTACCTATAATAATATCGAATTTATTAATACCAAATACTTTATAAATGTTAATATCTAAAGTATCACCGTGATATAAATTAAGTTTATATAGATTATTGATATTAAATATTTGTTGAATAATGAAACAATTCTTTTTATTTAATTCACCCATAAATAATTGTTTTTCTATGATATGCTTACTACGTAATTTTTCATCAGGAATTTTATTTTTTAATCCTTCAAATAATTTATAATATATTGCAATAGGATAATTACCCATACCTGCAGTAGGATCGAACCAAGTTAATTTATGATTAGACCAAATATTTTTATTATATTTAGTCATCCAAAAAGTTTCAATATCTTTAAGCATATTATTATTAATAAAGTCCATAGGAGTAAAAACTTCACCAAAGTCTTTTTTTTCAATAATTTTAGGTTTTAGACAATCACTAATTAATTTTAATAATTCGATAGGATTATCTAATAATGATTGTAATGATAATTTAAATTGTATTGAAACTGAATAAGTATTAGATGATTTATCTATAAATTTATTAGAAATATTTTTTATAATATCGATTAGATCGTTTCTATTCCACCAAACATAACATTGTTCGTTAAATGTATCTAATAAAGAAGGTTCATTTTTAATATCATTAAGCATTTCAATAAAGTCAGTATTAGTATTTTTAATGGTTAATATACAAGTTAAAGGTAGAATATAAGGTAATACATCTTTAGTAAATGAAACTTTTTCGACAACAGTAGTATTATCATCATCTTCATTATCATCATTGTCTTTATTATCATCATCACCATTAGATTTTTTATCAATATTATTAGAATAGTCATCATTTATTTTTTTATCAATACCGGAAGGTAAGGGTTGATTATCATCATTTAATAAGATGGAAGCATCTAAATTTTTTTCATTTTTAATTAATTTAATAAATTTTTCATTAATTAATTTTTGAGTATCATTATCAAATTCGATAAGTTCATTATCTAATTTTTTTAATAAAATTTTAAAATGATTAATAGGATCTTCTTTCCAAATATCCATTAATTTATTAACTAAATAATTAGTATCTATTTTTTTATTATGCATAATATCGACATCAATATTAATAAGATTATTACTAATAATATAATGAAGTTTATCTTTGAGACTTTTATCATTTTTATAGATAGAATAATTGATACAAGTATTTAAAATACGATTAATATTAAGATCAACAACGAAACCTATTTTTTTATCATTATCTTCAGTCATACATCTATACATTTGTTGTAAAACTTTATCAGATGATAGAGTATCATTCATAAGTACAACTAAATCACATAAATTTAATGTTATACCTAATGAAAGCATATTACCTGCAAGAAGGATTAGGCCTCTTTTACCTTTAGATTTAGCTTCTTCTTGTTTTAAAGAAATTTCATTTTTAATATCTTTAGGAAGGTCATTATTTTTACGATTAATACATAAAACGTCGTATTGTTTTAAAACGGAATCATTTTTAATTAATTTAAGTAAAAATGTCGAAATATAATTAATATTATCAGGAGGGAGGAACCAAATTTGAGTGAAAGGATTACGTGTATTTTTAAGAGAACATATATTATTAATACGAGTAAATATAGTTTTATCACCATCTTCTTCTTTATTAGAGCCGGATATATATCTTAAAATGGTTTGAATTTCGATAGGGAAATTAAATTGTGTTTTAGAATTATTAATACTAAATAGAGTATTAAAACAGAAACCTAATTTACTATCACTTTTATTAAGTTTATCTTTAATAATTTCGTATCTTTGGGAATCAAACATATTAGAGATGATATGTAATTCAGGCATTTTATTATAATTTGAAAAAATATCATCTATAGAATAGCCTTTATTTTTATAGAATTTGATAGTATCATCAATATAATTAGAGCCATGTTTTTCTTTTAATTTATCAAAATTGGATGGATCATTAGATATATTTTTACATAATTGTTCATCTTCAATATCCCAATACATTTGACATTCAGGTAATATATTCCATTCACGAAGAGGTTTATAATAAGTAGCAGTTAGATAAATTTTTACTGTATTTTTGTAAGAATATGAAGATAAAATATCTTTAGATAGTTGAGTAGTACCTGCGAAATGATTTTCATCAAATACGATAATATCGAATTTAATATTTTTAAGAATAAGATTAGTATTATGATTAATATAATTTTGTAATAATTGTTTAGAAATTATAAAAATATTATTATCATGGAGAATAATATTATTTAAATAAGAGCCATTATCTACATTATGAATTTTAAATTCATGAAAATCAGAAAATTTATTAAATAAATCATCAGTAAATTGAGGGATAGTTTCAGAAGGAGCAGGAGTAATAATAAGAACATTTAATTTTTTTTTAATATTTAATTGTTTAATAATGATTCCGCCAACCATAAAAGTTTTACCACTACGACATTTACATCCCCATAAGAAAGATTTATTACTTTCTTGAATAAGAGTAGAAGTTTTTTGTGTAATTAATTCTTGATGAAATCGTAAATTAAGAATATCTTTATTGGATAAGAATAATTTATTATAGTCGATAGAATTAATATCATTAAATTTAAGCATAAATTGTTTAAATTGTAAGAAATATTTATTAAGATCATTTTTATCTAAAATGCCATCAATATAATCAGTAATATATTTACTACCATGAGCTTTTTTAAGTTTATCATTTAATTTAACTTTATCGTCGACAAGTAGGAATGTTTTATATTTTTTATAAATATCTTTATATTTACCTGATGCCATAGCAATTATTTCTTGAATACCATATTTTTTAGCGGATTTAACATTATCTTCATTATATTTAGAACTAATAAAAATGTAAGAACCATCTATATTTTTTAATGAAATGTCGGATTCTCCGCCGGAACTTCCACTAATGACAAAATTATTATTAAGATAATTATTAATATTATCTAAAACTTTAAGAGAACCTTTTTGAGGATTACCGATTAAGTTAATAAATTGAGATTTAGGAAAAATATCACAAAAGCCTAATTTAATAAATATATCAAATAGACGTTCAAAGACGAAACCTTGATTAGAGGAATTAGAACAATCATCTAAAATATGATAAATAGAATCATACTTTAGGATGATTGGAATAAAATTAATTAGTTTAATTTTAGCGATTTCCATATTGAATAAAATTTATTATAATAATAATATAAATTTTAAGTAGGATTTATCAAATTTTTTAAAAATAACAATATGTATTATATAATAAATGTTTCGATTAATGCCTAATAATATTAGCAATTACGATGGCATGTATAGATGAGTTAAGTCACAAAATATTTCTACCTTATTACAAGAATATGAAGAAATATATAGAGAAAGACAAGGATTAGAAAAGATAATAAAAGAATTACATACATCAAAACATATTATAGAAAGTATCATATAATACTGTTATTACAATTATAAAATAATTTCAAAAATAAGATAGTATATTACATTCATAATTTCCTATCTTAATCTAGATGCTATAATAGGAGCATCTGTTTTATTTATATTATTATGAGTAAATTCACAAATATTATCTAAAACATATTTATTATTATAAAATTGTTTTAACATAATAGAGAATATAGATTGGTCATGTCTATTTTCTATAAATTTTGGATGATTCTGAGTTATACTTGGACTATCATCTAGTAGATTATAATTATTGGATAGAGTATTATATAATAATTCAAAAAAATTAATAATACTACTAGTTTTTCTCATATATATTATACCACCTATAATTTGTTCAGTATTTTTATGAATGTTATCGACATTAAAGAACTCAAATATATCATTCTTCGTCCAAATATATTCCATAAAACTTTTATGATTAAATACAGGATCAATTATTCCATTATCTACAAATTTATAACATATAATATCATATTCATTAATACTATTGAGAATATTAATATATTTAGAAAAAGTATTTTTCCTATCTTTATTAATAGTACAACCACAATCAGAATAGACTAAAATATCATTGTAACTAATTTCATATAATTTTCTTAAAATAAAATAAGATTTCCATATCCAATAACCGTTACCTTTTATATTTTTTCTTAAGAAATCCCAATTTATTTTTTTAAAATCTTCACAAAAATCAGTCTCATTATATATAGTTACCGTATTAAAAAATTTAGAATCATTTGCTTCATTTTTTAATCTTTCACGTGAATATTTAAAAACATCATTACCATATGATATGAAATGAATAGATTGATTAGGATAAGAAATTTGTTCAAACTCAGGAATAAATTGTGTAGCAAAAATATTATTTTCATGATTAGTTGTGATTAATTTTATATTATTTTTTATATTTTTACTATAAACTTTTCGAAAGAAAGGCATAATATATATAATTATTATATAATAAATGTTTCGATTAATGCCTATAATATTTGCAATTACTATGGCGAGTATAGATGCTATAATATTACCTATAATAAAATATGTAAATGAAGGTATATATCCATTACATTTATTAATATTACCTGTAATAATATATTCATTACAACCAATATTATTTTATATGTCATTAAAGTATTCAACTTTAACATCGATGAATATATTATGGGATTTAATGAGTGATGTAATAGTGACGATAATAGGATTATTATATTTGAAAGAGAAATTACATTATACTTCAAAGTGGGGTTTAATATTTGCATTTATAGCGATAGTATTATTTGCGAAAGATGGAGGTAAAGAAAAAGTTTAATTCTATTATTATTATAAAAATGCCGAATGGAAGTTTATGTAGTTATAAACCACGAATAACTAGAGATGGTAAATTTAGAAATTCATGTGTAAAAGATAAGAAAGCATTATTTATGGATCCTAGTTGTAAATATGATTATATAACTAGTAAATGTATAATAAATACGGATAATATACCAGTAAAGAGTAAGAATTATAAAAGAGTAAGGAAAGTATCGAAAGTATCAAATATAAGATATTCACCTATGAAATGTAGTATGAAGACGAAAGTAACGAGAGATGGGAAAATAAAGAATTTATGTGTGAATGATAAATATGCATATATGATGGATCCACGATGTTCAGTATCATATAATAATAGATGTATAGTAGATAAAGATACGACTGAATTAAGATTAAGACGGACATCGAATTATAATTATACAAGAGCGTTAAATGATATAGATATGATAAGATTGAGGGGATATAAAAGAAGAAGTATGAAAAATAATATTTAAAACGGATTAGATATAAAATTATATTAAAAATGTCTTTTACAAATCCGATGACGAATGAAATAATAATAAAGCATTTAATGAATATAGATAAGAGATTAAATGAGATGAATATAAAATTGGAAGAATTAATGAAACAAAATAATTATAATACGACATGTCACATGAATACGACAATAATAAGAGAAAATAATGAATATAAGAAGGAAGAACAAGAGGAAGAGAATATAAGATATGAAGACGATAGTGGATGGATGAAGGTTAATAGACGATATAAGAAAGATTATAAGAAGTTGTAATATTTTACAAGATAGAATAATTATGTAAAATAGTATAAATAGTTTTTAAAAAAAATTTTAGGATTTGTAAAAAAAAGTATTTTTGACGATTTTTAAAAAAATTTTGAGAAAGTCTCAAGTCGTTCTTTTTTTGGTAAGGCTTTTTCCTAAAAAGCTGTCTTTTTCTAAAAAACTAACGGTACTACGATGCAAATACCCTACCACTGCACTATATATAATGGGGTGGCCGCCATGCGAGCCATGTGAGCATATTATCATTTCATATAAAAAGTGTAACATAGGACTTTACAATAGTTCTTCTTTGTAAAGTATTATGTAAATTTTTTTTATTTCTTCTAATAACTAATATTTATGCTTAATATATACTATATTATGGTCATATATAGGTATTAAATTATAATCTTTATAGACTAAAAATATTATATCATTAAGTATAGGAGTATATTTATCATATCCATTTAATTTTATAAAATTTATTATATTATCATATACCTTTATCGTAATAATACTATCTTTATGATAATTATTATCAACTATATAATTATTTAATATTTCATAAATATTATGATCAATGTCTTTCTCTATAACTTTTCTATATTTATATTGAAAATATGCATTAGTTATATCATATATATATCGTGATAAAGAAGGATATTTATTCCGTATAATATTTGTTATACTATTTGAACCATACTCTAATTCTTTATTAATTTCTTCTATAATTTCAAATGAAATCTTCATTTAATAAATATTTAATATAATTAAAAAAAACAATTTATATTTATTATTTTATTCAATCTATTTATTACATCTTTCATACTAATTTATTAGTATTATTCTATTCAATATATTTATCACAGCCGGTTGCATGGCGTAATGTATGTATTTTTCTTTTTTTCCAATCAGTTCCTACTGCTTTCTCACTCATTATATATACATCACCATTATTTAATGGTATTATCATTCTATTACCAACTTCTTCATTATTACAATACCATTGATAATGTATTGGCATTGAAGCACCTAATCGAATTGCTATAACTTTTCTTCTTTCAGAATCACCATGAAATCCAATACCACATTTATTAATATTATAATAATAATTACCTTCACCATATAGATTATAAGCTTTATTACCAAAAATATCGACCATCTTATTTCTAAATTCTAATAATTTTGGCACATCATTCCATTTAACTATTCTACCCTTTTTATTTTCATAATCGGGCTCTTGATTTTCATTACCAAAACATATATTCCATCTTGCTTTTTTATTAACAACTCGACCATACATATATGCATGTTTATCATATTCTAATTCAGATTGTTCATTAAATAAATCACTAGCAGATAAACCTATTTTATTTAATCCATTCCTAATAACTAATACATATGCAGGTTGTATGCCATTATTATCTAAACCACTTAATTCGACTAAATCAAATAATTCATATTCTATATCTAGGTCATTACATTTTATCATTATTTCTTTCATATCATCTAAATTATATCCTTTACCCGCATCTACAATATTACCTATAATTTGCATACCTTTATGATTTTCGGCTTGATCACCAAAGGTTATAGTATATAAACGATTATCACTACTCATTTTTTATATTATCAATTAAAAATATTAATATACAACAAATCAAATTTTAAAAAAAAAGATATTTATAATACAACTTTTATAAATATCATTTAACATATATTCTAATATTGTTTTGTTAATAATCTAGGTGCAATGCTCATACTTTCTAGTTCTTGTATAAATAGTTTCATTGCATATGGTATTCTAACTTCACTAAATTCTGTTGTATTTGAACAATTTTTACAAAGAAATA
>Ga0164293_10005586_pt1 | contig 10698 bp, 10 predicted proteins | sample GEODES118metaG_FD_111487 | JGI IMG/M metagenome (GOLD analysis project Ga0164293, IMG submission 111487) | Eutrophic lake water microbial communities from Lake Mendota, Wisconsin, USA - GEODES118 metaG | ecosystem: Environmental > Aquatic > Freshwater > Lake | place: USA: Lake Mendota...
CTCATGGTGCGAGCATAACGATGCTTTTTGACGGGGTTATAAAGTCCATTGGCCATGAAGAGCTGCCAGGGGTTTTTCTTCACCCACATCCATGACCCCATCTCCAAAGTCAGTGGTAAAAAAGTCGCACTGGGATGCTTTTCTTGCTGTCTCATATAGAGCCAATCCCACAGATCACCATGAGTCATATAACTCAAATTCTGCGGTTCGATTTTATAAATATGGTAGGGATAAGTGGCCTCAAACAAACTCGTCAAACGCTCCATCGCGGGAGCATGGGGAAAGGCTTCCGCACATTTCGCCCAGGGATACCAAAGGCGATCTTTCATCCCAAATCCTGAATGCAAATCGAGGCTCACGGCCACCTTCGCCTGAAACATATAACGTTCCACAAAATCGGCGACGGCTTTGGTCTCTACTTCCAAGCCATTGCCTCGGTACCAAGGCAAGCGAGAGCTCAAGCGTTGACCAGAGACACCCGGAATGAGTTTCCCCACCGCCTCAACTGGGGCATTTCGCATCAGATCCACGCCATGAACGTTGGAACGACGGTTAAGGGCAAAACCAGTGGGATTGATGATGGGAATGGAAACAACCCGATTGCGCTCAAAAAACTCTTCCCAGCTTCTATCCCACACACCCTTCACAAACAGAGTTCGCAAAAAGGCTAAGAGCACATGACTCCCTACCCGCTCGAGACCATGAACCCCTGCAAAAAGCCCACATGTAGGAGCGGCTGGGTCTTGGCTTCCCATAACGAGCCCTAGTAGCGGAAAACTGGTCTGACCAACTGTGACACTACCTAAGTTTTCTACCCGCACGCGGTTACTGTGCGCCTCGACGAGACGTTCGACCTCAACTAGCTCAGGGACAAATGGCACCATTCATCAATGTTACGCCTGCGAGGAGAAGTTAGAAGCTGACGGCAATTTTTGCTATTCCCAAAGGTACTGGTGCTTTATGCTAGGATTTCGCTCAGAAGCGCTGATGCTTCTGCCCCGTAAGGATGAATGGCCATGTGTGGTCTATTTGGTTCTCTTGGAAACGCCCTTAAATTCCCCGAATTCAACGAAGTTTTTAATGAACTCCGTCATCGTGGCCCGGATGATACCCGCATAATTCAACCTAACGGCGAAGTCACGCTCGGCTTTCATCGTTTGGCGATTATGGATACATCCCACGCGGGTGATCAACCATTCAAAGATCCTGAACGCGCTGTTTGGTTATTGTGTAACGGCGAAGTTTATAACTACCCAGAGCTCTACCAAACTTATCAAGCGACTTATCCCTTTAGTTCCCACTCCGACTGCGAGCCCATTCTTCCGCTCTATCGTCAGTATGGTATCGCTGAAACGGCTCGTCGCTTAGATGCAGAGTTCGCTCTCGTCATTTGGGATGGTGATAAAAACAAACTCTTCGCAGCTCGTGATCCCATCGGTATTCGTCCGCTCTTTTATGGCAACTCGCTGATCGATGGCAAAATTATGTTTGCTTCAGAGGCCAAAGTACTGGCGCCTCTTTGTCAGGATGTGAGTCCATTCCCACCTGGCCACTACTACGACGGCGACGGAAATTTCGTCTGCTATCGTCGTATCACTGAAGTGAAAAAATTTACCGATGATCCAAAAGATAAAGTCCTAAAAGAAATTCGTGAACGCTTGATCGAAGGTGTGCGTAAACGCCTAGTCGCCGATGTACCGGTGGGCTACCTGCTCTCGGGGGGTCTTGATTCAAGTCTTGTCTGTGGAATTGCCGCACACATTTTGAAAAAACCATTGGTAACATTCTCGGTAGGGCTCAATAAAAGTCCGATTGATCTTCCGTACGCTAAAAAAGTGGCTGACTTCATTCATTCGGATCACCACGAAGTGTATTTCACCGAAGAAGACACGCTCGCCAATGTTCGCGATGTCATCTGGCACCTTGAGACATGGGACATAACCACTATTCGCGCCTCAATTGGCATGTACCTGGTGTGCAAATACATTCATGAAAAAACTAAGATCAAAGTTGTTCTCACTGGTGAAGTGAGTGATGAAATCTTCGGATACAAGTACACTGACTTTGCTCCGAACGGTGCTGAATTCCAAAAAGAAGCCACTAAACGTGTCGATGAACTCTACATGTACGACGTACTTCGCGCTGATCGCTGTATCTCTGCTCATTCACTTGAAGCACGAGTTCCGTTTGCGGACTTGGATTTTGTATCCTACTGCATGTCTATTCCGACTGAACTCAAAATGAATACCACCGGCGTGGGAAAATATATTCTGCGCAAAGCTTTTGATGGCATGAAGATTCTACCAGACGAAATTCTCATGCGTGAAAAAGCCGCGTTCTCAGATGCCGTAGGCCACTCGATGGTCGACACGCTTAAGGCCTATGCTGAAAATAAATACACTGATGCTGATCTTGAGCGCGCCCGCGTGCAATACCCACACGGCACTCCATTCACCAAAGAATCACTTTGGTATCGCGAAATCTTTGAAGAATTTTATCCAGGCAGAGCTGGCATGGTGAAAGATTTCTGGATGCCGAACAAATCGTGGGAAGGATGCAACGTCAACGATCCTTCGGCACGAGTGCTTTCAAATTACGGTAAGTCAGGAGTCTAATTAGCGGGCCGTCACGACGTCGTGGATATACTCCATGACGTTCAAGCGGCATTGTGCAGCTTTAGAAGCATAGTCGCTACCTGGCTGACCATAGGCATTGTTACAGCGACGATTCATCGACTTATATAAACGAAAATCTTCACGACTCAATTTTCCGAGTTCAGTAAAACAAACATTCACGGCTGCTTCCACAGTATCCACATCGGCCGAGGTGCCGAACGAACATTTGCGAGCGACAGCAATAGCAACTTCACAATCAAGTGAGATCTCAACTTGCAAGACGACATCGCCCGCATCTTCCATACAAACGATGGAATCAGCAGCGTGAACATTCAAATTGAGCAGAAGAAATCCGGCCATAACCAAAAATTTCATACGCTATCTCCGTAGGGGGTAGACAATTAAACCTGAGCAAAACGTTTTGTCACGCGACAAACCCAAAAAGAGTTTGAGACGCTTATTACACTCATGCTTTATCAAGGAGATATTATGAAGAAGCTTATGATTATCGCTGCTCTTGCCCTGACCTCTTCAGCTTACGCTGCTACTGTAAAAATCACTTCTTACGTTTACCTACGTTCTGGTGAGCCACAAGCAGAACTTTGCGGCCTGGTTGAAAATGCAGCCACCACACCAAGTTTCATCCGCGTCTTGGTTGATCACCGCAGCAATCGCCCAGCAACTTACAACACTGTTGCTGGTACAGACGGACGTTTCTGTATTTCAGTAGTTACTTACCGTGGCACTGCTGAAGTTCGTCTTTTTGACGCAGAGAGCGGCACAGAAGCTTTTCTTAAATAATTACTAGCTCTCAATGCAGCAGCCTCGCCCCTGAGGTTGCTGCTTTTTTTCATTAACAACTCCTCCCCATCCGACTATCCTTCGTCTTCTTTTTACGTCATTTTTTCTGGAGGATTTTCATGAGGCTCATGTTCGTCTTGGCACTGTTGTGTGCATTCCCTGCTCTCGCTGCTCTCACTCACGAATCAGAACTCTCACTCGTCAATGCCGGCGGTAACTCTGAACTTCAGGCCTATAACTCAATCACTAAAAACAAATATCAATTCGAAAAAAACTCACTCTCATTTGGTGGTCACTACACATACGGTGAAGCTAACAACTCACTTTCGGCGCGTAACTGGGACGTGAATAGTCAGTTCGAGCTAGGTATTTCTGAACGCTTCTCGGCGATCGTAGGTGAAATCATTGAGGGTAACCGCTTCCAAGATGTGAAAGCTCGTTACAACTCAGACTTGGGTGGTAAGTACTCCATTATTAAAAATGACAAACAAACCTGGATCGCTGAATTGTCATATCGTTATACCGCGGAAGATCGCTATATCGCCGAGAACGTTTATCAGCACAAGGCGCGCACATTCACCGAATGGGCCTATAAATATTCTGAAACTCTTCAGTGGAAAATCTGGCTTGAATACGTCCCTAACTTCTCTGATGGCCGCGACTGGATGACTACAGGAGAAGCCTCTTTAACTTCTATCCTGACTTCCATGTTCTCTCTCAAAGTCGCTTACAGAGGGCTTTACGATAATCTTCCTGCCAACACAGGCCTCAAGAATTACGACTACATCACGACTACAAGCTTGGTGGCTAAGTTCTAATTGATTCGGCCCTCGAAAGAGGGCCTTATTTATTTGCGCTTTCTCTTCACCAACATCATCCCATCTCGCACCGGTAACAAGCTCGTCACAAAATCATCCCAGCTTGCCACCATGGCATTCGCTTCTTGAATCGCCTTGGTGTGCGCATCGGGATTTTTCTGGAGCACTTTGCCACTCCACAGAGTGTTGTCGACGACAATCAGACCGCTTTCTGTGAGATGTTCGCGTGCCCAAGTGAGATAGAAGGGATAATTCACTTTATCAGCATCGATGAAAATTAAATCGAAGTTGCCTTGAAGTGTGGGCAGATAGTCGGTGCCGGGTGTGAGCACTGCCTTGATTTTTTTGCCATGGGGACTTTTGTCCCAATAGGTTTGGGCAATCGCAGTCGTGCCCGTGTTGATATCAATAGTTATCAATTCACCATCGTGGGGAAGTTGTTCCGCCATACAGAGGGCCGAGTAACCGGTGAATGTTCCCAGTTCCAGGATTCTCTTGGCGCCAATGCTATGGATAAGGAGGGTTAGAAGCGAAGCCTCCATCTCACCAATCAGCATCTGGCTGCCGGGAATAGCGGCCCGGGTATAGGTTTCGAGCTCTTTCGCTAGTGATGACGGGCGCTTAGAGTGCTCAATGCAGTAGTTTTGTAGTTCATTGTCCATGCCGGATCCTACCTCTGTTTCAGGTAAAAAATACAGCTTAACCCCACAAAATTTCTGGGCTCCCTACAATTCTCTTATTCATCAAAGGGATTCTTATGCGTATGACGACTGCTCTACTAGCGACCACTCTTATGCTTGCGACTTCAATGACGGCGATGGCCGACATTAACTTGCGAGTGGTGGGTAACTATGGCCTCGCATCTAATGAAGAAATGTGGAAGAAGGTCAAAGCTGATGATGTGCCAGTAGAATTGCTGTCAAATGTTACCCTTAAAGACCCAACAAATTCTTATGCTAGTCTGTTTCCTAAAGCTTTTTATCAAGAAGAAGACTTCTTAGTTTGTTTTAAGAACTGTCAGAACTCAGATGCCAAATCAGGCAAAGAAGTCCTTGAACAACAAACTGTTTATTACTGGCTCTCACGCTTTTATTCGATGGCCCGTGAACGCCTTGACCTTAGACCTACCGGACGTGTGGGAGTTCTGACCACACGTGAAGTGCGTGATCCGGGCAGTTCAAAAATCATGCGCAATAACGCTTTCTTTAATCCTGCCGACGGAACACTTTCATTCTTGCCGGCCAGTTCAAATCCTTTAGCGGCTTTATTAGGCGCTGGAAAAATTAATCGTTCAGGATTTGATCCTTCGGTGGTTATCCATGAAGCCGGCCACTCACTTTTCCACGCACTCTTTCCTCATTCAGTGAATAATGAAATCAGCGGTCTTAATGAAGGCTTTGCGGATTATTTGGCCAATATCGTTTTAAATAAACCACAGGTCGGCCAGGTGATGTTGCGAGGGAAAACCTTGCGCGATTCTTCGTCTTATACTGACTCATCGAATGAAGTTAAAATTTATAAACCGGGCCTTGAAGTTCATGATCTCGGTGAACGTTTTGCTGCAGCACTTTGGCTCTCTCGTGCCCGTGTGACTGATACTGATGCTTATGATCGTATGGTGATTGATGCAGTTGAGGGTATTGCCAAAAACCCATTCGCCACCGGCCATAGTTTCAAAAAAGCTTTCCTCGAGCGCGCTGAATTCGCTTATGACAATGAAACTTACCGCAGTATTAAAGCGAATTGGGAAGTCTTCGTACCGGGTGATGATAAAGTTTATAAAGACACAGCTTTCTTAAAAGCACCTATTCGTAGCAATGAGGCCTTCGGCTTACGGACTCAAACTGTTTTCCCAGAAAGTATCGCGCGTGAATTGGGCATCAAAGGTGAAAAGTCGAAGTTTGTTTATATCAAATCCGTAAAAACAGCTGACAATTTCTTGGCCCACTTGGTGGCTTCAGAAAATGATGATGTGACTTCACCTTACTGGCTCCTTATCGATCCTGAGCGTGGTAACGCCTTAGGCGCATGGTACTTAGATGGTACTCAAGTTGAAGAGAGTGATATTGAACAAGTTATTCCTCTTGTTCGCCAAACAATGTCGATGGGTGCCAACCTCAATGACTTTATCACTCGTGCGAAATTATTTTCTGATCTTACACAAGGTAAAGGTGATTTACGTATCGCCTACAAAATCACTGAGCAAACAAAGAAGCCAGTTCAACTTAATTTAGGCTCAGGACAAGTAAATGGTATCGCTCACACCATCAAACTAAAACGTCGTTTGCTGGCGCGGGTGCTTCTCGGAATTCCAGGTGTGAAGTCAGTTACGCTGACAACCGCTCCAGGTTTATCGATTGATGCCAAATGGCCGTCACTTGAAAATGGTTCAATTGTTGGAATCGGTATGGAACTAGAAGATGGAACAATAACAGAAACTTTTTTTGTAAAAGTAAGTCTGTAATCTCAAGGAGAATCGAATGAAGCAATTATTAACAGCAACTTTGATCGCGCTAGCAACAGCGACAGCACCTGTGATGGCGGAGGAATTACTCCACCCCTTATCGGATGAAATGATTTCGGAGCTAGGTATGACTCCTATCGAAGAAATCGACGCGAGCAAAATGAAAGCACCTACCAGCGCTCAGATCGCAAAACTTGTGGAAGAGCATAAGGTTGTAATGCTTATTAATAAATCCGCTAAAGGCCCTAACGCTCAAACGATGACAGTTTTTGAAAACGGTACTGAAGTACTCAAAACCAAAGTATCTACAGGCAAAGAAGAGCGAGTCACATCAGCTTCTGGCCGTACTTATGTTTCAACGACACCTAACGGATTCTTCCGCCCAACAAAGATGTATACAGACTATCTCTCGTACACTTGGAATGCTCCGATGCCAAATGCCGTATTCTTTGTGGGTGGTATCGCTGTTCACGCAACAGGAGCTAGCAACTATTCTAAGCTTGGGTCTAGAGCCTCTGGTGGCTGCGTACGCACTACGCTGGAAGACTCAAAGAAAATCAGAGAACTCGTCATGGAGACGGGTCGTGGAAGCGCTCCGGGTATGTATGTTGTGAAAAAAGAAGCCGCAGGTAGAAATATCATCACCGGAAATACTGTGAGCGTTTCTTCAGTTGATCGTAATACAGGTGCAAAAACCGGCAAGCTTGTTCAAAACTGGGATACTTTGATCATCGTTCACGAATAATTTGTTCAAAAAACTGGGGGAATGATTTATTCACTGCACTTGAGTGAGTGATTGTTCCCCCGCTCTTCATCAAAAACAACGCTCCCACCATAACCATACGATGATCTGCTGGTAAACTTAAGTGTTCCGGAATTTTGGGTTGTCCTCCGATGATCTCCAGCACGTCTGTCTTATCATTATAACTTGCCTTGATTTCGACTTGCTTTAGCAAATCAAGCAGCGCTTGCAAACGATCACTCTCCTTATGACGAAGCACACCGACATCTCGCAAGATTGAAGTACCCTTCAAGTGTGAACATAGATATGCGAGAGCAATAGATAGATCAGGGCATGAGGCAATGGAGAAATCAAGTGGTGCACGAGTTTTGAGACCAAATCCCTGAATGCCATTTGCATTTTGTGAGATCGCGCCACGTTCATTTAATAGATCAAAAAGAATACTATCGGCCTGAGCATCTCGTTTAAGTCCTGCGAGGTTCACAGGTTTGTTCGAGACGGCGGCAAAGACTAGTGGATAAGCGGCCGAACTCCAATCGAGTGGAACTGTCACGTCACGCTTAGTGATTTCCTGACAGCAATCAAGCGTCATCTGCCAATAGGCCTGAGACGTTTTGAGTTCCTCTGGCTTGAGGTTGTAACCATCTTGATGAAAAGCGAGTTTAAGAGCCGAGGCAAACTGCGTGCTTCTGGCTGCTGAAATAGTTTGAGGGAGTTTTGCTCGTTCAATTGGTCCTTGCACATGCAATTGATTGTCATGCCAATGTAGTTTGGCGCCAGCAAGCTTCAAAGCTTCGATAAGTTCATCCCAAGGGCGCTCACTTAAACGCGCTTTCATTTTGAGAATGTATTCATTCTTACCAGAGGCGATGAGTGCCAACAGAAAACGGGCCGTTGTTCCGCCTTCACCGACTTCGATTTCGATCGGAGCAGGTTGCACTTTCTCGCACTCAGGAAATTTATTTTTAATACAAACGGTATCCGTGCCCTCTATTTGTAGACCGATTTTTTTGAGGGCAAGAACTAGATTTTGTACATCTTCACTTTTGGGAAGAGAGCGAACAACAACTCCATCACCGATTCGTGCAGCTAGAATGAGAAAACGATTCGCATGAGACTTAGAGCCAGGAAGAAGAGTGTCAGACTTAAAGTGACTAGGTTCAACCCTTAAAGTCACTTAACGCCTCCAGGCGACTTCGTAACTGAGGAAGACTAACTGATTCAATCCGGGGCGAGCCGATCTTATCCACTAAAATGATATTGATTCCGGCGGTCGAGCGTTTCTTGTCATGGCCCAAGGCCTGCCAAAAAGCGTCTTTATCAAATCTGGCTTTGTAATGAGTAAGATCAATCTTGTCTTCATCAATATCGAGCTTACGTACTAATTTCGAAAAGACCTCGTAGATTTCTTTTTGATCAAAAGCCTTTAAGATGTATTTTAAGCCCATCGTAACAGCAAGCCCGTGTGGGATTTTAAGGTTATGCTCAAAGGCATGACCAAGTGTATGGCCAAGATTCAAATATGCACGCTCGCCTTGATCTTTAAAATCTCTTGAAACAAGATCAAGCTTATAGCGTGCACATTGAAGAATCAGATCTTCGGTAAGAACTTTCATCTCCATGACTGCATCGTGGATTCCCTGATCGAGCAATCCATACTTCACAATTTCGCCTTTACCTGATGCCAAGTCTTGACTGGTGAGTGTTTTCAAAAAATCTGAACAAATCCATATCTCATCAGGAGCATGAAAAGCGCCTATAAGATTTTTGGCGTGCTTCGAATTCAACGCTGTTTTGCCACCAATGGCTGCGTCAACCATACCCATCAGAGTGGTAGGAATAGCTGTCCAACTGATGCCACGGTGAATAGTCGCTGCCATAAAACCTGCAAAGTCGGTCGTGGCGCCTCCACCGATTCCTAGAATGCGATGACCGCGCTGGATTCCCTGTTTTAAAAAGAAATCAATCGCCTCTGAGAATACTTCTAGATTTTTTTGATCTTCCGGACGCTGCAGCCAAAAGACATCAGGTGAAAACTGCAGCCATTGTGGGAGCATGTTTTTGACACGAGCATCTACCACGGAGTAAACACGTTGTTCACGCGCACGTTCAAGAGCGTTAGCCAATTCGAGTTGCTTATAGGATAGAATTTTGGAATTCATGGGTGATTTCTTATCGGACAAATCATAAGGTATCTAATGGCCAAAGTTGATGATTTTTTAATAATTCGAGAATACGACTCTCTTAGTCGAGAAGCTAACTCCTTAAAGACGCAGATGGATGAGGAGCTTACTCGGTTAAAGCGTCGCGAGGGTGACTTAGCTGACCGCCAAGCTCTGCTCAAAACGCGTGAAGCTGATATGCGATCGCTCAACGATCAGATCGCAGAACTTGACCGCCGGCTGGCGCAACGACTCTCGCCCGAGATGGCGGCGAAAGTGGAAGAAGAAGGTCTGGCCATGTTGATTCGGCAACAAGAGCTTGAAGTTGAAATCGAAGAACATAAAACTTTTCTGGCCGGTTTCAGTAAGACCGTAAAAGACATTCGCGAAGAGATAGAGCTCAATTTAAGTAACCAAAAAATGAAGCGTGATGCGACTCTAGAAAGAGCACAAAATCTGTTCACCACTCTTCCTGAAGACTGGCAAAAAGCGTATCAAAAAATCGCAGCTAAAAATCCAGCTCATGGTGTCTTCACCCGTCTTGATGGACTCAAATGTCAGTTCTGCCGAGGGGCCGTTTCCAAGGTCTTTGAGTCGGAAGTCGATACCCAATTCCAACTTAAGGCCTGCCCAAGTTGTGGAAGGCTCGTTCTTCCCTACAAGACGGTTGCCGGCTAAGGCCTTAAGGGTTTATAAAGCCAGAACCGAGAAAAGGGGATCATCGTCGGGGGGCAACCCCGGGAGGAAAGTCCGGACACCACAAAGCATCGTAGCGGGTAACGCCCGCCCATCGTGAGGTGAGGACAAGTGCAACAGAAAGTATGTATGGCTTCGAAAGAAGTGCGTAGTGAAACCAGGTAAACTCTACGAGGTGCAAGCTCACATAGGTGAACGCCTGAGGCCCGCTTGGCCGATGTTCACGGGTAGAGTGCTGGAGTCCAGGGGTAACTCTGGACCTAGAGGAATGATGGTCTAAAACAGAATCCGGCTTATCCCTTTTCTCGGTCTTTTAGATTTTAGCCAAACATTTTTCACTGGCAGTTGAAAGATTGCTGTTACCATCGGCTAAATCTCGCCAGCTGGTATCTCGATCGAA
>Ga0164293_10005589_pt1 | contig 10695 bp, 6 predicted proteins | sample GEODES118metaG_FD_111487 | JGI IMG/M metagenome (GOLD analysis project Ga0164293, IMG submission 111487) | Eutrophic lake water microbial communities from Lake Mendota, Wisconsin, USA - GEODES118 metaG | ecosystem: Environmental > Aquatic > Freshwater > Lake | place: USA: Lake Mendota, Wisconsin...
CTTCTCGGCACCGACGGCTTCTGGCAGGGGATCGATCTCCCCGGCGATCAGCTCGTGACGGTGATCATCACGAAGCTCCCCTTCGCCGTCCCCGACCGGCCGCTGGTGGCGGCACGGATCGAGGCGATCCGGTCCGCGGGGGGGAATCCCTTCATGGAGTATCAGGTGCCGGAGGCGACGCTCAAGCTCAAGCAGGGCTTCGGGAGGCTCGTCCGCACCGCCGAGGATCGCGGGCGCGTCGTGATCCTCGATCCCCGCGTCCTCACCAAGCCCTACGGCCGCATCTTCCTCGACAGCCTCCCCCCGGCGAAGCTCGTCATCGAGCCGTATGGGTGATGGGGCGATGCCGGCGCGTCATGCCCCGGCGAGGTCGAGTTCCATCCACGTGGTCGGGTCGCTCTCCCACGGATACTCAGGCGGCGCGCCGTAGGGGATCCGCCCGAGGCGGCGGTCGATCACCGCCACGAAGAATCCCAGCCGCGGAATCTCCACTGGATCCCAGCCGGGAAGGGCTGCGGCGGTGATCGCCGCATCGACGCTCCAGCCGTCGGCGTGGAGCTTCGCCTCGATCGGCACCGAGCCCTCGGGGAGCTCGGCCGGAATCTCGCTCGTCCGCGGGATCACTGCGGCCACGGCCACCGGCTTGTCGGCGAGCTTGCCTCCCCCGGTCGGGAGGAGGGCGAGCCGGCGGCAGAAACGACCGGCCCGATGGCTCTCGCCGGTGGGGCGCGTGGCGATCCAAAGATGGAGACCGTCGCTGTCCTCCGGCCGCGTCGGCTGGCACCAGCGTGATGCCCCGACCCCCTTCACCTCGCCCCGCACGTGCAAGCCGTCGTCGTTCCAGCCGATCCAGAGGGAGACGATGTCGGGCACGCCGACGATGGCTGCCAGCGACGGCAGGCGGCAGGTGTCATCGAGCGGCGCGGACGCCGGAGGCCAGAGCGTCTTCCGCCTCCGGCAGGGGAAGCGGAAGGTGAACAGCGAACCGGGGTTCACAAGCGGCACGGCACGGCCTCCGGGGATCGACCGACAGTCGGATACTATACTGCGGTCGACGCAGCGGGGGGCCAGGAGCGATCGGCCGGTATGCCCTGTCCCGGTGCTGCCAACCACGAATCCCCGGAGCAATTTCTCATGCGTCGGTTCAGTCGCGCAGATCGAGACTCGGTACGGCAGTGGCTCGGTGGATGGAGGGGCCTGGGAGCCACCGCCGGTTGCGCCGCGCTCGCGACATGGGCCTGCTTTTCACCTGCACCTGCCGCCGATCCGGCGACCGCGTCGCAGCCGCTATGGACGAGCGCCGTCGTCACCCGCGACACGCCGACACGCTCCGTCCCCTTCGATGTCGACCTCGGCGGTGCCACGTCGGTGTGGCTCGTCGTCGACGACGGCGGGGACGGATTCGGGTGCGACTGGGCTGATTGGGTCGACCCGGTCTTCAAGGGATCGGGCGTCGAGAAGGCGCTCGTCGACCTCGATTGGAAACGCGCCTCGGCCGAGTGGGGAGAGGTCCGAAAAGGGAAGAATGCCGAAGGGGGCGAGTTGAAGGTCGATGGCAAGGCTGTTGCACGCGGGATCGGCACCCATGCCAATTCGGTGATCGAGGTGGCAGTGCCGGCAGGTGCGACGCGTTTGGTCGGCCGGGTCGGGCTCGACGACGGCGGCGCCAATCAGGGCTTGGGTTCGGTGCGTTTCGCCATCCATACGAAGGCCCCGGTGATCCGCCCGAAACGCGCGCAGGCCGGTGGCCCGGTCGCCCCCGCCGACGGACCCGCCATGCTCGTGGTCCCCGAGGAACTCGAGGCGACGCTGTTCGCCGCCGAGCCGCTCCTTTCGAGCCCCTCCGACATCGACGTCGATGCCTCGGGGAGGGTGTGGGTGTGCGAGGTCACCAACTACCGTGGCCGTAAGGACACGAGGCCCGACGGCGACCGGATCCTCGTCCTCGAGGACACCGACGGCGACGGCGTCGCCGACGCGTCGAAGGTTTTTTATCAGGGGCGCGACGTCGATTCGGCCCTGGGGATCTGCGTCATCGGTGACGGGCCGGGGCGGAAGGTGATCGTGTCGTGTGCGCCCGATGTGTTCGTGTTCCACGACGACGACGGCGATCTCGTCGCCGATCGGAAGGAATCGCTGTTCACGAAGACCGGCGATCCGCAGCACGACCACTCCGTCCATGCGTTTTCCGTGGGGCCGGACGGCCGCTGGTACTTCAACTTCGGCAACACCGGCCACGCCGTGCATGATTCGCAGGGTAAGCCGATCGTCGACCGGATGGGGAATGTCGTCAACGACGGCGGCCAGCCTTACCGGCAGGGGATGGTGTTCCGCTGCAATCCCGACGGCACCGATTTCGAGGTCCTCGGCCACAACTTCCGCAACAACTACGAGGTGGCCGTCGATTCCTACGGCACGCTCTGGCAGAGTGACAACGACGATGACGGCAATCAGGGGGTGCGGATCAACTTCGTCATGGAGGGGGGCAACTACGGCTATGTCGACGAGCACACCGGCCAGGGCTGGCAGGTGCCGCGGACGAACCTCGAGGCGGAGGTGCCGAAGCGTCACTGGCACTTGAACGACCCTGGCGTCGTCCCCAATCTCCTCCAGACCGGCGCCGGTTCGCCGACCGGGATCTGCGTCTACGAGGGAAGCCTCCTTCCCGAACGCTTCCGTGGCTCCCTGATCCACTGCGATGCCGGGCCGAACGTCGTCCGCGCTTATCACGTGAAGGCCGATGGGGCCGGGTATGCAGCCGCTGCCGAGAACGTCGCCGACGGGGCGGCCGATCGCTGGTTCAGGCCGAGTGACGTGTGCGTCGCCCCCGACGGCTCGCTCCTCGTGGCCGATTGGTACGACCCTGGCGTCGGCGGCCACGGCATGGGGGATGTCGAGAAGGGGCGGATCTACCGGATCGCGCCGCAGGGGTCGGCATGGTCGGTGCCGAAGCACGATTTCTCGACGGTGACAGGCGCCGTTGCCGCGCTTGCCAGCCCGAATCTCTGCACGCGGGCGACGGCCCTCGAGCGGCTCGCGAAGGAGCCGGAGGCAGCCGCCACCGCGCTGGCCGCGGCGCTCGGCCGCCCCGCCGACAGCCGCCATGCCGCGCGCCTCGCCTGGGCTCTCGGCGGGCTTCCGGGGAAGGCTGCCGCGACGGTGAAGCGGCTCCTCGACGCGCCCGATGCGAACCATCGCATCGTCGCGCTCCGGCTGGCCCGCATGGCCGACATCGATCCTCTCGGTGCCATGGAAAAACTCGCGGTCGATCCCGATGCGGCGGTTCGTCGCGAGGTGGCCGTGGCGCTCCGCGGTGTGGCCGGAGTGCGGGCCGACGCGGTGTGGGCCAAGCTCGCCGAGGCCCACGTCGCCGGTGATCGATGGGACACCGAGGCGCTCGGCATCGCGGCCCAGGGCCCCGGGAACACGAGTCTTTGGGATGGGCGGCTGGCCGCCTGGCTCGCGATCACGGGTGACGGGTGGAAGACGCCCGCCGGCCGCGAGGTGGTGTGGCGCAGCCGGGGCGGTCTGTCGCCGAAGCTGATCTGCGACTTGCTTGCCGATCCGCAGGTCGGCACCTCGGAGTCGTTGGCTTTGATCCGGTCCCTCGACTTCCAGGACAAAGCCGCCGCTTCAGTGGCCATCCGCGATCTCGTCACCAACATCGACGCCCCCGATGAAAAGCTCCAGGTGATCCTCCCGGAGCTCGTCATGCGGATCGATCCGGCCGGTGGGACGGAGGGGAAGCTTGCCGAGCGGATCGCCGCAGCGGCCGCGGCGGTGCCAGGCACTCAGAGCTTCGTCGACATCGTCCAACGCTTCCGCCTCCAGAGCAGGGCCGCCGATCTCGTCGACCTGGCCGCCGCCGATGGCACGACCGACGCCGTGGCGGTGTCGGCGATCGCTTCGGCCATCGACCTCGGTGCGGTCGGTACGGTCCGCGATGCGATCGCGGCAGCCAGCGCCGCCCCCGAGGAGACGATCGACATCCGGCGCGCTGCAGCCCAGGGGGACACGCCCGTGTCACCTGCCGTGACCAAGGCCACGCGCTTGCTCGCGGCTTGCGGGCTTCGCGGCCAGGGGCCCGCGCTCGACGTCGTCCTCGCCACACTCGCCTCCGCCGAGACTTCGCCCGAGGTGAAGGGGGCGGCGATCCGTGGGCTCGCACGCACCCAGGGAGGCGCTGCCAGGCTCGTCACCATGGCAAAAGCGGGAGAGCTGACCGGCACCCTCCCGCAGGCGGCGGCGCTGGCGATCTCCGGCTGCCCGTGGGGAGATGTCCGCCAGGCAGCGGCCGATGTCCTGCCGCTTCCCAAGGGGCGCGGGGGCGAGCAGCTTCCGGCGCTTGCCGAACTCCTCAAGCGCTCGGGCAGCGCCGAGAAGGGAAAAGCGGTGTTCGCCGGTGCCGGCACCTGCGCGAAATGCCACGTGGTTCAGGGAGAGGGGAAGATGGTCGGGCCCGACCTTTCCGGGATCGGGGCAAAGCTTTCGCGCGAGGCGCTGTACGAGTCGGTTCTCGCCCCGTCGGCGGCGATCAGCCACAACTACGAGGCTTGGACGGCGCTCTCCAAGGACGGCCGGGCAATCACCGGCCTGCTCGTCTCGAAGACGCCCAAGGAAGTGGTGATCCGGGGCGCCGATGGCGTCGACGCGACGGTCGACGGGAACGATCTCGATGAACTGATCCGCCAGCCTGTCTCGCTGATGCCGGCCGATCTCGCCTCGACGCTGTCCGCCGATGAACTCGTGGACCTCGTCACATGGCTCGAGACGCTCCGGGGGCAGCGGTGATCGACGGGGCTGGCGGGGAGGGGGAGCGGCCGGGACGGCACAATCGATTTCTTCGGCACGAACTTCCCGGCCGGAAATCCTGATCTATGGTTGAGCGGAGCCGGATCCGGACTCGCCCCCGTCACACGGCAGGCGAGCGCGGGACTGGACGGAATCCCGGCAGTACGACGACGTAGGCGGCCCATGCGTGTTCTCCAGGTTGCGAGCGAAGCGACCCCGTTTGCCAAGACCGGTGGGCTGGCGGATGTCGTCGGCGCCCTCCCCGTGGCGCTTTCCCGACTCGGCTGCCACACCACCGTCGTCCTCCCGGCGCATCGCGAGGCATTCTCGTCGCGGCGCTTCCCGGTCGAGTCGACCGGCTGGGAGTACGACGTGGCGGTCGGCACGCGGAAGCAGAAGGCGAAGATCTACCAGTCGGTCGTTCCGGGGAGGGACGGCGCATCGGACGTGACGGTCTACCTCGTCGGCAACGACTCCTACTTCGACCGGCCCACGCTCTACGGTGGGGCGGAGGATTATCCCGACAACTCGGAGCGGTTCATCTTCTTCTCGCGCGCCGTCCTCGAACTCGCCAACCGCTTCGAGGAGCCGTGCGACATCATCCATTCCCACGACTGGCAGACCGGGCTCGTGCCGGCTTACCAGAAGGTGCTCGCATCGCAGTGGCCTCGCGTGGCCCGGGCGCGGACGCTCCACACGATCCACAACATGGCCTACCAGGGCGTGTTCTGGCACTGGGACATGCTCCTGACAGGCATCGATTGGCGCTACTTCAACTGGCAACAGATGGAGTATTTCGGCCAGCTCAACCTCCTCAAGACGGGGATCGTGTTCGCCGACATGGTGAGCACGGTGAGCCCGACGTATGCACGCGAGATCCAGTCGGCGCCGGGCGGATGCAGTCTCGAGGGGGTGCTCTCGGGGCGTGGGGATTCGCTCGTGGGGATCGTCAACGGGATCGACACGGTGACCTGGGATCCGGGCAACGACCCCCATCTCCCCCGTCCGTACGGCGCGGCCGATGTCGCGGCGGGGAAGCAGGCTGCGAAAGAGGCGCTCGCGGCCAGACTCGGCCATCCAGCCGCCGATCCGCGTCCCCTCATCGCCTTCGTCGGCCGGCTCGCCGAGCAGAAAGGGATCGGGCTAGTCTTCGATCTGCTCGGACGACTGGCCGGTGGCGGCAGGGCGCGGTTCGTCATCCTCGGCACGGGGGATCCACGGGCGGAGGACGGCCTGCGGCGCTTGGCGGCCTCCCATCCGGACTCGATCGACCTGATCATCGGCTTCGACGAAGGGCTCGCGCACCTCGTCCAGGGGGCTGCCGACATGCTCCTCATGCCGAGCCTCTACGAGCCCTGCGGACTGACGCAGCTTTACGCCCTCCGCTACGGCACGATTCCGATCGTGCGGTCCACCGGCGGGCTCGTCGACACCGTCGTCGATGCCACGCCGGCGAGCCTGGCTGACGGTACGGCGAGCGGATTCCGATTCTCCGACGTCGATGGCGGGGCGCTTGCCGATGCCGTCGGGCGGGCCCTCGAACTCCATGCCGACACCGACCGCTGGCAGGCGCTCGTCCGCCGTGTCATGCACGAGGATTGGTCGTGGGACGAGAGTGCCCGCCACTACCTTCGGCTCTACGAGCGTGCCCTCGCCGCCCCGCCGACGCCGGTGCGGGTGCCGTGACGACAGGTCGCACCAGGGGGCGAAAGCCCCCAGGCTCCTCCAAATTGCCAGGCGATCCGGCAGTTTGGGCCGACCTTGCCGAGTGTCTCGAATGAGCGGAGGGTGACGGTTCTGCCGGCCGATACGGAGAACCATGAATACGCATTCCTCCGCCGGGCGGTGCCTGGCTCGCACCTTCGCGGTGCTCTCCGTCGTGGCCCTTTTGACCGTGGGCGTGGGGCGTACGGCATCCGCCTGGCCCTGTCGGAACTGTGGACCGGAGCCGGGGTTCCTCCGGTCGCCGGTGGGCGAGACGATGCCTTGCGGGAGTCAGGGGTGCGGTCCGCGGTATTGGGGACCGCGAGGCGAGGAGCCTTGCGGCCCCGACCCGTGCAACAACTGCAACCGCTGGCACGACTGCAACGGCGCCAGTCGTGGTCCCGATCTGCTCGCACCCTGGCAGCTTCCCCCCGGTCGCGGGTTCATGACGCCCGCGGAGGTCGGCTACATCCCCGAGGATCCCTGCGACGACTGCAACAAGATCAACTGCTGCCTGTTCGGCGGCCCGAGTTGCCTGCAGAAGATCAATCCCTGCCATCCCGACTGTATCCTCACCCTCTTCCCTTGGCCCTGGAAGCGGCGCGCTGCCGGGTGTGGCGAATGTCAATCGTGCCGTGGTGGCCAGCCGGCCGTGGCCCACGCGAGCCTCGCTGCGAAACCGGTGACGGCCAAGGCTGGCGTGCCGGAGACGTCCGCGGTGAAGTGACGGTGCACGTCGTCGGTTGGCGGCCCTTCCGACTTCGCTTCGCTTCCGTGCCTCGAGTCCCGCTCCGGTCAGGTGCCGGTGCGTTCCGCGGCGAGCGTGGCCGCGAACGTGATCTCGTCACCATGGTCCCGGCAGGCTTTCCGCAGCGGGCCGTAGTCGCCGGAGGCGGCCGCCATCTCGACCAGCGACGGCAGCATCCCGGTGGCCTGGAGAAGACTCGGGCCCTGGTCGTCGCGCGGCCGCTCGAGCGCCGCGTGGAGCGCTTCCGCCGGACGGCCGAGACGCCAGAGGAGAAGGACGAGCACGTCCCCGGGAAGTGATCCCGACTGCTCCACCTTCGCCATCACCGCAGCCTTGCGGAAGAAGGCGATCGCCGGTTCGACGTCGACGCCGAGCTGCGCTCCGTAGAAAAGCCGGGAGGCCTCGCCGACGTTCTCGAACGGAGGCTCACCGGGGTAGACGCTCTCCCGTGGCAGCCGGCAGGCGTACGAGGCGAGCTCGAAGCAGCGGCGGAGCGTGGCATGATCGGTGCAGACGCGGCCGATCCTCAGCACAGACTGGAGGTGCGACACATCGACATGGACGGACGGGTCGTCCTTCAATCCGCCGGCGGCCTCGAGGACTCCGATCAGTGAGGCATCGGGGCCGGGCTCGACCGGAACCCCGCGGCGGTGGAGATCGTGAACCAGCGACGCGAGGACCTCGCGGTGGAGATGGGCGACGAGCAGATCCGCCGCGGGGCGCTGCCGTGCCGCCGGGAGCCGCGACACCGCCTGCTCGTAGGCGGTGATCGTGTTGCAGGTGCCGTTACGCGAAAGGAGGAGCTCGAGGCCGAGCTCCGGGGCGACCCCCTCCCACAGCGCCACATGGATGATCTCCTGGAGTGTCTCGTCGGTCTGGGCCGCTTCGGGCGAGTCGTCGGTTGCCGGTGCGGCGACACTCGCCGCCGACTCCGGACCGGTGAGCCGCTCGGCGAGCAGTCGCATGCGCCGCCCCATCTCCTCCGGCTCGACCGCCGCACGGAGATACATCCAACCGGCCGCCACCTTTCCCTCCTCGACGAGGGGCCAGCCCGCTTCGCGGCACGCCTCGAGCGACGTCGCCTCGAGGGCGGCCTGCTTTTCGGTCGGGATCGTCCTCGAGTCGCCGGCGAGGGGAAGGCCGAGCGCGGACCTGGCTTCCATGAGCCGGGCATCGAACAGGGAATGCCAACGCTTCCGGGCGGCGAGCGACGCGGTGAGTTCGGCAAACATCCCCTCCAGTCCCCGCGCGGCGGCTGTGGCGGCAAGCGTGTCACAGAGGTTGCTCGATCCTGCTTCGGAGGCGTCGCTCAAGGGGTCCTCGGTACGGGGGGAAAGGGTGGCGGACAATGGTGACAATGGTTCAGTCGAGGTTCGCCTGACGGAGGCTTTCGTAGGCGAGGACGGCGGCGGTCGCCGAGACGTTGAGGCTGTCGGCGGCGCCGTGCATGGGGAGATGGACCGAGTCGAGCACGATCCTTCCGGCGTCGGCGGCTTCCTGCCATGCCGGGGAGATCCCGTGGGCCTCGCTGCCGAGGAGGATCGCCGTCCCGCCACCGAGCCTTGCCCGATGCCACGGCGTCTTCCCCTGCGGGCGGGCGGCGATCACGTGGCGCCGGCCTCTCGCGCACCAGGCAATCGTTTCGGCGGTGCTCGCGGTCGCCAGCCGCACCGAGAAGACGGTGCCGAGGCTCGCGCGGATGACGGCCGGATTGGCCGGATCGGTCCGAGCGTCGCAGGCGATCACGCCGGCGAGTCCGGCGGCGTCGGCGGTGCGGAGGATGCCCCCGAGGTTCCCAGGCTTTTCGACCCCTTCGACGATCAGGACAGGGCGATCGAGGAGCGGCTCCCAGGCATCGAGGGGGCCGGGACGAAAGCGGATCACGCCAACGCACCCTTCGTTGCGGCTACCGAAGGCCACCTTCTCGAACGCCGTTCGGCCGAGGAGCGTGATCCGTGTGCCCCCGGCGACGAGTTCGCCGAGCCACCGGTCGAGGTCGGGGCCCGATGGTAGACCGGTGGCATCGGGATCGTGGCTGCCCGCATCGGCGCGGGCGAGGGTCGCCTCGTCGACGAACAGCTCGACGAGTGCCACGCCCGCCGCGAGTGCTCGACGCACCTCACGACCGCCGTCGACGAGCGTCAGGCCGCTGTCGCGGCGGGCCTGCGCTTCGCGGAGCCGGGCGGCTTCACGGAGGCGCGGATTGGCGGTGCTCGTGATGACGTCGTGCGGGATCATGGTGGGGCTGTGGAGCGAAGCCTGAAGACTCCCCCATCGTATCACCGGGAACTTCCCCCGATCGCCGCGACGATCCGCTCGCCGATCGCGAGGCTCGCCGTGGCGGCGGGGGAGGGAGCATTGACGACGTGGAGGATCCCGTCGCCATGGACGAAATGGAAGTCCTCGACGAGTCGCCCGTCCGCCGACATCGCCTGGGCCCGCACGCCGGCGCCGCCGGGCTCGAGGTCGGCGGGCATGACCTCGGGAACGAGCTTCCGGAGTGAACGGCAGAACTCACGACGACTCAGCGAGCGGTAGAGTTCCCAGGCCGACATTCGTGCGTGTCTCGCGACGAACCGCCACAGGGCCGGCGAGGTGAGCGATTCGGCGAGATCGCGGGGATTGATCGAAAGGGGCGTGTAGCCCTCGCGGGCGAAGGCGAGGACGGCGTTGGGACCGGCCTCGATCCCGCCGCCGATCATCCGCGTGAAGTGGACGCCGAGGAACGGGAACCGCGGGTCCGGCACCGGGTAGATGAGGTGTCGCACGAGGTGTTCCGCGGACGGCCGGAGCCGGACATACTCGCCTCGGAAAGGAACGATCCTCGCCGCCGGCTTCATCCCCGAAAGTCCCACGATCCGATCGGCATGGAGCCCGCCACACGTGATCGTGAGGTCGGCATCGAAGTCGCCCGCCGTGGTCGCCAACCGCCAGCGGCCGGCCACGCGATCGATCCGGGTGACACGGGCGTTGACGACGACGCGGCCGCCGAGCCTGCCGATCTCGCGCTCGAGGGCATCGGCGACACCGCGGTAATCGACGATCCCCTCCTGCGGCACATGGATGGCGGCAATTCCGGCGGCATGCGGCTCGATTTCGCGGATGGCCGCCGGCGAGTCGAGGCGCCGCAATCCGACGAGGCCGTTGGCCCTCCCCCTGTCCCACAGCGTGTCGAGTCTCGACACCTCCGCGTCGTCGGTGGCGACGACGATCTTCCCGCAGATCTCGTGACGCACCCCATGCTCCCGGCAGAACTCCACCATCTGCCGCAGCCCACGGACGCTCAAGGCTGCCTTCTCGGAACCCGGCTTGTAGTACAGCCCGCTGTGGAGGACGCCGCTGTTGTGGGTCGATTGCTGCGAGGCGACCTTCGCATCCTTCTCCACGAGCGTCACCTCGTCGCAGCGGCGCGAGTGAAGGAGCCGCCACGCCGTGGCAAGTCCCACGAGCCC
>Ga0164293_10005590_pt1 | contig 10694 bp, 6 predicted proteins | sample GEODES118metaG_FD_111487 | JGI IMG/M metagenome (GOLD analysis project Ga0164293, IMG submission 111487) | Eutrophic lake water microbial communities from Lake Mendota, Wisconsin, USA - GEODES118 metaG | ecosystem: Environmental > Aquatic > Freshwater > Lake | place: USA: Lake Mendota, Wisconsin...
AGAGTCGGAGTCGGAGTCGGAGTCGGAGTCGGAGTCGGTGTTGGAGTTGGAGTTGGAGTTGGAGTTGGAGGGGTTGCGGTTGGGCTCGGCGGCGCTGGGGTTGGCGTTGGCGCAGGGGTTGGTGTTGGCGGAGGTGGTGGTTGAATTGGGTTTGTCGGGATTACAGGTGGGAGGTCGCTTATTCCAATTTGGTCCGGATTGGTATCGGTGCTGCCCTCACCTTGGGCTTGTGATTCCGCTTGGACTTCCGATGCGATAGCGGCTGCTGCTTCCGGAGCAGCCTCCGAGGTATTTAGGATGATTCGTTCGGATTGTTGAGGTTGGGCTCGTGCCACACTGCGCGCAATGGCTGCTGCGGCCTCAGGCAGCATTCTCGCTACCGTTGCCGCGATTTGGGGAGCTTGGGAGGGAACGGCGGAAGCCACGAAGGCTGCAATCTTTGCTGCGGCGTCTGGAACGGCGATGGCCGCTTTTGTTGCGATTTCCGCGGCAAATGAAGGAGCGATAGATGCGACAGTTCCCGCGATTTGAGCAGCAAAGTTTGGTGCCCCTCCGGCAGCCGCAGCGGCGATATCCGCAGCGGCGTAAGGTGCTAGATCTGTAGCAAAAGCGGCGATCTCTGGTGCCGATGAGGCATATTCGGTTGAGAGTTCTTTTACCGTTTTTAAAAGGGGTTCTAAGCCGATTTCGGATGCATCCTCGATGGCGGTTTTCTGGTTTGTATTCAAGCCTGAACCAGAAGCGCCTGCGCTTTGCAACAAGGTGTTTGTAACGACTCTCGCAGCGGATTCCTGTTGACTTTTCACCGATTGCAGGATCGACAGACTCGTTTCAGGTGGGATTTGAGTGGTGATTGGCTGGGTCACTGTCGACGCTTGGCCGTTGGTGTCTGGCGTCACGGTAACGCTTGTTGAAAATCCCCCCTTCACAGAGGAGTCGCCACCCTTGGTGGTAACAGCGACCTCGCCTGAGGCAACTGTGACACTGAGGCTTTTGGAACCCCCATTCGCATTCCTCTGCAGGCCTACTTTGAAATCCGTACCCCGAATTCCGGCTGTGCCGAGAGGAGTCGCCACAGTCAGGTTGGAGCCAGGTTTCAGTTTTTTGACACCCGATGTCACGTCTCCATACTCGAGGAATGTGGACAGATTGGAATTGCTCGGTTCCGTTTCCATCTCGCTCAGGGCTTGTTCCGAAACCTCCCAAGGTGCCTGAAGAAACTCCTCGATAAGAAAACTTGACTCGGATTCAACCTGAATCACTGATCCGTTTTCAAATGCCAGAGAAAGAGTGGAATTCTTAGCCGTGATTACTTTTTCCCCCTGTTGTAAAATCTGCCCTTTGGCAGCGTTTTTCCGTTCCGTTCCCCCTGGCTTGATGAGTATCACCTTGCCTTGAACATTGGTAATGATAACAGTACCACGCTTCATGTCGGCGGGATTGATCTCCTGAGCATTCACGACGGCGGTGAGCGAGAGAACGGTCGTTATTAGGACGACGCGAAATAGACGGTCGAAGTGGCAGCAGGTTTTAAGCATATTGATGATAAACATGATGAGGGGAGTATCCTTAAAATTGCGCCACTTATTGGTCTGCCGCAATAAAATTTTCTTTTGATAAAGCATCCTAAAAGAAAAAGTCCTCGCGGCAGCTCACTCATTCATCTGGCTAGGAGTCTTCCTTCGCAACTACTGCATGCGAAATGCCGTGCCGCCTTTGCATTCTGAAAAGGTTCTATGCGTTTGAAACTCGGGACGCAGGCCGCACGTCGACGCTTGAGTTGGGATTAGAGCGTTTCCGGGGCGTTGAGCAACTCGGCGATGCGCTTGAGGAGGCGTCCGGCGGCACCGCCGTCGAGGACGCGGTGGTCGAAGCTGAGGGTGAACATGGCTTCCACGACGGGAACGAATTCCTCAAGTTCGGGATTCCAGCTTGGAACGGTCTGGCCTGCTCCCATGCCGAGGAGGACGGTTTGTTCGGGCAGAGGAATGGGCGTGGCGAGGGTGAGGCCGAAGGTACCGTAGTTGGTGATCGTGGCGATGGATCCGCCGGTGTCTGCGGCCGGAAGGCGGCGTTGGCGCGCGAGCTCCACGAGGCGGTTGTAACGGGAAACGAGATCGTCGAGGGGAAATTGATCGGCGTTGCGAATGACGGGAACCAACACGCCATCCTCGGCTTCGACAGCGAATCCGATATCCACCGACGGCGGATGCACAATACTCTCACCAACGAGGCGTCCGGCGGGAGCGCTGTTCTCTCCTAAGGCAACAGCGAGAGCACGAAGCGCGTAGAGGGCTGGTCCGGGCTTCGAGGGATGTGATTTGCGGTGTGCGAGGAGTTTGTCGAGCTGGATGGGAATTCCCACCGTGGCCAGCGGGCGCGACCAACTGCGGATCATGGCGTCGGCCACGGCTTTTCGCATCGGTGAGGCGGGAGTGATTTTGTTGTTTTCGATGCTCCCCATGAAGCGCTCGAGGTCCTCGATGGTGACGCGTCCACCGGCGCCACTACCTGCGATGCCTGCGAGATCGGCCGCGCGGAGGCCGAGCTCCGACATGCGGGCCTTCATGCGCGGCGAGAGGTAGGTGACTCCTCCGGCATGGGCGGGAACAGGGAGTCCTCCGGGCACGGTTGGCTCGACTTTTTGCGGAGCGGGTGGCGTGTCGGAGCGCTTCTTGGCTGGCTTGCGCGAAGGCTTTTCAGCTTCATCCAAGCCAAGGCGCTTGGCCTCCTCGGCACTGACTTCGATCTGACCCAGAATCGCACCCACCGGGTAGCTTGTGCCGTTCTCGGCGAGGATTTCCGTGATCACTCCCGAACAGGGCGCGGTGACAGCCATCATGGCCTTGTTTGTCTCAACCTCGATGAGGTCGGCATCGGCTTGAATGCTGTCACCTTCTTTGAAAAGGATGCGAACGATGGTCGCCTCGGCGATGGATTCGCCGAGTTGGGGCATTTTAATGGGAACGAGAGCCATGGTGGATCAGATGTGAAGAAGGCGCCGGGCTGCGGCGGCAATGGTGGATGCTGTGGGGCGATGGGCCGCCCAAAGGTCAGGATGGTAGGGAACGGGCGTGTCTTTGGCGTTGATACGCATGGGCGCGGCGTCCAAGAGACCGAATCCCTCAGTCGCAACGCGGGCGAGGACCTCGGCGGTGACTCCGCCCCAAGGCCACTCCTCGCTCACGCAGAGAAGGCGGCCGGTGCGGGCGACGGATGCAAGAATCGTATCTGTATCCAGCGGCTTCACGCTGCGCAGATCGACGACTTCGATTTCGTATCCGTCCTCCAGAAGGTCCTGCGCGGCGGCAAGGGATTCGTGGAGCATGGCGCCATGGGTCACGATGGTGGCATCACGTCCGGCCCGCGCAATACGCGCCTTGCCAATCGGCAGGGCGGTCTCGGGGAGGGAATCTGCTTTGAGATGGTAATAGAGAAATTTGTGCTCACAGAAAATAACCGGGTCGTCGATATTCACAGCTTCGAGCAACATCGTGTAGGCATCCTCGACAGTCGCGGGTGTGACGACCACCAAACCAGGCCAGTGGGCGTAGATGGCTTCCAGGCTCTGGCTATGAAACGGACCGCCACCGGATGTGCCGCCAGAGGGGAGGCGCACCACAATCGGGCAGGGAACGCTGGTGCGGTAGAAAAGTGTGGCAGCGTGGTTGACGATCTGGTTGAGGCCGCAGGTCGAGAAGTCGGCGAACTGCATTTCGACAATCGGCCGGGCGCCTTCAATGGCGGCACCGATCGCCATGCCCACGATGGCGTCCTCGCTCAGCGGTGCGTCCAGCACACGTCCGGGGAATTCGGCGGAAAGATTTTTTGTAGCCTTGAATGCGCCCCCGAAACTGCCGATGTCCTGCCCATAGAGAAAAACGCGCGGGTCGGTCGCAAGGGCTTGTTGTTGGGCGAGGCGGATGGCTTCGAGATAGGTGATCATGAGGCGGCGTATTGTTCCCGATATTCAGGCCTGGAGAGAGCAGCCCAGTCGTCCTCGCTCGGGTCCGGCAAGGGTTCGCGGCGGACGCGGTCGGCCGTGGCATTGACCTCGGACTCGGTCTCACGTCTCCAGGCGGCGACTTCATCAGCCGTGTGCCAGCCTTGGTCTATGATGTGCTTTTCCGCGAGCAGCACACAATCTGAACCGACGGCTGATTTTTTCAATTTGGGATCGAGATAGGCGAAGTCGTCATGTTCTCCGTGGCCCACGAGGCGCAGCAAGTCGGCAACGACAAGCTGGGGACCTCCACCTTCGCGTGCGGCGTGAATGGCGTTGCGCAGCGTCTGGAGGCAATCCATCAGGTTTGTGCCATCGGCCTTGTGCGCGCCGACTCCATAGCCTGCGGCTTTGTCGAGAAGGTCGGCACAGGCGTATTGGCGGGAGTTCGGCGTGGAGTAGGCGTATTGGTTGTTCGCAACAACCACGATGAGCGGCAATTTGTCTACAGCGGCGGCGTTGAGCCCTTCATGGAACGCGCCGGTGGATGTCCCTCCGTCGCCGATGCAGGTTGCCCCCACTGCACCTTGCTCGCCTTTGAGGCGGCGGGCGAGAAGCGCTCCCGCCACGCTGGGGATCATGGCTCCAAGGTGGCTAATCATGGCGTAGTAGCCATCACGGGGACGGCCGCGATGGATGTTCCCATCCCGGCCACGCATGGAGCCGAGCTGGGATCCAAGATAGGTGCGAAGTGTGTCGAGAACCGTATCGCCGAATGCGAGGCGTCCAGCTTGATCCCGGATGAGCGGGGCAAAAATATCGCCCCGTCGGAGTTGGATGCCCACGGAAACGCTGAGAGCCTCCTGGCCGCGGCCGAGGAACACGCCGCCTGTGATCATGCCGGCTCGATAGAGGCCCGCGAGTTTTTCCTCCAACACCCGTGAGGTCAGTATGAGGCGGTAGGCTTTGATGAAATCGGACTGGGTAACCGGCGCGATCTTTTTGGACATTGGGTTTATTTTATACGGGTAATCCACTGCCCGCTGCAAAGCATTCCTTCACTCCTCCTCGCGACGATCGACCAAAAATTTGGACGATCGTCAAAATTTTTGGTTCACGGCGCAGGGATTCGGCGGGCATGAGGGAAAAAGGGGGCTACTTCGGGGTGGCGGCGTCGAGGTGGGGGTCTTTTTGTGTGGTTGCGAGGAATATGCCCTCGTTCTGAAAGGTCTCGTAGATGGCAAGGCGGAGTTCGCTTGGGACTTGGTTAGCGGAGAGAGGGTTTGTTTTGTCGATCCAGTATAAAACGCGGAGGATGAGCGCGTCCTTGGCAAAATCTTGAAACAGGACATCGATCCCACGGCAGGCGAGAACATTGGGATTGGTGGAAACGATGCCGTGAACAAGATCCATGGCTTTTTTAATGGGTGCTCCTTGGGTGATGGCAACGCTGAATTCCTGCCTGGCGTGGTTGTCGGAGAGCGTCCAGTTTACCACCTTGCTTTGGAGGATGACGCTGTTGGGGATGAGGATCTCCACGCCGTCGCCTCGGCGCAGTTGGCAGCAGCGCGTGCCGATTGATGTCACCATGCCGGAGTAGCTTTCGACATCGATGATGTCTCCGATGCGGATTGGACGCTCGAAGAGAAGAATAATCCCGCTGATTAGATTGTTCATGAGCTGCTGGGTTCCGAAGCCGACGGCGATCGCTGCGCCGCCGCCAAGAAGGGCGAAGATGGTTAAGGGGATTTTTACAACCGCGAGTGCGATGAGGCAGATGCCTCCCAGAAGCAAAATGTGGGTGAATTTTTGAACGATTGCCCCGGTGTTGGCATCCAATGCAAACCGTGCGCTCAGGCGTGCGCGCAGCCAGCGGCTGAATGCCGAAGAGGCGAGCCCGCCGCTCACCAAAATCGCCACAGCGATCAGCAACATGCCAAGGGTGACGGGGCTCGGGCGTTGCACGACCTGGCCATTGACGAAGACCGAGTCGTTGAGGGTGAAAATCTCGGTGTTCCAGAAATTATGCATCTGCGTGGTGAGGGAGTTGGCGGCGGCGTCCATTTTATCGCTGAGTCCGACACTCTGTCGGCGGGCGTCTATTTCCGCGCGGGTGAGCTTGATCAGTTCGACAAGACGGGAAAATCTGTTTTCCCACTCGGTGAGGTTTGCCTCTTCCTGCTGGAACGCTTTGTCGAGGATGTCACCGTTAGCAAGAGTTGATGAGGCATCCCCCGACCCCTCCACTGCGGAGGCTTTGCGCGAGCGGTCTTGAAGTTTCGCGCGCAGACCTGTGATGAGCGGTTGCCACGCTTGGACATCCAATGCCTTCTCGTCGAGCAACCGCGATATTTGCTCGATGGATGCGGCGTTATTTGTATTCCAGAAATCGTATCGCGACTGCCAGACCTGGCCGGTGATGAGGAGGGCAATGCGGTGGTATTCGAGGAGTTCGAGTTGGTTCTCGAGGCTTGTTGCGAGCCGCGAGGGGCCTTCCTTTTCGCCTGCGGGCTGGTTTTCCTGAGAGGCTTTTTTGAGTTGTCGGCCGACCTTGGCCACGGAGTCTGCGATTTTGTTTTCGAGCTTTTGGATTTCCGCGAGCTTGCTTTGCAACACTTGCGCTGGAAATGAAACACGGCCTTCCAAGCTGGCAGCATTCAGTTTCTCCAGTTGAATGCGGGCGTTCTGAAGGTCGACATCCACTTGCCAGTTTTGCTTGTTCGAACGCAAAGTATGTTCAGCAAGGATGGCTTGCACTCGTGTCTCCTGGAGTTGTAAGAGCCAAGCGTCACGGGGTGACTCCGCCGCACCAGCTGCTTGAAGCGACTCCAGTTTTTGTTGCTGATCCTTGAGCATCGCAAAGGTGCTGGTCTCCTGCGTTGCCCGGGTGGAGTGGATTTTGTTAAGAGCCTCGAGCCAATCCTCCGCCTGCCAGACTTTAAGCCGCGCTTTGTCGTAAAGATCGAGACCGGTCTCAGGAGTGACTTTCGGGGGTTCGAAATGCGCGATAGCCTCACGAATTTCGTTGGTTTGTTTTAGAAGGGTATCGACCGCGCTGCCCCAGTCTTTAGCAAGAGTATTGGATTCAACAATCTGAGTAAGGAGGTGTAGGTATTCGCGGTATTCCTCGGGTGTGGCGGGTTTTCGTGTCTGGAATTCTTCCAACCCGCCCTGCCGGACCTCGTCTAGAAGTTGGTGATAGTCCTGTTCAACGGCTGGAGTCGGCGTGGGTGTTGGCTCTTGGGATGAGGCGTGAAAGAGAAATCCAAAAAAAATGCCGAGTGCTGAGTGGAAAAAAATGTTCATTATGGCGGTGATTCCTGTTGCAACGCCAAGAATCCGCGTTAAGATACACTTCCTTTTTCAAAATGAAGTCAGAAATTCATCCAGACTACCAAGAGACCGTGATCGTGTGCGCTTGCGGTGCTACATACAATACACGCTCCACGCGTCAAAACATCAAGCTCGGCATCTGTGCCGCCTGCCATCCTTTCTTCACCGGCGAGCAAAAATTTGTCGATACGGCAGGCCGTGTTGATAAGTTCAAGCAGCGTTATGGAACGGTTCGCGTCGCACGCGCCGTCAAGAAGCCCTAGTCAGCCTCTCTCTTTTTCTTAAAACGGTAAACGGGTTCAAGACCTGTTTACCGTTTTTCTTTCATCATGGACTTTGAACCTCTCATCGAGCGCAAGCGCCGCCGCTTCGAAGAACTGGAACGCGAAATTTCCTCGCCCGGCCTCTTCGAAAATGCTGCGCATGCCAGGGAGGTGCTGCGAGAGCACGGCTCCACGAAAGATCTTCTCGAATCTTGGGAAAAGCTCACTCGCGCTCGCCGTGAGCTGGTGGAAAACCGCGAGTTGGCGGCAAGCGAGGATAAGGAAATGGCTGCCATGGCCCGCGAGGAGATTGATCGCATCGAGCCCGAGATTCCGCTCTTTGAGCGTGCTGTTCAGGTGGCGTTACTGCCTCCCGAGCCGGATGAGGATCGTGATGCCATTGTTGAAATCCGCGCGGGTACCGGGGGCACCGAGGCAGCACTTTTCGCAGCCGACTTACACCGCATGTATTGCCGCTACGCCGACTCTTTGGGACTTAAGATCGAGGAACTCGAATCCAGTCCGGCCGATCTGGGCGGTCTGCGCGAGGTCATTTTCCGTATCTCTGGAACATCCGTCTTCCGTCGTTTCCGCTACGAGAGTGGCGTGCACCGAGTGCAGCGCGTGCCCGCGACCGAGGCGCAGGGCCGCATCCACACTTCCACCGCCACGGTCGCCGTTCTTCCCGAGGCCGAGGAGGTCGATATCGAAATCAAACCCGAGGACCTGCGTATCGAGGTCTGCCGCGCCGGCGGACCAGGCGGACAAGGCGTGAACACCACCGACTCCGCCGTGCAGGTGATGCATATCCCGACCGGGAGGATCGTTCGATGCCAAGATGGACGCAGCCAGCAGAAGAACAAGGAGGCCGCGATCAAAATCATGCGCTCCAGGCTCCTTGAGGACAAACGCCGCGAGGAGGAGGAAAAATACTCCGCCCACCGGCGCGGCCTGATCGGCGGTGGTGGTCGCGAGGAAAAAATCCGCACATACAATTTTGCGGAGAATCGCGTCACCGACCATCGCATCAAACTTTCGCTCTACTCGCTCGATCGGTTTTTGGAAGGCGATATCGGCGCGCTTGTGGAAGCCCTTCAGCTCAGCGACATCGAACAAAGGTTGAAGGATTCCGGTATCGCTTGATATTTCCTGCGAATCATTTTGTAACGGAGCTTTTGAAATAATTAGCTTGTGGCCTCTCTGGGCATTATCCAGATTGCGATCTTTTCAGGCGGTTTATGAACACCAATCCAGCTAATCCCACCGACCTGTCCGGCTTGGAAATGGACTTGCTCCAATCCTTTCAGCCTTCATGGGTCAAGGACTCCACTCCATCCAGCAAAATTTCTCTTTCCTCCGCGCACAGCGATGATGACACATCCGTCAATCGGCGCTCGGGCTTCGACCGCGATGAAGGAGACTCCCGCTGGGACCGCAAACGGCCAAAAAGCGACCGCCTCGGACGCAGACCATCTGGTGAGCACTCCGACAAATCGCGTAATCGCTCCTTTGGCGACAAGCGCGCTGCCGGAAAAAGCAGCGGCTCCCGCCGTGATGAGCGCCAAGGCGGTGGTCGCCGCGAAATTGAACCTGTTCAGCGTCCTATTCTTCTCCACGGCTGGGAAATCAAATTTGTCCCCGAGCCACGCGGTGTGGACGGTCTGCTCAAGCAGATCAAATCCACCGCCAAGACTTATTCCCTCTTCGAGTTGGCCCGCCTGGTCCTTGAAAAATCCGCCCGCTACCTTGTCGAGTTTCATCGCAAGTCGGGGCCTTCACTTTTTCAGGTCGTGGCCGACGGCACGCTTTGGCTGAACGAGAGCGACGCCGCCGCCCGAATTCTCTCCTCACAGATTGAGAAATTCTACCGCCTCGAGCGCGTTTTAGTCGAACCGCCAAAGGGTGCCTTCCCGATCATCGCCCAATGCGGAATCAGCGGTGTTCTTCTCGGCCCGCCGAACCTCCACGATTACCAGCTCAAACTTCAAAAACTGCACGCCGAGCGCTTCAGCAACATGGCTTTTGATAGCTACAAGGCCCGCGTCCGCATGGTCCGCGACGAGGAATCCATTCAAAAATGGCGCGACGAACAAAGCTCGCAGGATGTCTATTTCCCGCTCGAAACCCCTGAAGGCACCGAACCCGCGCCACTCAAGAACCTCGCAGAAGTAGCCGAGCATTTTCAGAAAAACCACGCAGCTACGGCGATTATCAATCCCGGTGATCACTTCACCGCGCCAGGCTCCGCGCCAGTCAACGACTCCGCGCCGGCCGTCATCGAGTTCACCCGCCGCGAGCTCGACAACCTGATCCGCTTCCCCCTTCCGCTTGCCAATACCCTCGGCCAAAAGCTGGCCGCTGGAGGGTTGCAGATTTTCAAGGCCCACGAAAACATCACTTACGTCTCTGTGGCCCGTCCCAAGATGCTCGATCGCCAGGCAAATCCCGTATCCGAGAGCCTTGCCGCCATTCTCGATTATCTGGAATCAAATGCCGGAAAACCCCGCGCGGAACAATGGAAGGCTCTGCTCGCCCTGCCTACGTTGCCATCGGACCCCGCACTTCGAGAGCCAGCCCTGCTCCGCGATTTCCATTGGCTCTTGCTGCAAGGTCATGTCATCGACTTTGCCTCGAAGGGGCTTGAAATCCCGCGCCGACCAAGCACCCGCCCGCCACAAGACAGGCAGGAAAAATCACAAAACAACCGCCCACCTCGGCTTGGCACAACGCCGAATCCCCCCCGCCCTGCAGCCATTGTGCCAGAGACACCCAAGCCGAACCCCGAGCCGCCGGCTGAACTGTCCAAGGCAAAATCTGATTTTGTAGAACCGCAGCCCGACGAGCCAGAGGCTTTGCCCCAAGTGGCGGATGTTCTGCCTGACGCAACGGATTCTTTACCTCAGGCGACTGCGATTTTGCTCGGAGAAACTGACTTGGCTTCCGATGCGATCGCGCCTCTTTCTGAAGTGGTCGAGAAACCAGCTGCCGCGGGCGATTCTTTGGTCGCTGCGGATTTCGCAGCCCAAGATATGCCCACGTTAGGAAAGAAATAATCTCTGACCTTCTACCAACACTTTATGACAAAACCACACATAGCACTGATTGGAGTTGCACTTTTTAGCGCGGCTATCACTACAAATGTAACCGCAGCAACA
>Ga0164293_10005594_pt1 | contig 10690 bp, 9 predicted proteins | sample GEODES118metaG_FD_111487 | JGI IMG/M metagenome (GOLD analysis project Ga0164293, IMG submission 111487) | Eutrophic lake water microbial communities from Lake Mendota, Wisconsin, USA - GEODES118 metaG | ecosystem: Environmental > Aquatic > Freshwater > Lake | place: USA: Lake Mendota, Wisconsin...
TCATCTTTTAGTAAATCTTCAAAGGCAAATGGATTCCTGGCATCTGGATATACCGCTTGAATTGCAGCTTCCCCTGCCGCCATATGATCTGGATGACTTGAGAATAATCGATCCCAATTTCGTTCGGGACTTTGAACCAACATACGCTGCGGCTTGCTCTTGCGAATTTCGCGCACAATTTGTTTACGCAACTCAATTGTCGGAACCAGCCAACCATCGCGGTGATTCAAGAATTCAATATTTGTTACACCAAGAACTTTTCCAGCATCACGCTGTTCTTTCTGACGAATCTTTGGCATATCTTCACGTGGGACGTCTGGATCTTCGCCACCTTGATCGCCATTTGTGCAGATGCAGTATGAAACTTCGATTCCTTTTGCTGTCCACTGTGCAATAGTTCCAGCAGCTCCGAAATCAAGGTCATCTGGATGTGCAGTTACGACTAGAACACGTTCAATTTCGGAATCATCTAAAGGAGGCATTACCCAATCTTAGGAGAACTCCACACATTATGTGCGCCGTTAATATGAGTCGTTAGACTCCGACCCATGTCAGCAGAATCGCTAGTTAATGGGTTGAACCCGCAGCAGCAAGCCGCTGTAATCCACCAAGGTTCGCCTCTGCTTGTTGTCGCCGGAGCTGGATCTGGCAAAACTCGAGTTCTAACTAGACGAATTGCTTATTTGCTTGGTCAACGTGGAGTAAATCCATATGAAGTTCTAGCAATAACTTTTACCAATAAAGCAGCAGCAGAAATGAAAGAACGAGTAGCCGAACTTGTTGGCGATCGGGCTAGATCGATGTGGGTATCAACATTCCACTCAGCATGTGTTCGAATTCTGCGACAGGAAGCAGCAAAGCTTGGCTACTCAAATTCCTTTACGATTTATGACTCATCAGATAGTTTGCGATTGATTACCTTAGTGATGAAAGACATGAACTTAGATATCAAACGTTATGCACCAAGAGCGGTTGCTGGGCTCATCTCGCAAGCCAAGAATGAACTGCAAGGTCCGGCAGATTTTGTGCAATCTTCAGATAATCAATTTAATGAAGTAGTTGCCGAAGTATTTGCTCACTATCAAAAGCGTTTAGTAAGCGCCAATGCCATGGATTTTGATGATTTGATTGGCAGAACTGTAGAAATATTGCAGCGCAATCCCGAGAGTCGCCAGCGATATCGATCCCGATTTAGACATGTTCTTGTTGACGAATACCAGGACACAAATCATGCGCAATACATGTTGATTAAAGAGTTGGTGGGAACTGAAGGTGAAGGAATTCCGCTTGCTGAATTGTGTGTAGTTGGAGATGCAGATCAATCTATCTACGCTTTTCGTGGGGCCAACATCAGAAATATTCTGCAGTTTGAAGCCGACTATCCAAGTGCAAAAACAATTCTTCTTGAACAGAATTACCGATCTACTCAGAACATTCTTACGGCAGCAAATGCCGTTATTTCAAATAATGAGGGTCGCAAAGCTAAGAACTTATGGTCAGAATCTGGATCTGGTTCGAAGATAACTGGTTATGTGGCAGAGAGTGAACATGACGAAGCCAACCATGTCATCACTGAAATCAGTCGATTGCGCAGTGAGAATATTTCACAGCCGGGGGATGCGGCAATCTTTTACCGAACCAATGCGCAATCTCGTGTATTTGAAGAAGTCTTCTTGCGTTCGGCAATTCCTTACAAAGTTGTTGGTGGTGTACGGTTTTACGAACGTAAAGAGGTTAAGGATTTTCTGGCTTATTTAAGAGTGTTGGTTAATAGCGAAGATGAAATTTCACTGCGAAGAATTATCAACACTCCAAAACGGGGGATTGGTGATCGGGCACTCGATACCGTTGATTTATTTGCTAAAGATGCCAGCATCTCATTCTGGAGCGCACTAAATCGTGCATCAGAAGTTCCGAGTATCCCGACCAGATCAATTTCAGCAATTAATGATTTTGTTCATCTAATCACTTCACTTACCGTTCTTGTCGAAGCGAAGAGTCGGCCATCGATAATTGCGCAAGCGGTTTTAGAGCAGTCAGGTTTGCTAACAGAGCTAGAGAAGAGTGATGACTTGCAGGATGAGAGCCGAGTCGAGAATCTTCAAGAATTAGTCTCGGTAGCCGTTGAATACGAAGAGGGTGAAGTTGAAATTGGTGAAGAAATTTCGCTACTTGGCTTTCTAGAGAATGTTTCGCTTGTTGCCGATTCAGACCAGATTCCCGATGGCGAAGACCACGGTGGAGTTGTTACCTTGATGACTCTGCATACGGCAAAAGGTTTGGAATTCCCAACAGTTTTTCTTACTGGTATGGAGGAAGGAATTTTTCCACACTCTAGAACTTTGGGAGATCGCGAAGAGATAGAAGAAGAGCGAAGACTTGCTTATGTTGGATTAACTAGAGCACGCGAGCGGTTGTATGTTTCAAGATCTGAATATCGAAGCTCGTGGGGCGCCCCAACTTACAATCCACCTTCACGTTTTCTTGCAGAAATTCCGGAAGAAGTAATTGAGTGGAATGAACATGCACCTGCACCTTCCCGTGCCAGTGTTCTAAAGACTTCACACTTCACCCCAGCACCAAGAGCGACTGGGCGAAAGGCTTCAACAACGATGGTCTTAGTAACTGGAGATCGTGTGTCACATGACACATTCGGTTTAGGGACAGTGGTTGCGGTTGTTGGCGAAGGTGATCGCGCGGAAGCTACGATAAATTTTGGCTCGCTCGGTGAAAAAAGGTTGTTACTCCGTTATGCGCCGGTAGAGAAGCTCTGATTAGCCACTAAGATTTCGCCTATTCGTAGGACTTAAAATTTGTAATGATTTATGAACGGGGTAACTAATGGATCTCTTTGAGTATCAAGCTCGAGATCTTTTCGAATCACACGGTGTTCCAGTTTTAGGTGGCGCAGTTGCGTTTACACCGGAGGAAGCCGAAGTTGCTGCCGCATCAATGGGTGGCCGCGTGGTCGTAAAAGCTCAAGTAAAAGTCGGCGGTCGCGGAAAAGCTGGCGGTGTAAAGCTTGCAGAAAGTGCAGCGGATGCCCGGGAAAAAGCCGCAGCAATTCTTGGAATGGATATCAAAGGCCACGTAGTTCATAAAGTAATGATCGCGCAAGCTGCACCGATTGAAGCCGAGTATTACTTAGCAATTCTCCTAGATCGTGCAAACCGCAACTTCCTAGTTATGGCATCAGTTGCTGGTGGAATGGAAATTGAAGAAGTTGCACATAAGACTCCAGAGAAATTAGCTCGGATTGGTATTGATCCAAATATTGGAATTTCAAAAGATAAAGCTCGAGAAATTATCTTGGCTGGGCAATTCCCTGCCGACGTTGTAGATCAAGTTGTCGAAGTTCTTCTCAAGCTATGGGCCGCATTTGTTGCAGAAGATGCAACTCTTATGGAGATCAATCCACTAGTTAAAACCAGTGATGGAAAAGTCGTTGCACTAGATGGCAAGGTAACTCTTGATGACAGCGCAGACTTCCGCCACCCAAACCATGAAGCGCTAATTGATCATGCAGCAGCAAATCCACTAGAAGCTGCAGCCAAAGCTAAGAATCTAAATTATGTAAAGCTTGATGGCCAAGTTGGAATCATCGGAAACGGTGCTGGCTTAGTTATGAGCACACTTGATGTTGTTGCCTACGCTGGAGAAAAGTTTGGTGTTAAACCAGCAAACTTCCTTGATATCGGTGGTGGCGCATCAGCGCAGGTTATGGCAGATGGCCTAGGAATAATTCTCGGCGATCCTGATGTCCGAAGCGTTTTCGTAAATGTATTTGGCGGAATCACTGCTTGCGACGCTGTCGCTAACGGAATTGTTCAGGCGCTAACAATGCTCGGTGCGCAAGCAACTAAGCCAATTGTTGTTCGACTTGATGGTAACAATGTAATTGAAGGTCGCCGCATTCTTAATGAAGCAGCTCACCCGCTAATTCAGCAGGTTGAAACAATGGATGGCGCAGCAGCACGCGCTGCAGAATTGGCGGCAAAATAATGGCAATTTTTATTAATGAAAACACCAAAGTTCTAGTTCAAGGAATGACCGGATCTGAGGGAACTAAGCACACTGCCAGAATGATTAAGTCCGGAACCAAGATTGTCGGTGGTGTTACTCCAGGCAAGGGCGGACAGAGCGTAGAAATCGAAGGTGTTTCACTTCCGGTTTTCAATAGTGTCTCTGAAGCAGTTGCCGCAACTGGTGCAAATGCATCTGTTGTATTCGTCCCACCAAAGTTTGCAAAGGCAGCGGTCATTGATGCGATTGATGCAAAATTGCCACTAGTAGTTGTAATCACTGAGGGAATTCCAGTTCACGATTCAGCGGCTTTCTATGCATATGCTGTTGAAAAAGGAACAACTCGTTTAGTTGGGCCAAACTGCCCAGGACTTATAAGTCCCGGAAAATCTAATATTGGAATTATTCCAGCAGACATCACAGGTCCAGGTCGCATTGGATTAGTTTCTAAATCTGGAACTCTTACTTATCAAATGATGTACGAACTTCGCGACTTTGGTTTTAGCACTGCAGTCGGAATCGGCGGAGACCCAATCATCGGAACAACACATATCGATTGTTTGCGGGCATTCCAAGACGACCCAGATACAGATGCAATCGTCATGATTGGTGAAATCGGCGGAGATGCTGAAGAACGTGCCGCAGCCTTTATCGGTGAATATGTAACTAAACCCGTTGTGGGATACGTTGCAGGTTTCACAGCCCCAGAAGGAAAAACTATGGGACATGCGGGTGCAATTGTTTCAGGATCTTCTGGAACAGCTGCTGCAAAGCAGAGCGCTCTTGAAGCTGTTGGTGTGAAAGTAGGAAAGACACCAAGTGAGACCGCGCAATTAATGCGCGATATCTTAAATAACAAAAAAGGTTAACTAACTTGAGCCGCATCCTGCTGATTGCTTTTCAACAGGCGCTGCGCAGTGTGGCCTTAATCCTGCTTCCCTTAAGTTTTATTGCGCTCTTCGCCTGGTCTACCGCAGGAAGTGCAACTGGAAATACTTCGGATCCGATTCGAGCTGCGATTTGGATGTGGTTGGGCAGTCACTTAGTTCCATTTAAGTTATCGCTTGCAGCAGGTTTTTCAAGTGGCGCACTTTCTTATCTTCCAATTGGCGCAGCGATATTTCCGTGGCTTGCAATTCGAAGTGGTTATAGGAGAGCAAGTGAATTCTCAAATAACCCCAAGGGCTCACGAACTTTTGTGGTCTTTTTCTATACTGCGATCGCAACGCTTGCAGCTGCCCTTAGCCAGAGTGAAAACATAAAGCCAAACCTGATTTTAACCCCAGTCTTTGTTCTTATCTTGGGACTGAGTGCAACCATTAATTACCAAGATAGTTTTTTCCACAAATTTAAGTTCATTACTTATGCATTCATTTCTCTTTTAGGTTTATCAACTTTGGCAATAGGAGTATCACTCGTTCTGCACTTTGAAATTGTTAAATCATTGGCAATCGTCATTCAACCAGGAATCATGGGCGGAATCTTGTTTACAGTCTTGCAATTACTTTATCTGCCTAATTTTGCCCTAGCTGGTCTCTCATATTTCTTTGGACCGGGATTCTCTATAGGGCTCGGAACTCTGATTTCTCCGCTCACGCTAGAGATAGATTCACTTCCAGCCATTCCATTACTTGGCTCACTCCCAACGTCGGAATATCCACTGCTCTTAATTGCCTTGATTGTTCCGATTCTAATTGTTGCTCTAAACCAATTGAAGATAACTCTGGAATATAAAGAGTTTAGAGTTCGGCAAAGCGAGATTCTATTAAGTGTGATCCCATTCTTTATCTTTCTAACCCTTTATTCATTTCTAGCAGGTGGCACGCTTCTTACTCAGGATATGCATCCAGTAGGAGTAACTTGGTGGAAATTACCGGCTTTATTTGGTGCGATTCAATTGCTAACTTTAATTTTCGGACTGTATCTACCCAAGTTAGTAAAGGCAATTAGATCACCTAAGAGTGAAATTTAAATGCGAATTGTTTTATTGGCCTCAGGAAATGGCTCTCTTGCCCAATCAATTATTGATGCAAAGCAAAGTGGAGGACTGAATTTAGAAATTCTAGAGTTAATTGCAGATAAAGAATGTGTAGCGATTGAACGAGCTAAGGCAGCTGGTATTCCGACAAGATGTTTACCCATGCTAAAGAATCGATCAACTTGGGATAATCAAATTTTTGAAGCAGTTTCGAACCTAAATCCTGATCTGGTTGTAAGCGTTGGATTTATGCGGATTTTATCCGCGCCATTTGTTTCTAAGTTTCCAACAATAAACACACATCCCGCTTTGCTGCCTAGTTTTCCAGGTGCCCACGCAGTCAGGGATGCACTGGAATCGGGTGCTCAAATAACTGGTTCAACGGTGCATTGGGTAGATGCTGGCATCGATACCGGAGCCATCATTAGACAGCAAGAAGTCTCGGTTCTGCCACAAGATGATGAAAGTAGCCTGCATGAACGCATTAAGATTGTGGAACGAGCGCTCATAGTTGAGACGCTTCAAAGTTTTATTGCTGATGGAATGCCAAGGCGGAACCAATGAATCGTAAGAAAGTAGCACGGGCACTTGTCAGCGTTTATGACAAGACTGGTTTAGCCGAATTGGGAAAGAGTCTAGAAAAGCATGGAATTGAAATACTCTCAACAGGTTCAACCGCAAAGGTATTGCGGGACGCTGGAGTCAAAGTAATTGCGGTAGAAGATCACACCGGATTTCCTGAAATGCTTGGTGGCCGAGTAAAAACGCTTCACCCCCGAATTCACGGTGGAATTTTGGCTGACCAGAGCAATCCAATTCACTTACAAGAGCTAGCCGATGCTGACATTTCACCTTTTGATCTAGTAGTTATAAACCTTTATCCATTTACTCAAACAATTGCGAGTGGCGCCGAATTTTCTGAATGCATAGAACAAATTGATATCGGTGGCCCAAGTATGTTGCGGGGCGCAGCAAAGAATCACAATTCTGTTGCTGTCATCTCTGACCCATCTCAATATTCGTTACTCAACTCTGCGCTAGAACAAGGCGGCTTTACTCTAGAAGAGCGTCGCAATCTGGCGATGAAAACTTTTCGCAAAACTGCCGAATATGACATAGCGATAGCTGAATGGCTTGCCAAAGAATTAGATCAGAACGACTGGCGCGCAAAGGTTTGGCAAAAAATTTCAGATCTTCGATATGGCGAGAATCCGCATCAAAGTGCAGCGGTATTCTCAGATCTTTCGAGTAATCAGGGGATAAGTAGTGCCAAGCAGCACCATGGCAAAGAGATGTCCTTCAATAATTTTACCGATGCTGATGCTGCGTTGCGGGCGGCCTATGACCACAGCCAACCATGTGTAGCAATTATTAAACATGCAAACCCATGCGGCATCGCAATCGCATCCGATATTCAAAGTGCATATGTCGCAGCAAATGCTTGCGACCCAGTTTCAGCTTTTGGTGGAGTCGTTGCAGCAAATCGGAAAATAACAGTTGTAATGGCCAATTTATTGAGTGAAGTATTTACCGAAGTTGTTGTTGCTCCCGGTTATGAAGCTGGTGCGATAGAAATATTGGCCGCAAAACCATCAATAAGAATTCTTGAATTAGCTGATTATGAAATTGCTAAGGAAGAGCAGCGTCCGATAACTGGCGGACTTTTAATTCAAGATAGTGATTTAATCGATGCAAGCGGCGATGATTCTGCGAATTGGCAGCAAGTCTGCGGCGGTGAGATTAGCGCACAAGTTAAAAGCGATCTTGAGTTCGCCTGGCGAAGTGTGCGCTCAGTTAAAAGTAATGGAATTCTTCTAGCTAAAAGCGGTGCATCTGTTGGTGTTGGAATGGGTCAAGTGAATCGCGTCGATAGCGCAAGGCTTGCAGTAGCCCGCGCCGGCGATCGAGCAGTTAATTCAGTTGCCGCAAGCGACGCATTCTTTCCATTCGCTGATGGCCTACAGATTCTGCTCGATGCTGGAATCACAGCAGTCGTAGCACCCGGTGGAAGTGTGCGTGATGCCGAAGTAATCGAAGCGGCAAAAGCGGCAAATATTGCAATGTTCTTCACTGGAGTCCGTCATTTTTCGCATGCTTAATGCTTCTAGGTAGGATTCGAATATGAGCGCGATAATTCTTGATGGCAAGGCGACTGCCGCCATAATCAAAGATGAATTACGCCAAGTGGTTTCACAGATGGCAAAGAAACCAGGTCTCGGAACGATACTTGTTGGCGATGATCCCGGTTCGATGTCATATGTATCTGGAAAGCACAGTGATTGTGCAGAAGTTGGAATCAATTCAATTCGAATTGATTTACCGGCATCAGCATCGGCAAGTGATGTTTCTGCCGCTGTTAAAGATTTAAATAATAGCGTTGAATGCACCGGATACATTGTTCAACTTCCCTTACCTAACGGAATTAACGCCAACAAGATTTTGGAAAGTATTGATCCAAATAAAGATGCTGATGGCTTACATCCACTGAATCTAGGTAAATTAGTTCTGGGAGCAAAAGCCCCACTACCTTGCACGCCCCGCGGAATCCTTGAGTTGCTACATCGATATTCTCTTACTACATCAGGTAAAGAAGTAGTTGTTATTGGTCGCGGCTTAACAGTTGGCCGACCACTTGGATTGTTACTCTCCCAAAGAGGAAGCGATGCCACAGTTACAACAACGCATACAAAGACTAAAGATTTAATCTCACATACAAAGCGCGCAGATATCGTTATTGCTGCAATTGGAAGCGCACATTTCTTAACTTCAGAGATGGTAAAACCAGGGGCGATAGTTTTGGATATCGGGATCACTCGAACTAGCTCGGGTTTGCAAGGCGATGTTCATCCTGATGTAGCAAGTGTTGCATCTGCATTTGCACCAATGCCCGGTGGAGTAGGGCCGATGACTCGCGCAATGTTGTTATCTAATGTTGTTGAGATGGCACAGAGCTATTCATGAAAATTGCAATCGACCGAATTCAAGTTCTAGCTTCCATATTGATAGTTCTAGGAATTCTCTTCGGAATTTTTGATGCGGTCCGGACCGGAGCAATACTTCTTTCTATCGGAACCGGAGTAATTGCTACAACCAAGTATTTACGCTCAAATCGTCGCCGGAAAATTGAATTAATTCTTCCGGTAGGCATGGCAGCGCTGCTCTTTGTGGTGGCGCTCACACTGCCTAACGCCAAGTAATATCTAGCCAGTGAATTTGTCAACAGTCTTCATCCAAATCCGGTCAGAATAAATAAGAAGGAAGAGAACATGAGCAGATCAGGGAAAGTAACAGTTGTCGGAGCTGGTTTTTACGGATCAACTACTGCACTTCGATTAGCAGAATATGACATCTTTGAAACAGTTGTCCTCACAGATATTTTAGAGGGAAAGCCTGAAGGTCTAGCTCTTGATATGAATCAATCAAGATCTATGGAAGGATTTGAAACCAAGATTGTTGGAGCTACAACAATAGCAGAAGGTGCCGGATACGAAGCAACTGCTAACTCCGAAGTTGTAGTTATTACCGCAGGACTTCCTCGCAAACCAGGTATGAGTCGAATGGATTTAATCGGCGTAAATGCCGGAATCGTTCGCAGTGTTGCTGAAAATATTGCTAAGCATTCACCAAATGCAGTAATTATTGTTGTATCGAACCCGCTTGATGAGATGACAGCACTTACCCAGCTTGCAACCTCATTTCCTAAGAATCGCGTAATGGGCCAAGCTGGAATGCTAGATACTGCAAGATTCACAAACTTTGTTGCCGAAGAATTAAAAGTTCCAGTCTCATCGGTAAAGACGCTAACTCTGGGTTCACATGGTGACACCATGGTTCCAGTTCCAAGTCGATGCACAGTAAATGGAAAAGCCCTTACTGAATTACTTGATGCCGCAAAGATTGAATCACTTGTTGATCGCACTCGCAACGGTGGCGCTGAAGTTGTTGCGCTTCTAAAAACTGGTTCTGCTTATTACGCCCCATCAGCTGCAGCTGCTCGTATGGCTAAAGCAGTTAAAGAAGATTCAGGCGAAGTTATGCCGGTCTGCGCTTGGGTAGATGGCGAATATGGAATCAGTGGTGTTTATCTTGGAGTAGAGGCAGAGATCGGAAAGAGTGGAGTTCGTAAAGTTGTCGAAAGCGCACTTACCGCAGGAGAAGTCGAAGCTCTAAAAGCCGCAGCAGAAGCTGTTCGTGCAAAGCAAGCAGATGTTAAAGATCTCTAAAACTTACGAATAACAAAGAAACGGGCGAAGAAAATGTCGAAGATAAAAGTTGAAGGAACCGTAGTCGAGCTAGATGGCGATGAGATGACGCGAATTATCTGGTCATTCATTAAAGAGAAATTGATCTTGCCTTATTTAGATGTAAACCTTGAATATTATGATCTTGGAATCGAGCACCGAGACGCTACAAATGACCAAGTAACAATTGATTCTGCTAACGCAATCAAGAAGCATGGCGTCGGCATCAAGTGCGCAACCATTACTCCGGATGAAGCTCGCGTTGAAGAATTTGGGCTTAAGAAGATGTGGAAGTCTCCTAACGGAACAATCCGCAATATCTTGGGCGGCGTAATTTTCCGTGAACCAATCATTATGAAGAATGTTCCAAGATTGGTTCCAAATTGGACTAAGCCAATTGTTATTGGTCGTCACGCTTATGGCGATCAATATAAAGCTACAGATTTCA
>Ga0164293_10005599_pt1 | contig 10687 bp, 10 predicted proteins | sample GEODES118metaG_FD_111487 | JGI IMG/M metagenome (GOLD analysis project Ga0164293, IMG submission 111487) | Eutrophic lake water microbial communities from Lake Mendota, Wisconsin, USA - GEODES118 metaG | ecosystem: Environmental > Aquatic > Freshwater > Lake | place: USA: Lake Mendota...
ATCGAGATCGTCGCCCAGATCGCCCGCTACCACCGCAAGAGCGTTCCGAAGGAATCACACCCCGAGTTCGCCGCCCTGTCCGAGTCCGATCGGTACGTCGTGCGGTCGATGGCTGCGATCCTGCGCATCGCCATCGGCCTCGATCGCACCCAGGACGGCAGGGTGAAGTCGGTGTCCGTCCAAACCGACGACGACACGATCACGATGTCGTTGCGCGCCTCCGGCAAGAAACGCGGTGAGTTGGGCCTGAACGTCTACGCGGCCAACGAACGCAAGGGTTTGCTCGCCGACCTCAGCGGTCGCAAGGTGAAGATCGTCGAGGAGTGACGATCAGGAGTGCGAGGAGCCCGAGTCGTCCTTCGACGTCTCGTTCTTGGCCCCTTCGGCCTTCTTCGCCTCGGCATTGCCCTCGGCAAGGCCCTTGCGCAACTCACCCTGCGCGCGACCGAGATTGCGGGCGATCTTCGGCAGACGCGAACCACCGAACAACAGAACTATGACACCGATGATGATCCACAGTTCGATTCCGCTGGGCATGGCGTCACCCTAACAGGGGTGTCGTGTTACGCAGTCGCGATGACGCGCGTTGCCTGCGCACGCTGACGGCGCAAACGGCGTCGTTCACGTTCCGATAACCCGCCCCAAATACCGAACTTCTCTCCGTTTTCCAGGGCGTAATCGAGACACTGCTGTCGCACTTCGCAGCCACGACACACTTCCTTCGCTTCGCGCGTCGATGCACCGCGCTCCGGGAAGAACAAATCGGGGTCGACACCGAGGCAATTCGCCCGGTCCTGCCACGAGCGATCTTCGCTCGCAGGCAACAGTTCACTCTCTTTCACGTACGGAACCTCTTTCCCCCCGAACTACAGCGGTGTCATTCTGACAGAAAGTTAAGTCCGAATGCAAATAGTGGCGACCGTGTCGCAACACGGTGACGGCGGACCGTGGCGGACGATCAGCCGGCACGACGTGACGAGCGGCGCGACCTCTCGTGACGCTTGCCATCGAGGAAGTCGATGAGCACGTACTCACCGAGCGTGTCGGACGAGGCGAAAAAGGCGCGCCCGCCGTTGAAGCGGGCCATTTTCTCGATGAAGTCACGCAGTGCCGTCGTCGCATCGAGCATGAAGGTGTTGATGCGGATGCCGTCGCGTGTGCACCGTGCCACCTCGCGCATCGTCGCCTCCACGGTCTCGTACACCGGCGGATAGTGGAAGAACACCTCGCCGTCGTCCATGACGTGCGCGGTCGGTTCTCCGTCGGTGATCATGACGATCTGGCGGGTTCCGGGCTTGCCCGCGAGCAGCTGTCGGGCGAGGCGCAGACCGTGCTGCATGTTCGTGCCGTACACGAAGTCCCACGACACTGCGGGCAAATCGACGGGGTTGAGGACCCGCGCGACCTCGCTGAAACCGACGATTCCGAGGTAATCACGGGGAAAACGCGAGGAGATGAGCGCGTGCAGGGCGACCGCCACCTTCTTTGCCGGCAGGAAGTTGTCGCGCATCGGCATCGACAGCGACAGGTCGACCATGAGCACGGTCGAGGAACGCGTCTGGTGTTCGGTGCGCTCGACTTCGAAGTCGTCGGGGTGGAGTTCGATCGGAACGCCTGCTCCTCCCCTGCGCAGCGAATTGCGCAGTGTCGTGCGCAAATCGAGATGGAACGGGTCCCCGAACTCGTACGGCTTCGTGTCCTCGGCACGCTCGAGACCCGTGCCGAGCTCGTCGAGTCGGTGACCCCCGAAGACGTCCCGACCGAGCCGACCGAAGATCTCGCGCAGGGCGTTGTTCCCGATTTGGCGCAGTCCCCGGGCGGTGAGCTCGAGACGGCCCTCGGTCGTATCGATGAGGCCCGCCTCGGCGAGCGAATCGGCGAGTCCGGCGAGGCGACGCAGTGAGTCGGCGGAATCGTCGCCGAGATGTCGGGCGACGGCGTCGAGGTCGACGTCGGCGAGCTGACCGGGGGCCGCCGCCCGGGACAGGAACGCCTCGAGATCCTGCAGCCGACCCATTTCCTCGGCTGCCCGCAGCGCGTCGCGCATCGACAGCGGGTCGCCTCCGCTGAACTCGGCGGCATCGTTCCAGCCGAGATCCGGGTACATCGACTGGAGATTGTCCGCGAGTTGATCCATTTGCCAGCGCAGGTCCATGTCGCCGAGCAGTTGCTCCGACAGCTCCCGCAACTGTTCCCTCTGTTCGGGTGACATCGCGTTGAGCACGGACCGCGCCGCCGCCATGCGCCGGGCGAGCAACTCGAGCAGCTCGTCGAGGCTCGCGGGGTTTTCCGGGAAGTGCGCCCCGAAACGCTCCATGAACGCCTCGAACTGCGGGACCTCCCCGCGTCCGTGCCGGGCGAGCATGTCGTTGAGTGCGGCGAGCATGTCCTTGACTTCGGCGAGCTGTGCGTCGTCGAGTTGCTGCATCGCCGCCGAGATTTGATCGACGTGGCGTTGCATGATCTGCTCGCGCACGTCGTCGAGAAGGGCGTCGAATCGTCGCTTGGCCTCGTCGGAGACGAAGTCGTAGGTTCGCAACTCCTCGATCCGCGCGGCGAGCGCATCGGGCAGCAAGTCGAGTTGCAGCGCCCTGCTATCGGCGCGGTCACCGTCGGTCGGACGCAACCGATCGATCGCGAGCCGCTCCTCGTCGAGGATGTCGTCGAGTTGCTCGTTGAGACGGGTGAACATTCCGCCCGGATCGCCCTTGGCCAACTCGGCGCGCCGTTGTCGCAGCCGCTCGATCATCGAGCGCAGCCCCTCGACGTCGCGGCCGTCGCCCCGGTCGAGTCCGTTGTGCATGATCCGCCGCAGGGCGGCTGCGACGTCACCGTGATGGATGACCTCGTCGGTGATCTCGGCGAGGAGGTCGTCGGAATCGGGGCCGAGTACGCGTTGCGTGCCGTCCCATCGTGAATACGTGAACCGGCGTCCCACGGCTGAACCGTAGCATTGGTCACACCATGCGGTTCCCGCGCACGATCATTTTCGTCGACCTTTCCGGCTTCACGGAATACATCGAGACCCGCGGCGACGAGGCGGCGGTCGAGCTGCTCCATCGTTTCCGACGCATCGGTCGCGACCTCGCCGCCGAACTCGGCGTGCGCATCGACAAGTTCCTCGGCGACGGTTTCATGGCGATCTCCGTCGAGCCCGACAGCGGCATCGTGTTCGCCACCGAACTGCGGCGCCGTACCGCGGGCGAATTGTCACCGCTGAAGTTGCGCATCGGCATCGCGTCGGGCGACACGATGCTCTTCGACGGTGACGATTACATCGGCACGGCGCCGAATCTCGCTGCACGACTGTGCGACGAGGCAACCGACTTCGGCATTCTCATTCCCACCGAACAAACGGTGTCGTTGCCGCGCGGAGTGCGCGCCGAACCGATCGGCAAGTTGCGGTTGCGCGGATTCCCTCGCCGCGTTGCGGTGTCGGCATTGCGCGGCGACGCCGAGGTGCTCGAACGCAACGACACCGGCGAGTTGTGGACGCGCGCACCGTTCCCGGTGTGATCGCCCCGGAACTTCGTACCGTCGGCTCTGCGCGAACCGGTCAGCGCCCGGTGCGGGATCGGTAGACGCCGCCGGCCGTTCCGGTCGAGTCCTTGTTCAGGCGCTTCGCGAGGTGCAAACCCTCCAGTACGAATTCGACGGCACTTGCCCGCTCCGCGGCCGATGCGCCGGCACCGACGAGCAAATCCACCACTCCGCTGAATGCCGGAATCGCGGCGGCTTGGGCGACGAGATCGTTCGACGCGACGTCGTGACCGGTCGCTGCGGTGAGGCCGTCCTCGAACGCCGCAACGATGTCGCGCGTCGCCGGCGACGTGACTCGTCGCTTGAACACGGCGAGCACGGCCGCCGCCAGGATCGCCTCGAATACGGCGCCTTCGCGGTGCTCGTCGATGCCCTCGAACTCGATCTTCCCCGAGCTCGATGCGACGAGCGCGTCGAGGTCACTGATGCGCGGCACGACCTGCGATTCACCGGCCCTCAGCGCGCGGCGCATCGCGCTGGCGACCATCACTTCGCGATTGCTCACGGTGAGACGAACCGACACACCACTGCGCTGGTTGACGTTGTTGTGCTGCCGTGCCGTCTGACTCATCTCGGCCACGATCTCGTCCATGAAGTCGGGGATCGTCGTCGCGACGTTGCCGACGTCGGGGTCGCGCGCTTCCTGACGCATGATCGCCATCTCGGTGGTGACGTCGAGCGGGTAGTGCGTGCGGATCTGCGAACCGAACCGGTCCTTCAGCGGGGTGATGATCCGGCCGCGGTTCGTGTAGTCCTCCGGGTTCGCCGAGGCGACGAGCATGACGTCGAGCGGAAGACGCACCTTGTAACCGCGCACCTGGATGTCGCGTTCTTCGAGGACATTGAGCAGACCGACCTGGATGCGTTCGCTGAGATCCGGCAACTCGTTGATCGCGAAGATGCCGCGGTTCGTGCGCGGCACGAGTCCGTAGTGCAACGTGAGTTCGTCGCTGAGGTAGCGACCCTCGGCGACCTTGATCGGATCGACCTCGCCGATGAGGTCGGCGATCGACGTGTCGGGTGTCGCGAGTTTCTCACCGAAGCGTGCGTCGCGATGCACCCACGCGATGGGAGTCGCATCCCCTTTCTGGTTCACGAGGTCACGGGCGAAACGGGAAACCGGGTGGTACGGATCGTCGTTGATTTCGCTGCCCTCGATGATCGGCATCCACTCGTCGAGGAGTCCCGTGAGTGACCGGATGATGCGCGTCTTTGCCTGCCCGCGCTCGCCGAGAAAGACGATGTCGTGTCCGGCGAGAATCGCATTCTCCAACTGCGGAACGACCGTGTCCTCGTAGCCCATCACGCCGGCGACGAGCGGCTCACCCTTCGTCATGCGCGCAACTGCGTTCTCGCGGATCTCCTCTTTGACGGGTCGTGACACCCATCCGGATGCACGTAGTTCACCGAGGGTGCGAATGGTTGGGGACATGCGCTCAACCATAGGCGTGGGCGATGCAGCGTGAATCATCACGTCGTTAGCCTGACGACGTGACCCCCACCAACGCATCCCCCTCAACTCCCGCCGCACGTGCCGAACAGGCGACGAAGCACTACGGATCGGGCGACAACCTCGTTCGTGCCCTCGACGGAATCGACGTCTCTTTCGAGCGCGGAAAGTTCAGCGCGATCATGGGTCCGAGCGGCTCGGGCAAGTCGACGCTCATGCACTGTCTCGCCGGTCTCGACTCGCTCACCTCGGGTCGCGTGTACATCGGCGACGTCGAACTCTCGGCTCTCAACGATCGCGAACTCACGAAGTTGCGTCGCGCCAAGGTCGGGTTCATCTTCCAGGCCTTCAACCTCATCCCGACCCTCACCGCGGAAGAGAACATCGTGCTCCCGCTGACGCTGGGCAACGAAGAGGGTGACAAGGAGTGGATCGACCGGGTCGTGCGCACCATCTCGTTGCAGGACCGCCTCGACCATCGTCCGAGCGAACTCTCCGGTGGCCAGCAACAGCGCGTCGCCGTTGCCCGCGCACTCGCGAGCAAGCCGGAGATCATCTTCGCCGACGAGCCCACGGGAAATCTCGACTCGCGCACGGGCGGCGAGGTGCTGAAGTTCATGCGCCAGGCCGTCGACGAACTCGGACAGACGATCGTGATGGTGACGCACGATGCGGTGGCGGCGAGCTTCGCCGATCGCATCGTCTTTCTCGCCGACGGTCGACTCGCCGGTGAACTCCTCGAACCGACTCCCGAGCGCGTCCTCGACCGGTTGAAGAACCTCGGCAACTGAGGCCTCCCGGTGATTCGTCTCGCACTGAAAATGACGCTGGCCCGCAAGGGTCGGTTGCTCCTCACGGCACTTGCCGTCATCCTCGGAACGTCGTTCCTCTCCGGAACGTTCATCTTCCGCGACACCATCAACAAGACCTTCGACGAACTCTTCTCCGACGTCTTCCGTGACGTCGATGCCTACGTTCGCTCGACGAACTTCATCGAGACGAACTTCGGCGGCGAGCAGCGCTCCCCCGTTCCCGTGTCGTTGCGCGACGACGTGCTGAAGGTCCCCGGCGTCACCAACGCCGTCGGTGACATGCAGGTGTTCGCGCGGGTCATCGGCAAGGACGGCAAACCGCTCGGCAGCGAGGGCAACGGCCCGCCGACGTTCGGTGGCATCGCGATCGAGGAATCCGTCTTCTGGACGGTCGTCGACGGTCGCTTCCCGCAGGGTCCGCGCGAAGTCGTTCTCGACCGCGGCACCGCGGACCAGGGCGACTTCGTCGTCGGCGACACCGTGCGCATCTCCGCCGTGTCCGGTTCGCGCGAGTTCACGCTCGTCGGCATCGTGTCGTACGGCGACATCGCATCCCCGGGTGGCGGTACGTTCGCCCTCTTCGACCAGCCGACGGCATCCGAGTTCCTCCTTCGTCCGGGGTTCGTCGATGCGATCCTCGTCCAGAGTGACGACTCGGTCGACGATGCAACGCTAGCCACGACGATCGAGGCATCTCTCCCCGCATCTGCCCGCGTCGAAGTGCTCACGGGCGCCGAGATCACCGCCGAGGTACAGGGACAGATCAAGTCGGTGCTGTCGATCTTCACCAACTTCCTCATCATCTTCTCCTACATCGCGCTCGCCATCGGTTGCTTCGTCATCTACAACGTGTTCTCGATCACCGCGGCACAGCGTGAACGCGAGAACGCGCTGATGCGTGCCATCGGTGCCAGCCGGTCGCAGGTCACCCGAACCCTGATCATCGAGTCGGTCGTCATCGGTGTTCTCGGTTCGCTCGTCGGATTCGCTCTCGGCATCCTCATTTCGCGCGGACTCGCCGCTGCACTCACCGCAGCGGGTCTCGAGATTCCGTCGCGCGGTCTCGCGGTCGGTGTCGGCTCGTTCCTCACGACGTTCATCGTCGGCGTCGTCGTCACCGTCGCATCGGCGGTGCTCCCCGCCCGTCGCGCGAGTCGTGTCTCGCCGCTCGCGGCGCTGCGCGACACCGCGATCGAAACGGCCGGCAGCATTCGCGGCCGCGTCATCGTCGGATCGGTGTTCATCGTCGGCGGAATCACTGCCCTGCTGTTCGCCGCCGCCGACGCACCCGCCGCGGTGCTCGGTCTCGGCATCGTCGCGGTGTTCGCCGGGATCCTCGTCATCGGACCGGCCATTGCACGCCCCGTCGCGCTCGGTCTCGGACGTCCGATCGCACGCTGGCGCGGCGTCACGGCGGCAATGGCCCGCCAGAACGCGGCGCGCAACCCGAAACGCACCGCGCGCACCGCCGCTCCGGTACTCATCGGCGTCGCCCTCGTCACGGCGTTCACCGCTCTCGCGGCAAGCATCAACACGCAGATTCGCGACACCTTCGGCGACGCGTTCCGCGGTGATCTCGCCCTCACCGTTGATTCGCAGGGCTTCGGCGGAATCCCGCTCACCGTCACCGATGCAGTCGGTGCACTTCCCGAGGTCGAGCGTGCGACGGGCGTCGGGTTCACCCCGCTGCGCTTCGGCGAAGAATCACGATTCGGCATCGTCATCAACCCGGCGACGATCACCGGACTCTTCGATCTCGGCATGGTCGAAGGCGATCAAACACGTCTCTCGCCGACCGGCGTCTTCGTCGCGCTCGACAAAGTGACCGAGCTCGGACTCGCAATCGGCGACCCGCTCCCCGTGCGCCTCGTCGACGGCACCGAAATCGCGGCGAAGGTCGAGGGCGTCTTCGACAGCGATGCCGTGTTCTCGAACTACGTCGTCAGCCGCGACATGTTCAGCGACTCGACTGCATCGTTGTTCGACAACTTCGTCTACATCGACGCACGTGACGGTGTCGACATCGCGACCGTGAAATCGGCGATTGCGGCGATCAGCACCGATCTCGGCATCGGCACCCTGCAAACGAAGGACGAATTCATCGATGCCCAGGCGGCGAGCATCAACCAGATTCTCGCACTTATCTACGCACTGCTCGGCCTGTCGATCATCATCGCCATCGTCGGCATCGTCATCACGCTCCTGTTGTCGGTGTTCGAGCGCCGTCGCGAGATCGGACTCCTGCGTGCCGTCGGAATGACGAAGTCGCAGGTGCGCACCACCGTGCGTTGGGAGAGTGTCATCACGTCGCTCTTCGGTGCGGTGAGCGGTGTCGTCCTCGGCATCGTCATCGGTCTCTTCGTCGTCGCGACCCTCAGCGACTCGGGCATCTCCGGCTTCACGCTCCCGGTCACGGGAACGATCGCGATCCTCGTCATCTCGTTCTTTCTCGGCGTCGTCGCGGCGATCTATCCCGCATGGCGTGCAACGAAAGTCGACGTCGTCACCGCGATCGCGTCGAACTGAGCGGATTGCCCTCAGGCGCGCGGCGTCAGCCGGCGCGTTGCGACGGGAGGTGTTCGTCCTCACCGGCGAACAACCGCGCGGCGGGATGCCTGTCGGTCGGCGTGTCGTCGATGAGCCTGCGCGGCGCGACGACCGCGGGCGTGTGCATCGTCTGACAACCGGGGCACCAGTACAGGACGCGATTGGCCTCGCCGTGGTGCGTGACGCGCACGAGATCGCTGCACCGCGGACACTTCTTCCCCTGGCGTCCGTACACCGCGAGCCCCCCGCGCACGTCGGATGCGGTGACGCGATGTGTGTGGGCGAGATTCGCGCGCAGCATCTCGGCGGCGAGCTCGACGATCTCGCGGCACTCGTCGCGCGACAACTCACCGACTCGCGCCCAGGGGTTGAGTTCGCAGGCCCACAACAACTCGCAGCGGTACACGTTGCCGACGCCGCACAGCACGCGTTGGTCGAGCAACACCTCGGCGAGCGCGGTGTCCTGCGGCTCGTAGGTGTGCATGCGTCGCACGCACTCGGCAAGATCGGCATCGGGTCGGCACAGATCGGGGCCGAGGGTTCCGAGGATCGGGTGACGTCGCGGATCGAAGTCGCGGTACGTTTCGACGACGGGTGCACTGAAGCACACCGCCACCCAGTCGCCGACGTCGATGACGACGCGCGCGCGGTGCACCGGCTTGCGCCACTTTTCCCCGTGTCTGTAGAGGTGCCACGATCCCGTCATGCGCATATGGGTGTGGAGGACGATGCCGTCGTCCCACACGATCTCGAGGTGTTTGCCGTGGCTGCGCACCTCTTCGACGACGGCGCTCTCACGCGGTACCGGTCCGACGAGTCGCGATGCCTCGAAGCGCACCATCGTCTTGCCGATCATCGCCGTGCGCAGTGCCGCAGCGGTGCGGTAGATGGTGTCGCCTTCGGGCACGCCAGGAAGATTACGTTCGCCGCGCGTTCGAATGCGGGAATCCCACGTCACGATCGCATTGCGCGTGACGCACCGACCGCCGCGACGTGTCGCAGCGAAGCGCGCGATCAGGGAAGGGCGCCGACCGATGCCAGAGCGAGTCGAATGAGCCGGTCGTGACCGCCGGTCATCTCCCGGCGAACGTCGTTGCTCACCGCTTCCTGCGGCGTGTACCAGGCAAGGTCGAGCGCCGCCTGCGACGGCTGACAGTCCCCCGAAACGGGAACGACGAACGCGAGGCTCACCGCGTGCTGCCGCGGATCGTGGAAACCGGAGATCGACGGGTCGGGGAAGTACTCGACAACGGTGAACGGTGACGGCTCGGGGGGAATCTTGGGGAGTGCGAGCGGCCCGAGGTCCTTTTCCAGGTGGCGCAGGAGTGCTTCACGAATCCGCTCGTTCAACAGCACCCGTCCCGACACGACCGTGCGCGAGATGGTGCCGTCGGGCGCCTGACGCAACAGCATCCCCACCGACGTGACGTTGCCCATGTCGTCGATGCGCACCGGTACGGCATCGACGTACACGAGAGGCACTTGGCCGCGCACGGCATCCAACTGTTGGGGGTCGAGCCAGTTGGTGCGGGTGTCGATGTGGTCGGTCATTGCTCTTCGTGGCCCCTGCTCGGTTCGTTCCGGCGAGCCGAGCGCAACGACTTAGTCTTCGCGCATGGCTCGCTCTGAAAAACTACTCGCTGCATTCCTGCTCGGTGCCGGAATCATGCATTTCGTCAACCCGAGCTTCTTCGACGAAATCGTGCCGCCGTGGGTACCCGGCTCGGCACGCGCCGCGACGTACGCAAGTGGCGTGGCCGAGATTCTCGTTGGACTCGGCATCGTGTTCGCACCCACCCGCCGCATGGCGTTGTGGTCGGCGGCCGCACTGTTCGTCGCCGTCTACCCCGCCAATCTCTACATGGCGTGGGAGTGGCGCGACCGCGAACTCAGCGAGCGCCTCATCGCCTACGGGCGGTTGCCGTTGCAGATCCCGATGATCTGGTGGGCCGTCGCTCTCGCGCGACGAACCGCCACGCACACCAACTGAACCGGAGGCAAGCGCGGGAGACCCCGCTGTTCGGCGTTTGCGCCGCGGCTACCAGTTGCCTGCGACGTACTTCGTTTCGAGGAACTCGAGCGTTCCGTCGTGTGCACCCTCGCGTCCGAGCCCCGAGGCCTTCACGCCGCCGAACGGTGCGGCGGGATCTGACACGAGGCCGCGATTAAAACCGACCATTCCGGTGTCGAGGGCCTCGGCGATGCGCATTCCCTTCGCGACGTCGCGCGTGAACACGTACGACACGAGACCCTGTTCGACGTCGTTCGAACGCGCGACGACATCCTCGACCTCGGTGAACCGCACGATCGGTGCGACCGGTCCGAAGATCTCCTCGGC
>Ga0164293_10005601_pt1 | contig 10684 bp, 10 predicted proteins | sample GEODES118metaG_FD_111487 | JGI IMG/M metagenome (GOLD analysis project Ga0164293, IMG submission 111487) | Eutrophic lake water microbial communities from Lake Mendota, Wisconsin, USA - GEODES118 metaG | ecosystem: Environmental > Aquatic > Freshwater > Lake | place: USA: Lake Mendota...
CCTTCACGCCCAGAGCCCTATCCGAAGCGCTACTCGAATATCTGGAACTCAGCCTCGGGCAATCTCGCAGTTGCGCTTCGAGTCTTGCCGATGCTCAAGGACGTCAAGCTCATAAGGACGTGGAGCGGAGTCTGGGCGTACACGCTCGACTTCAAGCCAATCCTCGGTGAATCAGAGCGGATTCCTGGCTACCACGTAGCGATGGTTCCAACTGGATTTACATTAGGACCGATGGTCGCGCAGATGCTCTCCGAGTACATGACCGCTCCTAAGGGAAGCATAAAACTCCCGGAGGAATTTCGCGTCGATCGTGAAGTAGCGTAAGAAGAGTCAAGGTAAGAGAGACCAAGGCATAGGGAAGGCGAGAGGAAGAGACGATGGATCGCAACTCAGTTGATTGGAAGGGCTATTGGCCCGCCGTTCCGACGCCATTCAAGGAGAGCGGCGAGATTGATTGGGCAAGCTTCGATGCCCTCATCGATTGGTACTTGGAGCGAGGCATGCATGGCCTCTTCGTCAACGGAACGACTGGTGAGTGGTTCTCACAGACCCATGACGAGCGTCGCCAAGTCGCAGAGTTCGTCGCGAAGAAGGTCACGGGCAGGATCCCGGTCGTCATCGGTGTCACCACCTTCACTGCGAAAGAGTCGATCGAGCTGGCAAACCATGCTCTCTCCGTCGGTATCGATGGAGTCTGTTCATCGGCTCCCGCTTACGTCAAGACACTCCCCGACGAGACCATCGCCTACTTCACAACTCTCTCCGATGCGATCAATGGGCCGATCATGATCTACAACTGGCCTCATGGCGCTGGAATCGAGATCGCCGGCGAACTCGCAGAACGCTTGGCATCGATCGAGAAGATCGTTGCGGTCAAGGACTCGACTCCAAACGTTGATCAATTCCTGGATACCACCAAGCGAATCGTTGGAAAGGTGAGGATCTTCGGTAACTTCATGGTCCCTGCCCACCTCGACTTCATGCTCGCAAACGGTGGTGATGGGACGATCGGCGGCGGAAGCATCTTCGGTCGAGCCGACTCACTCTATTGGGAGCAGGTATGGAGCGGAGATATCGACTCTGCAAGGAAGCACGCAGAGCGCAATCTCAAGCTCCTTGAAGCGCTCTGGCTCCCCGGAGGTTGGGCCGGCAAATGGGGTGGGTATCAGAGCCAACTCAAGGCGATCATGGCGATGCTCGGTGTCCCTGGTGGCACTGTGAGGCCACCACGTCTTCCAATCACAGATCCCAAGGCTTTGACCGCAATCCGAACAGTGCTTGAAGAATTCAACTTGGTCTAATCTTCAATCTCGGATGCAGAGCAGGAATAATCGGAAACTAGAGACGTGAAAGAGAAGAGGCGGAGGAAGAGATGAGCACATTCCAGGGAGTCGATCACGCAGGTATCGGTGTGGCCGATATGGATGTCGCATTCGACTATTGGATGCATAAGCTCGGTTTCACCGAGGTCTTCTTCGACTACACCGGACCCGTTCCAGGACTTGAAGAGATCACCAAGACGAAGGCGACCAAGGCTCGCATCGTCATGTTGGGTCACAAGCACACCACACGACTTGGACCCGGCAAGGTCAAACTCGTACAACGCCTCGACACTGAGCAAGCGCCTCCCTATCCAGCCGGAATCGGCTATGGCGAAGTAGGTCTCGCTGAGGTCTGTCTCCACACTCTCCATACCGAGAAGATCTTCCGCGACCTTGTCGACAACCATGGTGTGAAGTCCTTGATGGAGCCACTCTCGGCAGCGGTCGGTGAGCAACAAATCGAACTTGATATCGCTTATTTCGCTGATCCTTGGATGGGTAAGGTCGAGTTGATCGACTGGAAAGGACTCTGGACCGCACGTCCTGCGGAGCCACGGATCGAGGGCGTCAATCACGTCGCATTCGGTGTCCATGACATGAAGGTGACGACCGATTTCTACAAGCAACTCGGCTTCACCGACCAGATCTTCGAATCGACTGAGTTCTTCGGCCCGATGGCACCTTGGTATCAGGTAGGACGCGCTCTCCCTGGCCATCACATGACGCTTTGGCTCTCCGGAAAAGGTGCTGGTATCGAACCAGTACGGCTCACACCGCTCTGGGAGGACTGCCGAGGTGAATGGGGTCATGTCGGTCCGATGGACTTCGGTATCGGCGTCCAGAACATCAAGAAGGCAGTCGCAGAATTGAAGCGACTTGGGATCGAGATGCACTCTGATATCCAAACCCTCGATGTCGGAACATCAGAGTTCAAGTACGTCTACTTCAAGGATCCTGACGACCAATACGTCTCGATCGTGGAGACTTCTTACTAGTACTTCTTCCTAGTAGATCCGAATTCAGTTTGCGGCGCTGAGGCCTCGCTGGCTCTTTATCTGCATTCCCTCTTTGACCCAGGTCATACATGCGCGCGTATTCGGAACATCGTCGACGACGACGAGACAATCGAAGCAGACACCCATACCGCAGAAGACACCGCGAGGTTCTCCGTCGATGGTTGTGCGCATCGCGACTTCTCCATCGACCATCATCACTGCAGCGACGCTCTCGCCTTCGAATGCATCGACTTTCCGTCCATCTATGAATATCTTCACTTCTCTGCCACGTGTGACGCTCTCATCTTCGATGCGAAAACTGCGTGATCCATCTGATCTTGACGAAGCGTCCATGAGTCGAGTCTGCCGAGTTGAGATAGGATTTTCAACATGACATCTCAACTCTTCTCTCCCTTGAAGATCCGCGGCGTGGAATTCAAGAACAGAGTCTGGGTGAGTCCGATGTGTCAGTACTCCGCAGATGATGGTGTCGTCGGAACCTGGCACACCGTCCATCTTGGATCCTTCGCAACCGGCGGCGTCGGCATGATCATGGTTGAGGCGACTGCTGTGATGCCAAATGGCAGGATCTCCATCGGCTGCTCTGGTGTCTGGAGCGATAAGCACGCTGAAGCGTTCAAGCCGGCGATCGACTTCGTCCATAGTCAGGGCTCGTTGATCGGAATTCAGTTGGCTCACGCCGGCCGCAAGGGTTCGACGATGAAGCCATGGGATGACCACGAGATAGCAGCGGCCTCCGAGGGTGGCTGGGAGACGATCGGACCAAGCGCTCTCGCCTACAAGGATTTTCCAGTGCCACACGCCATGACTGTCGATGAGATCCAATCAGCGACGCAATCCTTCGTCGAGTCGGCTGTGAGATCCGAGCGCGCAGGATTCGACCTGGTGGAGATTCACGCTGCTCACGGCTATCTCTTCCATCAATTCCTCTCTCCGCTGAGCAACCTACGTACAGATGAGTACGGCGGTTCCTTTGAGAATCGCATCCGCTTCCTCGTCGATACTGCGAAGGCGGTTCGTGCCGCGATCAAAGAAACCACTCCCCTCTTCGTCCGGATCTCTGCCTCCGACTGGATGGAGGGCGGCTGGGACGTCCCTGAAGCGATAGAACTTTGCAAGATCTTGAAGTCGGTCGGTGTCGACCTCATCGATGTCTCCTCTGGAGGGCTCGTACACAATTCCAAGATCACGACTGGACCCGGATACCAGGTCCACTTCGCTGAAGCGATCAAGAACGGTGCCGAGATCATGACGGCCGCGGTCGGACAGATCACCGAGGCACATCAGGCAGAAGAGATCATCGCCTCAGATAGATCCGACGCAGTCATGATCGGACGAGAGATGTTACGAAACCCTCGATGGGCGATCGCCGCTGCCGAAGAACTCGGCGAGAAGATCCCTTGGTCGCTTCAACTCGAACGTTCGCGAAGGATCGGCGCACGCAAATCTCCGCAGTAATCCACTCGATTCGTTGAGAGCTACCGATTAGAAGCGCGAGAGCGCGAAGGGTGAGATATCCCGCTCTGTTCGTCCGGTCAAGACCAACTCAGAGATCAAGCGCCCCATCAACGGCGAAGCAGTGAATCCCATATACGGATACATCCCGACATAGACCCCCGGCATCGATGCGATCTCGTCGATGATCGGATTGTGATCTGGTGTCCCATTGCCGACACCGATCCAGGTGCGGATGACACGGATGTCAGCGATCTTCGGCACTACCTTGAGCGCCACTCGCAGATTCCTACGGAGAGAATCCGGGTTGAGTATCGGGTCGCCATCAGGGTTGTAGCGAGCGGGCCATCCGCCTCCGATCAGCAATGAGCCAGAGTTCGCCTGCTTGAAGGTGAGCTTCTCACTGGTGAAGTAGACCAAGTGATGCACGAACTTCTCCACCTGTTCCGTCACCGAGACCTGCACGGGAGCATCATCGATGGGGATATTCACCCCGATGCCCTGGCCAAGGGCAGGGATCCCTGCATTGGCGCAGATCACGACCTTTGCTGCAGTGAAGTGACCATTGCTGGTCTCGATTCGGTAGCGAGCACCGTCACGTACGATGGCAGTGACCTTTCGATTGGTGAAGACCTTGCCCCCTTTGCATTTCGCCGCTTCAGCGAAAGCTGGTGCGAGAAGGAGCGGATTCGCCTTTCCTTCGATGGGACTTATGGATCCACCCACCATCTTCTTCGAGATGTATGGCGCCAACTCCTGCAACTCTGCAGCGCTCAGCATCCTTGAGGCGATACCGATCGAGTTCTCTAACTCCACCTTCTTCTCGAGGTGGCGCATGTTCTGATCGTTCTCCGCGATCATCAAACCGCCATTGGAAGAGACCTCTAGATCCACTTCAAGCTCGGCCGAGAGCGTCTTCCAGATCGCGAGCGAATCAGCGAGAATGCCGAGTCCATGTAGGAAGGTCTTCGCCCACTCGATTCCCAATTCCTCGAATGGCTCGTATTGGATCTGGCCGTGAAGACTGCCCGCATTCCTACCGGATGCTTGGGTGTTGAGGTCGAACTCTTCGAGGAGTGCGACATTCGCACCGCTCTTCGACAATTGGTAGAGGGTCGATGTACCGATCGCTCCACCGCCGATGATGACGATATCGAATGATTCCTTCATCTCAGGCACGCGACTATGATAACGAAATCTCGATGGAGCGCTCGTCGTTCGATGACGATACTGACGGCGACGAGAACGAAAGGATCATCACATGGCTGAGGAATTTCGGGGCAGTTACGGTGTACTTGTCACTCCCTTCACTGAAGGTGGGAAGTCCGTCGATGTCGAAGCGCTAAAGCGTCTTCTCGATTGGCAGATCGCGAGTCACTCTCCTGGTGTGATCATGCTTGGTACGACAGGCGAATTCCTCACCATCTCCGATGAGGAGCGACGATTGATCGTCGAGACCACTGTCAAGCACATGGCAGGGCGCGCAAAGGTCCTTGTTGGCACTATGAACGCCTATACGCCGAATGCGGTCCGTTACTCGGCCGAAGCACAGGAACTCGGTGCAGACGGCTTGATGATCCTGCCCCCTTACTACTACACGCCAACGCACGATGAGATCCACGGCTACTACAAGGCGATCTGTTCCAAGGTCTCGATCCCGATCATGGTTTACAACAATCCCTTCACCTCACGGGTGGATATGCCGGCCTCGCTGATCGCCAAACTCTCACGCGACTTCGAGCAGATCCGCTACATCAAAGAGGCGAGCAAGGATGTCGCCCGGGTCAAGGATGTGATCGATGAGTCCGAAGGTCGGGTCAAGGTCTTCGCCGGAGAGCGCGTGGTCGAGTCATACATGCTCGGGGCAACCGGATACGTGAACCCTTACGCGAATTACATCCCAGAGGCGTCGACTTTGATCTGCGAGTTACTTGCCAAGAAGGAGTACGCCAAGGCCGAGAAGATCTCCTTCTATATCAACAAGATCGATCATCTGATCGCCAAGGGCCATCCACTCTATGGCCACCAGTGTTACTCCAAGGCGCTTGCTGCGGCACGGGGTTATCCAGTTGGAGATGTGAGACCACCGATCACTACCTTCGCATCGCTTGGCGATGAGGGTAGCGATCGCCTCAAGACGCTGATGGGGATGATCGAGGAGTTGAACGCACTCCTACCGAACCTCTGATCTAGAGAGCGAAGTGAATCAGAGTGATGATCTGATCACTCGACCGGCTTGGACAACCAGATCGATCTTTCGCAGGTTCTGCGGATCATCAAGTGGATTGCCCTCAAGCGCGATGAGATCGCCCTCAAAACCTTCACGAATCTGACCAAGTGAGTTCTCTTGCCTGATCAACTGCGCAGCAGTGCTCGTGATTGACTGCAGGGATTTCAAAGTACTGAGCCCTGCATCATGCATCAAGAAGAGTTCGTGAAGCGCGGCTGGGATGCCATCAACAAGGTCGCCTGGCGGGTAATCGGTGCCATTGGTCATCCGCAACCCTGCCTTGATCGCAAGCTTCGCACTCGCCAAATGACGCTCACTCGCTTTGAGCGCATTCTGAATCGATGGCTCTTCGAAACCCTTCGCTCTCATCCATGACTCTGACCGAGTGACGCAGAGCGTCGGTGAGTAGAAGACGTTCTTCGCCTTCATCGCATCGACTGTCTCTTGATCCATCACATATCCATGCTCAAAAGAGGTCACGCCAAGCCGCAATGCCTGTTGGATCGCCTTCGACTCCCCTGCGTGAGCGACAACGTAGGTGCCATGCTCCTCTGCTGCTTTGACTGCCCCACTGATCTCATCGTCGGTCATCTCAGGCACATCAGGGCTCTCTCCAGCATGAGCGAGACCACCGGTGATGAAGATCTTGATGTGGTCGGCGCCAGCGGCGAGCTCTTCACTCGCAGCACGATAGAAACCATCGAAGTCCTTCGCGTAAGAACAAGCCCCTCCCTTACCGTGTCCATCCGGCGTTGAGATCGCACGACCTGCACCGAAGATACGAGGTCCTTCGAACCAGCCAGACTTGGATGCAGCACGGAGCATCAGGTCTGCTTGATTCTGTTCATGGACAGAACGCAATGTCGTTATCCCAGCCTTGAGCGCCTCGTTAGCGCGTTGCGCTGAGCGATAGGCGGTGACAGCTGGATTCTCATTGGGGTCGGTGAGTGAGAACGGGAAGACGACGGAGAGGTGGGTGTGGCAGGAGATGAGTCCGGGGAAGAGATAGCGACCACCGAGGTCGATCACCTCTTCTCCTCGCTCCAAAGAGGAGGTGACCTTTACAGATTCACCGATCTCAGAGATCTTGCCCGACTTATCGACTCGAACCGCTTTGCCCTCGATGATGCGGCCATCGACGACATCGACGATCCGAGCATTGGTAAAGACTCTCACTTGGCGAAATTCAGTGTCTTGACCGCTGCGCCCTCGGATTGCAATACGCAGGAGACCTTTCGTCCGTCAGCGAGAGCGATCTGCTTCGGAACCTCTGTGGCGCAACTTGCCATCGCCATCGGACAGCGAGGATGGAATCGACACCCTGATGGTGGATAGGCAGGGTTCGGAACATCTCCTGGAAGGTCGAGTGGCATGAATGCCTTGCCATCTGCATGTGGGATCGCCGACATCAGCGCCTTCGTATAGGGATGTGATGGCGAGTTCCAGATCTCCTCTGTCCTGCCAGTCTCGACGATCTTGCCGAGATACATCACGGCGACTCGATCCGAGATACGACGGACGATGGAGAGGTCGTGGGAGATGAAGATCATTCCCATCTGGAACTCCTCCACGAGATTGACCAAGAGATTGGCGACAGCCGCCTGAGAGGAGGTATCAAGAGCTGAGATCGGCTCATCAGCGACGATCACACGTGGATTGATGGCGAGCGCTCGAGCGATTGCGATACGTTGGCGCTGTCCACCGGAGAATTGATGTGGGAATCGATCCACTGCATTGGCAGGAAGTCCGACTCGCTCCAAGAGGCTCTTCGCCTTCTCGATCGCATCGCTTCGATTCATCCCCTGAATCACCGGGCCATCCGCGATCTGCTCGCCGATCTTGCGACGTGGATTGAGCGAACCATATGGATCCTGGAAGATCATCTGAAGACTAAGGAAGTGTGGATCGCGCTTTCCGCGACCGATCTTCGCCACCGACTTGCCATCGAAGGTGACATCACCCTCGGCACGATCAAGGATGCCAACCGCCGCCTTACCAAGGGTGGACTTTCCGCACCCTGACTCGCCGACGAGACCGAGGATCTCCCCGGCGCCAAGTTGAAGATCTACTCCGGCTACAGCACGGACTTTGAGGTCACCGCGGGTGTACTCGACAGCGAGGTCCTTCACATCAAGTATCAGGTCCTTCATCGCGATCCTCCTTGGCTAGCGAGGAATGGATCGACGGAACAGAAGATCCTGCGATCTGTTGAGATCCCGACCTTCGTTGGCGCCCCAGCCGAACACTCGGCCTTCGCGAAAGCGCAACGGGTATGGAACGCGCATCCCGATGGGAACTTGCCCAACTCTGGCGGCATGCCTTCGATCGCCAGAAGTCGCTTTCCATCGCTTTGAGAGTCAGGGAGCGCATCGATCAATCCCTTGGTGTAAGGATGACGCGGAGATGTGAGCAACTGTGCCGTGGGGCCACTCTCAACCTCGGAACCGGCATACATGATCAGCAATCGGTCGGTGAGCGCGGAGAGGACACCTAGATCGTGGGTGATCACCATGACCGAGAGATTGTTCTTCTTTCGCAGGTCATCAAGGAGAGTCAAGATTCCAGCCTGGACGGTGACATCGAGAGCAGTCGTCGGTTCATCTGCGATGAGAAGTTTCGGATCACAAGCAAGGGCCATCGCGATCGCGATACGTTGACGCATACCGCCGGAGAACTGACTTGGATGTGCACGAAGCGCCGCAGCTGGATCTGGGATCTTGACGGTGTCGAGGAGCTCCAGGACCTTCGCGCGCGCCGCACTCTTGGAGATCTTGCGGTGATGACGTAGATGCTCGGTCAATTGGGTCTCGATGGTGAGCATCGGGTGGAGTGAGGTCATCGGATCCTGGAAGATCATCGCAACATCGCGTCCGCGGATCCGGCGGAAATCCTTCGGTTTGAAGTCGACTAGTTCCTCGCCATCGAAACGGATCGATCCACTCGCCTTACCCTTATATGGCAAGAGACCGAGGATTGAGAGCGCAGTCATCGTCTTTCCGCTACCACTCTCCCCGGCGATACCGAGGATCTCGCCCTTATTGACGTCGAAGGAGAGTTTTCGGACCGCATCGGCAGGGCCACTACCGGTCATCAATGTGACCGTCAGGTCACGGACAGAGAGGAGTGTCATCAGTCGCGCAACGCTTTCGCAGTACGAGGATCGAGCGCGTCACGAAGCGCATCGCCGATGAAGTTGAAGGCAAGGACAGCGCTGAGGATCGCAAGCCCTGGGAATAGTCCTACCCACCACCTGTCGAAGTTGACTGCGCCCATCGAGACCATGGAGCCCCACTCAGCGGCCGGAGGTTGTGCGCCAAGACCTAAGAATGAGAGACCCGAGAGAAGAAGGAGCGCGTTTCCGACCTCAAGCGATGCCAAGACGAAGACAGGACCTGCGAGATTGGGGCGAAGGTCGACGACAAGGGTCCTAATCGACGATGAACCTAGGAGTGATGAGGCAGTCACATAATCATTCTGTTTCGCGTTGAGGATGAGTCCTCGGACGAGACGTGCATAGACCGGCCAGGAGACGATCGTGATCGCGATCACTGCATTACGGATCTCGGGTCCAAGGGCTGCGGCCACCGCCATAGCAAGGACGATCGCAGGGAATGCGAAGAACATATCGGTGAGGCGCATGATCACTGCATCGACCCGACCGCCGAAGTAGCCAGAGATGCCGCCGACAATCGAACCAAGAAGCGCCGATAGGACTACCAAGAGGATCGAATAAGGCAGCGAGATGCGGGCGCCATAGATGACGCGACTGAAGATATCTCGGTTGAGTTCGTCAGTACCCATCCAATGGAGTGACCCAGGTGTTGCGAACTTCTCGTGCTCTTGGCCGAGTGGGTCATAAGGGGCGATCCACGGTGCGAAGATCGCAGCGAGGATCCAGAAGGCGATGATGACGACTCCCGCCACCGCGAGTGGCTGTCGCCAGATGGAGTTGAGATTCTTCTGTCGCTTCTTGCTCTCCACCTTGCTCTCCACCTTGTTCTCGCTCTGGTTCTCCATCACTGCTCCGCCTTACGCAATTGTGGATCGATCACGCGATAGAGGATGTCGACGATGAGGTTCATGGTGATGTAAACGGTGGCCACCACCATGCTCACTCCCATGATCCCTGGAAGATCGAGTCCCACAGCGGCGCGGTATGCATACTGGCCAAGTCCTGGCCATGAGAATACGTTTTCGACCAGAACTGAACCTGCCATCAAGCTTGCAAAGGAGACGCCGGCGACGGTGATGATGGCTAGAAGCGCTGGGCGGAGTACGTGGCGGCGGATGACAGTGATCTCTGGCAGCCCTTTGGCGCGAGCGGTGCGGACATAGTCATTGCCGAGGATCTCAAGGATCGATGCGCGAGTGAAACGCGTCAATACTCCGAGCGCATAGATGGCAAGGACGATCGCCGGTAGCAGAAGATAAGAGAGCGCTTGCTGGAAAATCTCAAAGTCGCCAGCGATCAAGGCGTCAATGGTGAAGATACCCGTAACTTGATTCGGCGCATCGACACCCGGATCCAATCTGCCGGTTCCCGGAGCCCAGCCAAGGACGAAGAAGAAGACGTAGAAGGCGACGAGCGCGGTCCAGAAGGTTGGCATCGATACACCCGTAAGACTGAAGACACGGATGATCTGATCTGGAAGGCGATCACG
>Ga0164293_10005606_pt1 | contig 10680 bp, 9 predicted proteins | sample GEODES118metaG_FD_111487 | JGI IMG/M metagenome (GOLD analysis project Ga0164293, IMG submission 111487) | Eutrophic lake water microbial communities from Lake Mendota, Wisconsin, USA - GEODES118 metaG | ecosystem: Environmental > Aquatic > Freshwater > Lake | place: USA: Lake Mendota, Wisconsin...
ATCGCTGCCAAGGCTGAGGAAACGTAGGTTTGACCGTGGACCCGGTCAAACCTGCTCGACCACGATGCACCATTTCCGAGCGCTTTGGCTGAGTAATCGGGATGATTGAGCCGGCTGTAGCGGCTTTGCCAATTGGCCCTGAAACATTGCCCGGTTCAAGAGCTCTTGGCCAATGAGTGGCCCGCTGAGTCGGGATACATTCGGACGTTCAGGAAAATTCTGGCTGCTCGCCCAACTCAACCTATAGTTTCAACGACCAGCCAATTTGCCGCACGAATTCGCCGAAGCTCAGTTCTTCCTGTTGCTGCTTGCGGGCTGGGTGAACATCCCGAGTTCCCATCAGCCTCAAGGACCCAATTCATGGGAAGAAAAGAAACACTGAATGAAATGAAAGCTGTTCTGTTCCAGCGGCGAGAAGCGCTTCGCCAAGCGCTGGCCGGCGACGACAGCCTGTTGCGGCAAATGAATCAGGACTCGGTCGGCGATGTCATCGACTTCGCCAGTGACTCGGCTTTTGGCGAATTGAGTTCGCAACTTGCCGAAGTCGCCTCGCGGGAATTGCTCAATGTCGAAGTCGCGCTACAATTGCTCGCGCACGGCCGCTACGGAGTTTGCGAAGGTTGTAACCAGAGCATCCCAGTCGCCCGCCTGCAAGCCTTGCCTTACGCAACAACCTGTATCGAATGCCAGCGGCAAAATGAATCATCCGGCAACTCCCGCTCCCATGACTGGGGAAGACTCCTTGACCGCTCGGACGACTATCGGCTGACCGATCTGGACTTCAATATTTCCTGACCGGAAAAGTCTAACACTTAAAATCGTCAAATCCGCCTCGAACCGACTCTGCGGGACTCGTTCGCCTCCTACATCCCGGGTAGTCTGAATGACAGTTGGTTCTTCGCACTTTTCTGCACTGCGACCCACAGCATGAACTTCACATACCTTCTGACTTCGTTTGCGAGCTTGACTGCTCCCCGCCACTCATCGCTGCCTTCGCTCAGAGTCCTGCTCTGCGGCGGATTGCTGGCCGGCAATCTGCTCTGCGGATTGAATTCGGCAGATGCGCAAGGTGACAGTCCCAAGATCACGCCCGCCTCCGAGTCCTCCGCTCGTTCCGGGCTGCTCGAAATGCCGGGAGTCGAATTCCGAGGTGCCGTCCACTCGCCTCGCGAGTTTGGGATGCTGCGTCTGCTGGTCAAGTCCGCCAGCCCGGCAGTCGCCCATATCGAAGCCAAGAAGACCCGCAGTCGCAACAACGACAACAGCTACTCGGCTCGAGCAGCCGTGATCGAAGAAGCGGGCTCGGGAGTGGTGATTCGCTATCGCAATCGCAACTTTGTCGTTACCAATTATCACGTGATTGAAGGCGCCGAATTGGAAAACATCCAAATCGTGATTGACGACTATGCCTATCGCGCGGCAGATGTGCGCCACGACAAGGATTCCGATGTCTCGGTCCTGCTCATGGAGTCGGAAAAATTGTCGCCAGCCCGCTTGGGAGACAGCGACTTGGTGGAAATCGGCGACAACGTTGTTGCAATCGGCAGTCCATTTGGCTTGAGCCATTCGGTCAGCCAAGGGATCATCAGCGCCAAATTCCGCCACGATTTGGAACTGGGCCCTCAGGGCGTGAAGTATCAGGATTTCTTTCAAACTGACGCTTCGATCAATCCCGGCAACAGCGGTGGACCGCTATTCAATCTCGACGGGGAAGTGATCGGCCTGAATACAGCGATCGCCAGCAATTCAGGCGGCAGCGACGGAATTGGCTTTGCAATTCCCATCAACATGGTCATGCGAATCGTCACCGACCTGGTTGATGTCGGCTACGTCAAACGCGGCTTCCTCGGAGTCTCGATGGATGGCAGCTTTTCGCCACGCAAAGCTTTGGAGATGGGTTTCAATCGCGGGCATGGGGCCCTGATCTCGGCAGTCACGCCAGGAGGTCCGGCCGACGATGCGGGCATCAAGGAAAACGATTTGGTAATCGAATTCAATGGCCGCAAAGTGCTCGATGACTCGCACCTCGTGACCCAAGTCAGTCTTTCAAAACTGGGCGACAAGGTTCCGGTCAAGCTGCTACGGAAGAGCGAAGAGGTAACGCTGACCGTCGAAATTCGCGAAAAGAGCGAGTAACGCCGCAACTCTCGAGGAACTCCATTCGCGCTGTTTCAGGCAACGCCATGCTTGCACCATAGATTTCCACGGGGCGATTGATGTCCACTGGGCGTTTCCACCTCGACCGCACAGACCTTCGAGCGTTCAACTCAGCTTTGCCTAAAAACTGGTGGCCCGCCCGGCAACTTGCAATTGGTCGAGCAGATACTGCCGGGCTGCCTCGACGCGCAAACTGACCGCCACCTCCAGATTGGACCGCCACTCCTGGGGAACGCGGCGGTCAAAGACCGTCATCCCGCGCGTCAATTCGCCTTCGGTCTCAACGTCGCCGGCCATGTCTTCAAATTGAAACAACTCCGGTTCACAAACAGCCAACGCACCGACGGCGTCATTCAGGGTGATCGTCTCGTGCCCGAGTTGCTGACGATAGGCCCGGAAGGCAAAGGGCAAGACCTGCCGTAAGAACAGGCCACTGCGGGTGGACTCACTGGGCAGTTCGTTCAACATCTCCAAGCCAAAAGAAACTTGGCGGGTAACATCCAACGGAACCAAAGTCCGCGTCAATTTGGAACGCAGTACCGAGCGGGCGCTGTCCGGATCAAAATAGAAATTGAATTCGGCTGTGGGAGTGACATTGCCGACCCCCTGCACGCTTCCTCCAACCATCACTACCCGGTCCACCATTGTCTCGATGGCCGGATCGCGTTGAATCGCGCGGGCCAGGTTGGTTAATGGTCCCAGACAGAGAATGGACACTTCGCCGGGCGATTTCCGGACCAAGTCTATAATCAATTTTTCTGAGGGGAGCAGGTGCTGTTTCGATTGGATTTCGAAATGCGTGTTTCCCAAGCCATCTTCGCCGTACAAATGGCGGCCTGTGATTGGGGGGGCTCCGGCGGCAGATTGGGCCAATCCCAGCCGCGGGTGCCGGGCCGGATCCAGCTCGGAAATAATCGCCTGCAGATTATGGTTGGCCTGTTCGGCCGTGACACAGCCTTCGACAGCCGTCAGGCCGAGCAGTTCAATTCGGCTATCGAACAGCAGCATGCACAGGGCTACGGCATCATCCGTACCCATATCTCCATCAACGATTAGCTTCCGCGTCATGCCTGCTCCATTCCTGAAATTTCAACCAGCCCGCCATTTTACGGCACCCCAAGGGCCGGCTCAACAAAAAAAGCGGCCCGGATCGCGGGACAAGTGGGCCGGCCAGTCCACCTGCTCGCATCTGGCAAAAGAAGCCGGTTAGGTCGGGGATTTGGGCTGCGCAGAAAATTGAAGCTTCCGCAAAACGCTGCGGAATGCTAAGGTGGTGAGCTCGGACCAACCGGTCCATTACCCCCTGTAATTCGCCATTTCGGCAGCATCCGCCGGAATCACTGCCGCGGATGACAGGCATGACAGCAAATCGACGCCCCTCAACGTTTTTCTGGAGAATGACCAGTCATGGCCAAACCTCATCGCGAAATCAAGAAAGCCAACCACGGCAAGCGCCCCGCCAATTCCAAGGCCAAGCGACTGAAGCGAAAGAACATCCGGACTCCGTAGTCAGCCGGGATTGAATGCCGGCTAACAGATAGCTTTCACCATTTGGCGGGCAACCACCTCTTGGCGGGCAACAGACAATTGGCTGGCAACAGACAACCTCAAAAATCGACGCTTCGGCGGTCGATTTTTTTGTTTGCCCACTAAGCCTACTCTCACTTTTTGGACCCTCGGCGGAGGAGCAACCACATGGGACGTCGCGCACTGCCACGGCTCAAATCGGAAGTCGATTACACTCCCTTGTTTCGCGACCTGGGAGACGCCTCCCAAACGGTGACTCTGGCTGAACTGTTCACCACACCAGACCGACCACTGCATGTCGAAGTTGGCAGCGGCAAAGGGCATTTTCTGGTCACCGAATCCGGTTTCCGCCCGCAAGACAATTTTTTAGGGATCGAAATCGCCAAAAAGTACGCGCGGTTCGCCGCCTACCGCTGTGCACAGCAAGGTCGCTCCAATGTCCGCGTCCTCGCCGGTGATGCGGTAAAGTTTGTTCGCGAATCAATCCCGAACAACGCGGCCGACTCGGTGCACATTTACTTTCCCGACCCTTGGTGGAAAGCTCGTCACCGCAAGCGCCGCGTCGTGCGGGCCGAATTAATTGAGGCAATTGAGCGGATCCTCAAGCCTCAGGGGCGGCTCCATTTCTGGACTGATGTCGAAGAGTATTACCTCAGCGGTTGCGAGGCGATCCTCGCCCACTCCCAACTCCGCGGCCCACTGCCAGTCGAACTGCCCGAGCAGCCCGACGAATCGTTCAAAACTCATTTCGAGCGCCGCACGCGACTCCATGGGTTGCCGGTCTACCGCGCCGAATTCGAAAAGTCAGCTACCTGAAACTGCATCCCGGGCCAGCAGCGGAATCAGCAGCCAATTCACCGCCGAGCCAAGCGTTTGAGAATTTCGACGCCGCGTTGCAACGTTCGCTCATCGGCCGCGTAAGAGATCCTGAAATGTGAATCTTGGGCACTGAAGACCGTGCCGGGAATCACCAGCAGGCTCTCGGCCAACGCCGCTTGGAAAAACTCTTCACCGGTGCCCCAAGGCAGTTTGGGGAAAAGGTAAAATGCTCCGCCAGGATGCGGAATCTCGTAGTCGCGCTGCAGTTCGGCCAGTAGGTAATCGCGACGGCGACGATATTCCTTCACCAGCGGTGAGATATCGACATCCATCGCTGCAATGCTGCCCCATTGCACCGGAGTGGGCGCGTTGACAAACGTCAACTGCTGCAATTGGGCGAGGGCATCGATGACCGCTGCGGGCCCATGCACGTAAGCCGAGCGCAACCCGGTCATCGCGTACGGTTTGGAGAAGCCGTCGACGACCAGGGTTTGCCGGTTGAACTCTGCCGGCGAACAGTGTGGCTCGTCAAAACTGAAGCGACTGTAGATTTCATCTGAGACCAGGCAGAGGTTGTGGTCGGCCGCCAACTCGGCAACTTGCCGCAACTCCTCGCGGGTATAGCACACCCCGGTCGGATTGCCTGGACTGTTCAGCAAAATCATCTTCGTCCGCGGGGTGATCGCCGCCGCAACCTTGTCGAGGGGGAGGCGAAAATCCGGATAAGTGGAAATTGGTACCGGCTGGCCTCCCGCCAAGGCAACCGCGCCAGGGTACATCACAAAATAGGGATCGAAGTAGATGACTTCTTCGCCCGGATTCACCAGCCCCAGCAGAGCCAAAGTCAGGCCGCCGCTGGTCCCCGAGCAGACCATCACCTTCCGGTCAGGCGCTCCGAATTGACGATCAATCTCCGCCTGCAATTTTTCCCGGAGCGGAGGAATTCCCTCGGTCAGGGTATAGCCGTTCCGATCAGCTTCAATCGCCTCGATCATCGCCCGCTTGACCGATTCCGGTACTGGAAAGTCAGGCTGGCCGATCGACAGGTTGACCGGGTCTTTGACCTGCCGGGCCAATTGAAACATCCGCCGAATTCCGCTGCTGTCAAATTTGGCAGACCGTTCGGCAATCCATTCCCGCGTCACTCGCATTCTCCTCAACATCGGCAAAGTCCCCATCATGCCCCGAATTCGCCGGTTTGAACAGCCAGCGGGTGGCCGCGTCCATTGGCGTTGATTTGCCCCGGACGCCGGGCCTGTCTGATGTTCGCCCTGAAAGTTAAAATTTGGAGACGAAGCAAGGGGCCAACAGCCCCGGCCGACGGGAACAAGCTCGTTAGTCTGGTGGCTTCGATTGGTGGGGACTCATGAGCGAACTGTTTCACGAATGCGGCGTCGCCGCCATTTACCATTTGCCCAGCGACCAGCCGAGTTCACTGCTCCCGCTGCCCGACCCCTGCCAGACTACCCGCTTGATGCCGCGGATGCTGCAGGACATGCAGAACCGCGGACAACTGTCCGCCGGAATGTCGCGGTATCATCCGCGTCCGGAAAATGGCCAGGTAATCGACACATTCCGCGACTTGGGATCGGTTCAAGAAGTCTTCCGCCTGTCGCACTCAGGCAAAGCGGAAAGCCTGATGCAGGACTATGCAGGCTCTGCGGCCATCGGCCATGTTCGCTACGCCACCTGCGGCAAGAACGACCGCAGTTATGCCCAGCCTTTTGAGAACCATCACTTTCATAAACGGCTGTGGTTCAGCTTTGCCTTCAACGGACAATTGGCCAACTATCAGCAACTGGCGGGGGAACTTCTGGCCGATGGCCAGCATCACCTTGTTCGCCGGACCGACACCGAGGTGTTGCTCCACGAGATCTCCCGCATCCTCCAATCGAATCCAGATATCCCGCTTGAAGATTTGATGCGAACGATTTCCCGCCGACTCGACGGCGCCTATTCAATCGCGTTGATCAACGCCAATGGTGAAATGCTTCTGGCTCGAGACCCACTTGGCATCAAGCCACTTTGCTATGCCATCCAAGGACCGTTGTTTGCCGCAGCCAGCGAGAGCGTCGCCTTGGTCAACCTCGGCTTTCACCGCAACGAGATCGAGTCACTTGCTCCCGGTCACGCGATCGTCATCCGCGATGGAAAAATCAAGATCAGCCAGTATGCCGACCAACCAGGGCGGGCTCACTGCTTCTTCGAATGGATCTATTTCGCCAACGTCGCCAGCTCGCTCGATAACCGCAGCGTCTATCTAGCCCGCACGGCTCTCGGCAAGGAACTCGCCCGCCTGGAACGGGAAGACCCGCTGCTGGAAATTGACGCCAACACTATCGTGGTCCCGGTACCTGATACCAGCAAGGCTGCTGCCGACTCAATGGCCTACAATCTCGGAGTTCCGTCATTTGAAGGCCTGATTCGCAATCGCTACAGCGGCCGGACCTTTATCGAGTCATCGCAAACGACTCGCGCTGAGAAAGCTCGAGCCAAGTACACTCCCTTGCGCGAGATTCTCGAAGACAAAAAAGTAATCCTGGTTGAAGATTCAATCGTCCGCTCCACGACGATGAAAGCTCTCCTCGAGCGAATTCGCGTCGAAGGCGGAGCTCGGGAGATTCATGTCCGCGTCGCCTGCCCGCCGATCATTGCTCCTTGCTTTTACGGCATCGACATGTCTTCGGTACAGCAACTTTTTGCCCCCAAGTTTTTGGGCGAGCAAGCGGAATTGACTCCGGAGATTCAACGGCGAATGGCGAAGGAACTGCAGGCGGATTCCCTCCGTTACCTTCCGATCGAGGCCATTGCCCGGTCGATTGGTTATCCGTCGACCGAACTGTGCCAAGCCTGCATTACGGGAAATTATCCGACCGCCGCCGGCGAGCGACTCTACCAGATCGATCTCGCTGCCTCTCGCAACGGTCAATCCGGCAACTTTGACGGCCGCGCCTACGATATCGCCGACGACACTGGCACCCGGAGCTGAAGCCAAGCTCCATGTCCAGTCGCAGGTATTTCTGCGTGCCCAGCTTCTGATTGCGACGCAGCATCTGAAACGTCGGAACACTTGAGCTCGCCTTCCCGTGAACCCCGCGCGTCCTTTTTGGTTCAGTCGCGTCTCTTTGCGCGAAGTCGGCGGGATGCAGTAAAGCGGGCTGGCATGATGCCCAAACCACGCGCCGCCTCAAGCTTCCAAATGCTCAGGCTTTGTGCTCGCCATACCCAGCGAGTCTAAGTCGTGCGATCCGACTCGCTTTAGAAGCCGGTGTAGGGCTGGACGGGAGCACCCCGCGAAGATTGCGGGTAGTATTGATTCTGTTCGGCTTCCGGCATCGGTCGCTCGTATCCCAGCGGACGCCCGCTGACCACCGGAGGCCCGAGGTCATTGTTGGGGTACGGATCAAAAAGCACGGCCCGACTTCTTTGGTCGCCGATCGTTCCCGGAGGACCCCAGTTCGGCTTGAGGTAACATCCCGCTTGGGACAGACAAACAACCGCCACCAACAAACCGAGGCAAACGCCTTGGTTATCACGCGCTGTACGTTGTGGCATGGTCTGTGTTCTCGGCGGCAACAGAAATAGGCGGGGACACTGGTCGCGCGAACTGTAGCCAAAACAGCGATTCGGCTGCAAGCCCAGCCTCTCCCCGACTGCTAGCGAATCAGAGGCCTCGGCGCTTTGATGCGTTATTTTCAGGCATCGCGGAGAGCCAACCGGCACTTCCCTGACTTCGAACTCGCAAGCCTTTTTAGGCAGACACGTTTTCTTGCTGAGTAGTGAGCTGGCGCGAGGCCAGGCTGTGCAGGACTTGCCGAACAGGTCCTGACCTATCCGAGACTTGGCAGCGGCCGATGAATCCGAACTGTAACTTGCTCCAAGTCGTCAGGGAATCATGATTTCCAGCAGCTCGGCGGCTCCCTCCGGACAAAACAGGCTCGCGTTGGCCGCTGCAGGCAAGAGCAAGGTAGCCCCGCGCTCCAGCAGCTCCCCTGCCCCCTCGAGCAGCACCCGTCCCTTGGTGACCGCCAACAAATGCAGGCGAGAGTCGCCGCCCAAGCGAAAGGCATCTTTGGTTCGTCGGCGGATGAGCTGAAAATAGGGGCACTCGACCAACAACTCCTTCGCGGAGTTGCCGGCAGTCGCAATCGGTGCCACCGGGCCAGTCTCAAAATCACTGACCGCAAGCGCTTGGGGAACATGCAATGGGCGGGGGCGTCCGTCGGTTCCCACACGTCCCCAGTCGTCAATGCGGAATGTCGTGTCGCTCGCCTGTTGAATTTCTGCGACCAGTAACCCCGCACCAATCGCGTGAATGGTCCCCGCCGGGATGAACACACATTGTCCGGTCTCCGCCGGAAATGAATGCAGCAACGGCGTGACCGCACCCCGCTCAATCGCGGCGGCGAACTGCTCCCGAGTCACCCCGGGCTGCAGTCCGGCATAAATTCTCGCGCCTGGCGCAGCGTCAAGAATGTACCAAGCTTCGGTCTTGCCCAAATCAGGTGGCGACTGCCGCGCGGCGGCAACGTCATTCGGATGGACTTGCACGGACAGATCCTGGGCCGCATCGAGGAACTTGAACAGCAACGGAAATCGCCCCCGCAGCTGGGCCGGGATGGTCGGGCCCTGAATTCGCTGCCAGACGCCGTCTCCAACCAAGCGACCTTGCCAGAGCTGCATCAGTTGGGCCAAGGTTTTTCCCGCAGCGGGGCCATTGGCAACAACGCTCTGCCCGTTGTGATGGTCGACGACCTCCCAGCTCTCAGCCCAGATTCCAGGTCCGGTCGGCTTCCCCAAAACACTCTGCAGTCGGCCGCCGCCCCAGAGGTAATCGCGAAACAGCGGTTGGAACCGCACGGGATAAGGCTCGATCATCGGGTAACTCGGAGTCTTTGAACAACAATCATTCCAGCTCCAAGATTGTCGAGCGGTTTGCGGCTTTTGACCAGCCGACTCAAGCGAGCCCCATTCGCGCTGGTCCCGGTTCTTGCCAGCCGCCTCTGCCGCGTGATAGTATCGATGAGTTGACGGTTCGGTTCGCTGCCGCGTTCAGGGCAGGCCGGCGGTCACTTTCTTTCCCTTGTGCCGTTCTTCCCCATTTGGCTGATGTCCACCCGCCCTTCGTCCGAAGACCTTTTTGAGAGTTCCCGGATGTCGTTTGGCGAGCATCTGGAGGAACTCCGCAAGGTGCTGGTCAAATCCCTGATCGGGATCGCCTTGGGCACGATCATCGGTTTGATGTTTTCCGACCAGGTGGTCAAGATTCTTAAAGCTCCGCTCGATCGGGCCCTCGCCAAGTTCCAGCAGGAGCAGGACACCCAACGTCTCAAGGGAACTGCTGGGTGGATGTCTCCAGACTTGGCTCCTTGGCTCGCAGAAGAGCGGCAAACTCCCGAGACCGTTTACGTCGATCCCGGGCAACTGGTGACAGCTCTGCGGAGCGTCCAACCCGATTTCCTGACCGGCGTCGAGATCAGCGCCTACAAGTTTTTGCCGCGGAATGTGCGCCCGGGGAAGGCTGGAGAAATCTGCCGGAAACTGCTGGGCGTCGAGCAGAATCGTGAAGCGGCCCCGGCCAAACTGCAGGTGCTCTGGGATTTGCTCACCGATACCGAACGGACGATGGTCCGCAGATTGGCAAAGGACGAAACTTCATCGGCAACTGAGGTCGAGGACATCGCGGCGATGTTCAACCGCCTGCTGGGATTGCGGGAGTTAAATCAGGCCCCTGCCTATGCCGATTTGTTGGCCCCGCCTTCGTCGACAGCCAAGTTGCTCCTGGGTTCGACCGAAGAGAATCCACTCCAACTGATGGCTGATGCGCTCACCCGGAATTTCGACGATGACGCCAACCGTCGGCTAAACCGAGCCTTGTTGGCTTACGTTTTTCCCAATGAACTGCAGCCACTCAAGGCCGAGTTGGTACCACTGCAGACCTGGCGGCAGGTGAATACACAGCCTCAAGCTTTGTCGGTCGTCGAGCCGTTCATGATCTGGATGAAAGCAGGAATCATTTCCGGAATCGTGCTGGCCAGTCCCTACGTCTTCCTGCAATTGTGGTCCTTCGTGGCGGCGGGGCTCTATCCTCACGAAAAAAGCCATGTGTATCTCTACCTTCCGATCAGCCTCGGGCTGTTCTTTGCGGGAATTTTGCTGGCCTACTTTTTCGTATTC
>Ga0164293_10005607_pt1 | contig 10679 bp, 7 predicted proteins | sample GEODES118metaG_FD_111487 | JGI IMG/M metagenome (GOLD analysis project Ga0164293, IMG submission 111487) | Eutrophic lake water microbial communities from Lake Mendota, Wisconsin, USA - GEODES118 metaG | ecosystem: Environmental > Aquatic > Freshwater > Lake | place: USA: Lake Mendota, Wisconsin...
ACCAGGACGGCGTTGTAGCCCAACAGGGTAGGTATTTCGGCTTTGTACGTTTGCAGCTGGGCGTAGGCGCTCCAGATGTTGGCGCCATCGGCGGCGGCGTTCTTGAGCTCGATCAGGCCCAAAGGCAGCCCGTTGAGGAAGACCACCAGGTCGGACCGGCGGTTGTGCTGCCCGTCAGTAACGGAGAACTGATTCACCACCAGCCAGTCGTTGGCGGCAACATTGTTGAAATCCACCAGGCGTACATGGTCGCCGGCGATGCTGCCATCGGGCCGGGGGTACTCCACTGGCACACCCTCACGCAGCAGTCGATGGAAAGCGCGGTTGGTCTGCAGCAATGACGGCGTAGCCAGGCGCAACAGCTTGCGCAGGGCCTCTTCTCGGCCGTCCGCAGGAATGGCCGGGTTGAGCTGGCGCATGGCCTCTCGCAGCCGGCCAACCAGCACTACATCACTGAACGATTCCCGTTCCGCCGACGGGTCCCCGGGTGCCAGCTGGGAGCCGGGGAGGACGGCATAGCCCAGCTCCTCGTACCAGCCGATTGCGGCCTCTTCGACCATGGATTCGGTAAGGGTCATTCGGTCACATTGCTGACAGATGTGTATGCCTGCCGCTCATGGTTGGGAGTTTTGGGGAAGGCCAGGTTCAACTGCCGCTGGCGGACGAGCATCTTGAGGTACTGGTCCCTGAGTGTATCTGGCTTCCGATGCACCAGCTCTGCCAGAGAACGCAGCGTGATGAACCGCCCTTCGCATAGTTGCAGCACAACATCGATCAGCACCTGACGATCGACTTTGCCCTTCGCTCGGGGCTCAGCGGCCATCCCTTCCAGCCGTGAGCGCAACGCCTGGGACAGCGGCTCCAGATCATCGACCACAGGCAACGACAGCTGCTCTGAAATCAGACAGCCGTCAGGGTCGCGAGTTTCGGCCAAATTCGGGGAGCTGGCGGCCAAATTCGGGGGGCTGGCGGCCAAATTCGGGGAGCTGGGCACCGAAAATCGGGTCGCCGGACCAAAAACGTCGTCTGGTGTTGGGATCGGTTCGCCGGGGAGGTGGTAAACCGCACCCCGCCCACCGGTGGACTCCAAAAAGCCGGCCTGGGTCAGGTGCTGGAGCGTTTTCGTGAGTTCGAACGGGCGTAGGGATTCGATGAGGCACATGGGGCAGACGGTTTTCGATTTGATGAAAATCACGCCCAGAACGGCTGCTCCAGGAAATCGCGACATGGATCGCGACATGGTGTCGCGATCGCGTCTTGGGCTGCAACATGGGGCGCCTATCGCGACACGGCGTCGTGATCGGTGTCGCGATCATGGTTTCAAGTATTCGGTAGCAGGACCACTTCCGATTTTGCGTAGCAGGCCTAGCTGAACAAAATGCGTCAGATGGCGCTGAGCCGTGCGGGGCGCGACCCCCAGCTCCTTAGCGTAATTGCTCTGGGTAATACTCGATAGTTTTGATAAATATTTCCAGCCATTCTGCTCTGTCAGAGACAAATGAATGAGGATAGATGGGTCCAGTGCCGTTATGGCACTGTTGGCACTCAGATGGAGCGTTAGCACCAAATACGGATCTTCCCATGCGTATGTCGGGAGGGGTAGCCCGTCTTCGGAAGCCAGAGCCTTCATCGACTTCAGCCCTAGGCCACGTTCCTCGGCTAGTTCCATCTTGGCAAAAACATAGTGGAGAACCGGGTTGCGGCTTAGCATCGGTGCATTGAAATCCTGTAGCTGCTTCAACTCAATCGGTTTCACCGGATAGCCCAGACTCTTGATCGTGATCGTTTCTGGTGTTACAACTAACTGGCACTTTCCACCTGCAATGGAGTAATCGCGATGCACAAGGGCGTTGACGATGCCTTCACGGGCCAATTCGTACATCCTCGTGTTCGTAACTTTTCTCTGAGCTCCACTGCGGTCAATGGGATCGGGCAGTTTGTCTTTGAGCAACTGGAGCGCCTGCTCTTGAACAAGCAGCATCGGGCCATCAAAATCATGAATCTCTTCAGTGTCATCTGGCCTATGAATTGTGCCCAGCAATCCAGCTTGCGGTATAATCTCACGAGGCGATTTACCAAAGAGAAGCATGCCAAAACCTGACGGAACGAAAGCTCTTCCATCAGATATAAGAAGCCCCTGCTGAACTAGCCGACGCCGGAAATCTTGAGAATCAACTGTGTCTCCGAGATTTGCCAGCGAGCGATAGCGATTCAAAACATCCGCTGAGAAATCGCTCAGGTTCGCCGTCATTACCGGATGTTCTAAGGCAGAAAGAACATTGCCTTCTTCCGGCTCTTCCACAGCAGCCTTCCGCTCCAGCGCTTGTGCAATGAACTCTTTGTTCACCTCTTGGATTTCCTCCTGTAAGTCTTGGTCGAACATATGAACAATGACACCGTGGTCCTGAAGGAATTTGATCCCTTTGCGATCAACCATAGGGTCAGGGTCCGTGATGCCGACCCAGACCTCTTTGATGCGTGCGTTCACGATGCGTTCGGCACAGCTCAGCTTCGGATGGTTCCGAGCTCCGGGAGCGCAAGGCTCGAGGGTGGCGAAAAGGGTGGATCCATCCAGTTTGGTCGCCCGATTCTTTCGCTCCAGCAGGGTAAACTCGGCTTGATGGCCCTCCCTCAACTCTCCGCGATGGGCAGTTTCTATGTTCCCATCAGGCTTGAGAAGCACGGCCCCAACCAGGGGGCTCGCTTTGTTGTCAAGGCGCCGCTCGTTGATGGATTGCTTCATCACCTCGATGGCTTGCTCCATCATTTTGCGCGAATTGAACTGGGAGCTAGCAGCCATATCTCAAATTACGCTAACCCACTTTACTCCCTGAAACGCAATCAACTCTCCAGCTCCAAATTGTTGAACGACTTCCGCTCCATCGCTGATTCACTGGGGGCCGGGGAGCACGGCATAACCCAGATCCTGGAACCAGCCGAGGGCCGCCTCTTCGACCATGGATTCGGTGAGGGTCATGAATGGAAGCGTTCCTTGATATAGGCACTCATCCCACTCAGCGGGATTTCCTGCGAAGAGTTGCCACTACGTGCGTAAAACTTCTCCGTCGGCTGCCCGTTCCTGTCCTTCACCTTAAGAATCACCGGCTGATTTGCCGCTACAGTTCCAATCTGGCAGACATCTTTATCTCCGATAGAGTAAAACTTAATCGTAACCTTGCTCATCACAAAGCCTGTGCCGAATTGCTGATTGAGCAAGTTGCGGAGATGCAGCTCGAATTTGTCGCGATCAACACCGCCGAGTGAATGATAGTCAGGCTCAAGGCCAAGAACTTCACCATTGTCACCAACTCCGACCAACAGGGTACCGCCGTCGGAATTAGCGAATGCCGCGACGGTCTTCATGATGACTTCCTCCAGCTTCCTGTTGACCAGGGCCTCCCTCAAATCCCATCGAAGTGTGGACTTGAATTCGAGCTCGTCGCTCTCGCCTTCAGCGATCATCTCTTCAAGTGAGACAGGAGCAACGGTTTCCTCAGTAGCTGTGATCTTATCGAGAAATGTGTTCAGATGCTTTGCCAGCATCTTACGCCTTGTTTCCAGGAACATCTCATAGTTTTCGATCGACCAAAGCTCTTCGTCCTCAGGGATGCACTGGAGCTCCAGAGCCTTGGGGAAGCTCGTCTTCACTGACTTGAGATAGTCAGCCGCCGGCTCGTCAGACTTCTGGCGATTTGCAATCTGGGTAAGAATGGCACGATTCGTCAGCTCTTGCGCAAGGGCGTATTTGATTCTGTTGCCTTCGCCATAACCTTTCTCCTTCAACTTGGAATAGGGGAAGATGTGATCGCGCTCGAGTTGGTATTTGCTGCCCATATTCCTTCGCAGATTCATGCCCGTGGTGAAGCACACCGCCCCACGACTTTTAAAATACCAGCGCATCATGCTGAACAGCGGATGTTGAACAGCACGCCCTACAAACTCAGTAGGCAGGATTTCCAAGCGCCCACTCTCCTCGGCGATCACTTGTAGAAGTGCGTCAAAGGGCTGGGGAGATTCCGCCACGGTCCGCAAATCGCGGTCAAGCTTCTGCGGCAATTGACCGGCGTAGCGCGACCGCACCTGTGAGTAAAAGAACCACTTCACCGTCTTTCGGATTTCAGCATCCGTCAAGTGGGTGCCGTTCTTGTCGAAGCAATAAACAATGATCGGAACAAGAGCGTAAGGGGAGTTGATTTCATCAGTGTGGTCTACGAATGCGTTCGTCCGCATCAGATTGACGACATAGTCGAGCACCTGCTTGTCCAATCGGTCCCACGCCGCACGAATATTTCCACTGTTCTCCGCGTCGTGCAGCTTCTTCATGTCCGACCCCAGGTGGTAGAGACAGCCCAACAGGACATAGACGATGAAATCCAACTTGAAGACGAAGCCCTCCTTTTCCAGCGCCGCGAGCTTTGCCTTGAACCGGTCGCGAGCTTGCGGCCAATAGCCGGAAATCTGGGCTAAGGCCAACTCGGCATCCGTCAGGGCGACACCGCTGGCGTTGACCTTGTAGAAAATATCGATCGCCTCGCGAATACTCGCCTTCACGGGAATCGTCTGCTCGGGAAACTCGCGATCCTTGATTCGAGTGATCGCGTTGATGTTATCGTTCAATCTCTTGAGATCTTCCATCTCAAGAGCCTTACCAATGTCGGAAAACTTTGCTTGTAGATCGAAGGCGCTTACCTTGCCCCTGAAAACGTCCGTGATGTTCTGCCACGACGGATTGTTCTCCATTCGGGTCTTCATGTAGTAGAGCAGCTCGAGCGTCTCGACGTTCACATACAGCCCCCTTGTGTCGTTCATGATTTCAGGAGCCGTGTAATAAGGTGGGATGTCTCCGTTGATTAGCATGTAGAGGGTCGTCACGCGTTGCTGTCCATCGAGTAATAACTTCACCGCTCCCTGGTTCTCACTGTATTTGTGTGGTCCTTTCAGCTCAGGCGGGTTAGCCGTCTCCCATGTCAGCATCGTGCCCGTTGGGTATTCCTTGACAAGCGAATCGATCAGTTGCTTTGCATCGTCGCGCTTCCAAACGTATTCACGCTGGAAGGCAGGAACAAACAGTTGGTTCCCGTCAATCTTGTCAAGGATGGTGGATATTTTCATGGGTGGTTAGCTCTGTGTTGGTAACTCAATGTGCGTTGTGTCAGCTCTGCCTTAACTCAACGCTTAGAAGCTTCGGCAGCTGTGTGATGTGCGGGGTTGGATTGGTCGGAGCGAAAATTCCGGATGAGCAGGCTGATGTCCACATTCAACCGACCCACCAGCACCACATCGCAGATCGAGTCGTGTTCGGCCGCCGGTTCGCCGGCTCCAGCTGGGAGCAGGGAGCACGGTGTAGGCCAGGTTTTCGAGCCAGCCGAGGGCCGCCAGTTCATCGATGTATACGGTGATGGTCATTGATTAGATCAAGGTTAAAAGGTCACTGAGAATTTCAGTAAGTTCAAATCGCTCGTCGCCATTCTCGTCTTCATACCTTTCAACCTGTCGAATGTGCTCGACTGTCATGAGCTGCCAGAACTTCTCCAAAACACTATCCTGTCGTTTCAGTGTTGCCGTCCCTATAATCTTCTTGGCATCGCAAGTATCTGTGTAGGCAACTGTCGCACCGCCTTGGACATAGGGTGCAACTACCTCGGGAAGAATATAGTTTTCAGGCTCTCGCTTTCTCGTGATGTAGGCTTTCTTCCCAAGATTCTGAAGTTCCGCGATTGCCTGACGGTTCTTATGTTCATCGGGAGTGCCAAGGTCTGAGTCAAGTAGAATCGCCCATGGAATACCGAATTGGTCGGCAAGTCTCTTTGTGCGCCAGTGCTTCAGATTTCCACAGCCACCGATGATAACGGGAAGAATCCCCTTGTCCTCGGGCGTTATCGGAATATGACCAGCTTCCTTGAGTTTAAGTGCAGCGTGACGAACAAAGACTACGTCGCCAGCACCTTCGACTAGAAGCAAAGCTTTCGCTGAGGATGCATTCGGATCGGGAAAGACACCGAGGGAATCGGCAATGTCAGCAAGAACTTGCTCGGAACCAAATCGAATTTCAGGTTGGCCGTCCTTCTTTTCGAGAAACCTCAATCCATCAACTGGGAGCAAGCCGGCGAGTGCAGGAACATGAGTTGTTAATAAGACTTGGCAATTGCTGCGTTGGCCAACCTGTATTAGCGCCCTCACAAGCAATTCTTGGTTCGACGGGTGCTGGGAAGTCTCCGGCTCTTCAAAGGCGTAAATCACCGACGGTGCTTTGTTATCCTCCACCTTTCGTTCCGCTTCAGCCCGAAAGAAGTTGAGGAGAATCAATCGGCGTACCCCGCTTCCGCGCTTGTTGATTGGAATGTCGTCTTCGCCATCCAACGAGAAATCAAAGGACCATGACGGTGCCTTTTTGAATCGCGGCACAAGCTGGGACGCCAGCGCTGGGTCCATGTCTTTGAGCTTCTCCAAAGTCTTCTGGGCGCGATCCAGAACACGCTTCTGGATCTCGTCTTGAATCCTTTCGATCTCCACACGTAGCTCTTCCTTGGCCTGGGTCACCGCGCTTTGCATTGGGTTCTTCGCCTGCGGATCGCTGTCCTTGCTTTCGCGGTCTGATTTGAAGAGAGCGAAAAGCGGTAGCTGTCGGAAGATCTTGTCCTGTATCGTTTTCGATTCTGTGGCGAACTTCCCTATCTCCAACTCGCGCTCTTGTTTCGCAAGGTCGCCTGTCTTGGACCAGATGGCCGCACGCCAGCTCGCGCTCACCCTGGCGTCAGAGACTTCTGCATCAGTCACGCCCAGTTCTTTTGCCCTCTTCTTGAGGTCGTTTATCTTCAGTGTGTGCAGGTCATCGGCGCCAACTTTGCTAGGATGCGCTGCAACGATGTAGATGGAAGGCTCCTTCGAGCTTCTCTTGTAGCGCTTCAATACTTCTAAATCACCATTGGCGTTCAGGAGATGCTCTTCCGCGAGCGTCGTCTTGTTCGCTTCATCGATAACAATCTCGGCGGGGAGCCCATCAAAAATGCATCGGATTTCAACCAAGCCATCGGGCTCCGAAACATTGAAGTCGTCTTTGTCGATTGTGGTTTCCCCACCCGGAAAGAAGATGTCCAAGGCTTCAAGGATGGTGGATTTGCCAACATCATTCCTGCCTGTGATTCCTGTGACGTCCGCATCGACTGGCACGCGCCTCTCCGCCTTGTATCCCCTGAAGTTTTTGATTCCGATTTCTTTTAGTCTCATGGCGTTGGAATTGTGATTTCTCCGCTCAGCAGCTTCGGCAGTAGCGTGTCGCGCAGGGTGGCGAGGGTGCGGGATTGGAGGAGGTTGGCGTGGACTTGCTGAAATAACGGCGCCACTTGCTTATCGAAGGCGACCAGGATTTCCTTCGGTGCGAGGAGAACATCAGTCGACTCAAAAGTGCTAGTAGTAATGGTGTCGAAGATGGAGCCGTGGCCACCTTGAACAAGGCGCTCGATGTAATAACGGACGTTGCAATAGAGCGCGAATGGGGCACCGACTTTGGAGCGCAGCCCGTAACACGTCTGATTCATTGCCATCGCTTGCCCAAGCATGGTGAGCCTTCCAGTCGTCGCGCCACGGGCAACTACAACCGTTGCATTCGCGGGGATAATCTTCGTAGAGCTTTCCTCAACTCCTTGCTTGGTGATGGTTCGCTTAGTGGACACAAGGAAGGCTTCGCCGCATTGGGAAACATCCTTCGCGCTGGCCCAGGGCACATTCCCATTCCAGTAAGTAGGAACATCGGTCTTTGGCGTTCCGCCACTGAGTAAGTCTGCTTGCCGAAGTATTGAGCCTTGCTCCCATCCATCCGGAATGTGACCAAATCCCGAATCTTGGAAGGTGGTGGGAAAGAGAGCAGCGGTGGCTGGATCGAGGCCGACAGGCTGCCGCCCATCAAGCTTGGCCCGCACAGGATCGAAATCCACGAACCAGCTCTGGAACAGCGCCCGCGCTACCGCCTCCAGCGTCGCGTTCATCCGCCTGTTCAACTCGATCTTATCGTCCAGCGCACAAAGCACCACCGCGATGGCTTTTTGCTCCGCGAGGGGTGGAATACGGAGTGGAAACTTTGGGAACTCGATGAGCGCTATCCGCTCTACTGTGCTGCCATGAATAGTGCGCTCGCGAATCACATCCTGAAACTCAGGGCCGAGGTAGTAGTAGAGGAGAAAACGACTATCCAGCCTTTGCGGGTCAGGCCGCATCAATCCCATGCGCCTGCCGAGACAGCAACGAAGACCTTCAGGGATAAGCGCGGCTTCACCCAACTTGGTTTCATACGAGAACACGACGTCGCCGGGCTGTGGCGTCACGCGGCGCGTCCACTTTGCGAAGTCATCCTCAGAAACATGGTCACTGGCCGCGAGGTCGATGCGCCCTTTGTTCAGACTGGTGATGCCTAGAAAGACGGGACCGGAATCCAACCGTGGCGGTGTGGCGTGTGGCCCGTCGAACACTTGGCACACTTCGCCAACAGTCGTCTCGAACAGACTACCCGCCATATCCAAGCCCCCTCAGGTTGGCTCTGATGGCCTGCTCCAGATTCGCGGACTCAGCGAAAAGAGCCTCCAGCTCAGCCAAAAGCCGCGGCATCTTCTCCTCAAACGGCTCGCCGTCGTCTTCCACCTCTTCCGCGCCCACATACCGCCCCGGCGTGAGCACGTGGCCATGGGCACCAATCTCGGCGGTAGTGGCAGATTTGCAGAACCCCGGCACATCTTCGTAGTCCCCCGCTCCGTTGGCTCCCCGCCAGCGGTGATAGGTGCCACTGATCTTCTCCAGGTCGGCCTCCAGCAGCTCCCGATGGACCCGATCGATCAGGCTGCCGAGCTTTCGGGCATCGATGAACAGGGTGTGCCCGCGCCGATCCCGGAAGCCCCTTTGGTCGTAGGCGGCTTTGCTTTTCGCCAGGAACCAGAGGCACACCGGAATCTGGGTGCTGTAGAAAAGCTGGCCGGGCAGGGCCACCATGCAGTCCACGAGATCGGCCTCGATCAGGGCGCGACGGATCTCACCTTCGCCGCTCTGGTTGGAGCTCATGCTGCCATTGGCGAGCACGAAGCCGGCCATGCCCTGCAGCGCCAGGTGGTGGATGAAGTGCTGCACCCAGGCGAAGTTGGCGTTGCCCTTGGGCGGTACGCCGTACTGCCACCGCACGTCGTCGTCACGGCGGTTCCAATCGGAATCGTTGAAGGGCGGGTTGGCGATCACGTAGTCGGCCCGCAGGTCGGGATGCAGATCACGGCGGAAGGTGTCAGCCTGCTCAGGGCCGAAGTCGGCCTCGATGCCGCGAATCGCCAGGTTCATCACCGCCAGGCGGCGGGTGGTGGCGTTGCTCTCCTGGCCGTAGATCGAAATGTCGCCCAGCTTGCCGCCGTGGCTTTCCACGAACTTCTCGCTCTGCACGAACATGCCGCCGGAGCCGCAGCAGGGGTCGTAGATGCGGCCCTTGTAGGGCTCCAGCATCTCCACCAGGCAGCGCACCACACAGCTCGGCGTGTAGAACTGGCCGCCATTCTTGCCCTCGGCTGAGGCAAAGCGGGTGAGAAAGAATTCGTATACGCGGCCTAGAAGATCCACCGAACGGTGGGTCTGTTCGCCCTCGCTGGCGGCCGTGAGTTCGATCGTGGCGATCACATCGATCAGTTCCCCCAGGCGCTGCTTGTCGAGCCCAGGCCGTGCGTAGTCCTTCGGCAGCACACCCTTGAGACGCGGGTTATCGCGCTCGATCGCCACCATGGCGTCGTCCACCAGCTTGCCGATGGTGAGCTGCTTGGCGTTGGCCTGCAGGTGGCTCCAGCGGGCTTCGGCCGGCACCCAGAACACGTTTTCGGCCTTGTATTCGTCGGGGTCTTCCGGGTTGGCGCCCTCGTAGTCGCCAACGCCTGCCAGCAGCTTGGCCCGCTGCTCTTCGAAGCTGTCGGAAATGTACTTGAGGAAGATCAGGCCGAGCACCACGTGCTTGTACTCGGCCGCGTCCATGTTGTTGCGCAGCTTGTCGGCCGTGACCCAGAGCTTGGCCTCGAAGCCCAGGTTGACGGAGCCGCCCGCTGGCTTGGATTTGCGGCCGTTGCTGGCCGGCGCCTTTGCCACTGGCTTCTCCACCGGCTCGGCCCCCACCAGCGACACCGTGTCGCTGCGGCCCCGGCCCCGCACCACGATCTTGCGGGCCGCCAGCTCGGCCTTCACCGCCTCGTATTGATCCTCTGGCCAGCCCAGGGCCTCGCGCAGCTGGGCATTGGGCGCTGGGCTGCCGGCCGTTTCCAGGGCTTCGAGGAAGTCATCTAGCTGTTCCTGATCGGCCATGGCTGGTGTGGGTCGATCGGAATGGAGCAAGTCTGCCTGGTCGGGTGGCGTCTAGGGCTATCGCGGGCAAGTTTGCGGCGGCGTTATGCGATTGATGCATAAGTAGGTCCGGTAGGGCCATCTGCCCCTTAGGTGTCAAGCCTGGGCAGGTTGACCTGGCCCTTGGAAGTGAGCGTGACAGTAGTCATGACCTAATCGTAATGCGACTTGCCTTACGCGCTGCGGCAGTTTCAGAATGCCTGCAGCAGACCACGCCCCCATGAACCAACTGCGCCACCAGCCCTCGTTGCTGAACCGCATCGCCCGGGTGCTGCTGTGCCTGGTGTTCATCCATGCCGTGATCGGCAAGTTGACGGGCTTTGCCG
>Ga0164293_10005608_pt1 | contig 10678 bp, 11 predicted proteins | sample GEODES118metaG_FD_111487 | JGI IMG/M metagenome (GOLD analysis project Ga0164293, IMG submission 111487) | Eutrophic lake water microbial communities from Lake Mendota, Wisconsin, USA - GEODES118 metaG | ecosystem: Environmental > Aquatic > Freshwater > Lake | place: USA: Lake Mendota...
AACAACAAAAAAGCTAATTAACTTTTTTATTTTCTCCATTTTTATAATCCTTTATTTTTTTAATTACAGTATCTATAAATATATTATAACTCAGTTTTGAAGTTTCTTCTGTAATAAAACTTTTAATTTCTATAGGTTGTGATGTAAATGTTTCTTCTATATTAGAAAAACTATGGAAAATTTTATGATATTGTAAAATCATTAATAAATTATCAGGTAAATTGTTATAATCTTGAGAATTTATAATTTTGAAATATACATCTAATTCTTTATTATTTACATCAATCATTAATAAGAAACCATAAAACACAGCTAATCTTTGTTCTTCTTTGGTTTTCAAATAGTTTTCAAACAAATAATCAATAGTATTATCACCATACAACAAACATATAGAAAGTATTAATTTATCACAGAAAGAAGTAAAAGTTAAACCTTGGAAAATATCAATTTCATTAAAATTAATAGAGAAGTTAGATTCACCAATAACTTTTATATTTTCAAATTCTTTAATAAAAAATTCTTCATAGTAAAAAAGTAATATGTTTTCTAAATCTTTTTCTTTGATTTTTTTGGTAAATTTAGATGCAGTGACATTAATATATGATTTTTCTTCATTGTTTAATAATGTTACAGTCTTCATTAAAATTTTATTTAGAAAATCATAATCATAGTTAGCAGTAATACCTAATGAATATAAAAGGTTGCATCCTGTTATTATATTTTCTGGATTACCATTCATTAAATGTTGAAGTGTTTTAAATTCAAATCTGTTTTGGAGATATGAAAGTATTTTAAACATATAAGAAAATAGTAATAACCTATCCTTTGGAGATAGGTTATTAACATCTATTTTATATTTACCAACTAAAGAATTAAGATTTTTAATCAACTATTTTCTCTTCAATGTATGAACCTATGAAAGATAATGTTGTTTCAAAATTACTTTCCCTTGATGGTGCCATAGGTTCCATTTTTAGAATACATGGTGAGAAGTTAAGTGAACTTTTATTAGAATTACCAGAAACAAAAATTACTTCTAAATCATCAACTCTATCTCTAAACAAATCTTTTAATGTTTGAATTTGAGTTCCTGTGATGAGTGTTACATTAAAATCTAATGTAGAAGCATCTCTGTTATTTTCAGTATAACTAAAAAATCTGTTACCTCTTGATTTATTATCTTTTACAATGTTATTAGTAGATGGATTAGAAGCAGTATATTTTATAACATTACCCTCTAAAACCATATTAACATTTTTACTTTTTGAGAATATGGATAATGTTGAATCCACTTCATCAATATAATTTGTTGTCATATTTTGTGACTCCTTATCTTACAGTTACAATTAAATTAAAGAACCAGATAGATTCTAATATTTCAAAATCTACAGAACATTTCCAAGTTTGTAAACCAGCATCAATGTTTGCAACAGTGAAAGAGTTTAAGTTTACAATATCAGCATAGTTATTAGTAACATAGTTAATCTGTTTTTGTTCTAGGATTGTTTTTAAAACTTGATTATTATATGGTTTATTAGAAACTACAAAATCAAAATCATTAAATTTAAGTTCTTGGATGATTTTATATTGAATATAAGGTTTATATCCAGATACACCACCAATTCTTGATAATGCTAATCTTTTACCATATCTTTCATCAAAATAAACAAAATTAATATTGAAAGATTTAAGTAGTTCAGCTTCACCAATGTTTGATGGAACTTCTACCAAATCACTAATAGAAACATATTGTAAATCTTTGTAATTAGTAGTAAGCATGTTTGTAGCATATAAACTAGCATTGATAATAGAAAGTTTAGAGTCACTTTGATAATTAACACTAATATTTTCCATATTAGCAAGTGGGTTAGCTTCAATAAATTCTTGATTGATATAAACAACACCTATTGTATTACCTTTATCAAAAGTAGCACTATTAATTGTGAATCCACTTAAAACTACTGAGAAATAATCACTTAATCCATCCACAGTTAAATCTAATTCTGTTTGTTCCAAATAACCAACTGAGTTTAAACCATATTTGAAAGCTAAATTTAAATTATCTATGGTTGTATTTTTATTTGTTATAATTTTAATTTCAGGATTAGTTACAGTATCCACTTTTTTTATCACTAAAACTCTTCCCAATTCTCCTAAATCTAAGGATGGTAAAGGTGTTTCAATAACTGTTTTAGTTACATAATCTAAAACAGAACCTTTAGTTACATTTGTATTTAAAACCATTTTATATTGTCCTTATTTTATTACTTGTTAAAATTCTTAATAGTTATATTATAGCATAACTATTTATTATACTGCTTATAATTTATCTTTATTTTTAAAGAATTATAAGTTTCTTTTGTTTCAACACCATATTTATCAAAACCTTTTTTAGAAATAACAGACTTAGCATTAGAACCAAACTTTTTATCATCAATATTTTTTCTAATATTATTAACAATTTGAGTGTTATTTGCTAATGGGTCTTCTTTAATAGTTTTTGTAAATATTTGTCTACCATGTTTACCATCTTCTAGGGAATTAAGTTTTTTTAAATCATTAGAAGAGATGGTTATTATTTCTGGTAAAACAAATTGAATTGATTTAATCTTAAACACAACTACCACCAACAACAGCTGGTTTATTTAATTTATCTTTTAAACTATTTATATCTATCCTTATTGAAAATTTAAAGAAATCATTACTTATAAATTTAAAGTTAGAATCTAAAAGTTGACAATTAGAATCTTTAATTAATTTATCTTTGATTAAATGATAGTTATTAACAGATGTGGAAATTGTAAGTGAAATTTGATTAGTTTTAAAATCTCCTGATAATAATTCCATGTATTCAGTTTTAACCTCAACACCACAAATAGAAAATATGTATGAACTAATTAAATCTTTAAACATTAACACACCTTAGAATTAGAATCAATAATTGCTACTTTATTAACAGTGTTTTTTGATAAGAAATCTGCTTTAGGTAAGTCTTGTGCTGGTTCTGGTAACATTGATTGTTTATATAAGTTATTAACAACATTATATTTATATTCACTTAAAATATTTCTATATTCTAAAACTTTTAAAATAAATAAATAAATATCTTGTTTAACATTAAGGTTGTAATCTTCACTTATTATTTTTTCTAATTCTAATAAAACAAAAGATTTTAAATTAACTGTTAATACTTTATTTATATAATTCAACTGTTCTAGTGTCATGGTATATCCTATAATAAATTATCTCCCACTAATTTAATAATGGGAGATAACAGTTACTTACTTGTTATTTTTGTTTTTGTTCTTTTTGTTTTTGTGGTTCTGCAGAAGTTTCACTAATTATAACAGCACCACCATTAATACCAGTAGAACCACCATTGATAATTACACCCAAGTTACCTAATTCAACATTAGGAACCAAGAAAGGATTAGAATACATATAAAATATTTCATTATATATTCTAAAATCACCACTCCTCATTACACCATTAACAACTTTCCTAAATGGTGTATAACCATTAAACATTTTGAAAGAATAAGAAGGTGTCAATAAAGCATAATCCCTAGAGTCACTTTGATTAGAAAGATAAACACAGATTATACCCCTTTGAGATAACATCTCAGCCAAGGTTATAGTTGATAAACTACTTGCAGTATCATTGTATGGAGACTGAAATAAATTACCCATTTTATTACCTGCAACAATCATATACATAGGATAATTAAAATCATATCTATTAGCAGTATTAATTGCTCTTTGTGTTTCAGTTGCTAAATCATATATCTTCTTTTTATTTGCATAAGAATTTGCAATTGCAGAAGTCCCAAACACAGAATTATCAATAGTAGTGATAAAATCTAACAATCCAGAATTCATTTTATCAATTTCTGTATTAACTGTTGCAATATTTCCCATTAAATGAGAATCAAACTCTACCCATAACTGGTCTATTGATGCTTGCCCTAATTGGATTTCTTTACTTTCCATATCACTATCAACAGTAATTGCTTGCATGTTAGAGAAAACACCAGCTACATATTCATTAGCACCAACATTAGAAAGTTTATATGCAGTTTTCTTTACTGTTTCACCTATTAAAGATTGATTAGAACCATTAGCAATTGAAGTAATATTATCAAATTTCCAAACTTTATAATCTTCATTAGAAAGATTTATTTGATAATTTATAACTCCACCAAAGAGATTAAATATATCCAATAATCCTGATGGTCTCACTCTTTTAGCTATGATGTTTTCAATTTCATCAACATTTCTTAACCCCATTATTTGGGAGTTACTATTTATAAATTTACTCATAATTTTATAATCCTCTCTATTATATTAATTTAACAGCAACAACTTTTTCTGCACCAACAGTAAAGGAGTCACTTAATGATATTGCAACAGCAGGAGTTGTTCCAGCAGTAGCAGTTAATTTTCCATCAGCACCAGAATACAAAAAAGTATTTATAAACACAGGTGCATCTACTAATACATTAATATCTTCAGATTCATAAGTAATCAATACAGCAGAATCATCAGCAGTTGATTCACTTATCACTCCATGAACTGGACTGTCAACACCAGCTAATACAACTCCTGAAGATGATATACTAGCCAATCTACCTAAATTGTATCCATTTGCACTATTACCCACTAAAGCAGACTTTACTGTTTTTTGCCCTACTGGTAATTTGTTATTTTTTCCTAAAATGCTAAATTGCATTTCATATAATTTGTCTTTTAAAGCCATAACTTTTTTCCTTTTAGTTAAAATATTTACTATCTATGTTTGCAAGCAACTTCTTTAATTCACTATCATTTACCTTATCAATAGTGAACTTATTGTTATTGCTTCCTTGTTTAGTGTATCCTTTTTTTGATAATTCTACACCTAATTCTTTTTCTTTTTGAGTGTTAAATTCATCAAACTTCTCTTTAGCTTCTTTAAAATAATCTAAAAAAGTATATTTAAAGTTTAATTTATCTTGTTTACTGCCATTTTTTAATACATTATCTATTTCTCTTTGTTGAGCTTTAGACATGAATTTATTAATATTATCATATGAAGCAAGTTTATTCATGTTAATTAATTCTAATTCTTCTTTAGAAATATTAACCATTGCTCTCTTTTCATCCTCTGTGTAATTATAAAGATTAGAATCCTCAAAAAATTCATCTAAAGCTAATTCATGCTTCATCTGTTCTTTAGTTAAGTTTTCTTTCTTTATTGCTTCTAAGTTAGAATCAAAATTAGGCTTAACTTCTTCTTTTTCTTTTTTGCTTAAAAGTTCTAGAAGAGTGTTTTGTAGTGCATCAAAATCTTTTTTTGTTGCATACTCAACTTTTTCTTCTTGTTTATTTTCTATTTTACTATCATCCATATTTATTTTCTCCATAATTAAAAAAATTTAACCTTACCTAATCCTATAGGAATATTAATATTATATCACAGTTATTTTAAATTGTTATAAAATAATTTAATTTCTTCAACAATTTTTAATTGATTTATAACTTCTTTTTTTGTTTCTTCTGGTAAATCTTTAATAATATCTATAACTTTCAATATTTTATAGGTGTTATCAGTTATTTTTTCATTCTCAATTCCTAAAATATTAAGAAATGGTATTATTTCTCCTTTAAAAAATCCATTAATACTATCAATCTTTGCCTCTAAATCTCCTGAGTGGTTACCACTTAGAGAACTTGAGAATTTACCACTTAAATAAGAGTCAGGAAGCCCAGTTACTAAACTAATTGTTTTGAATATACCATCTATATTTTTTTCAATTGCTGAATAGTCAATAGAGAGTAAAGTTAAATCATCTTCTTTATCTATCATTATCATTGAAGATTTGTTGGAATCTAAAAGTGATGAAGATATATTTGATAATTGTTCTTGGACTTGTTTTTGTTTGGTATCTACCATTAAACTATATTCACTACCACCAACATTAGAATCTAAATTAAATAAAGTGTTATAACCATTCTTTTTAAACACTAGAAAATTTGCAATATCACCTTTTTTTATATTAGATATAATATAATTAGATAATTGAGAGTATACCATTAAAGTAGATTCATATTTATTACTTGTATAATTTTTTACTATTTCTAATTCTTCAAAAGTATCATCTATTTTTGTATTGTTTATAGCAATAATTGTATTGTTTTGTCTTTTTACATACAATTTGTATTGAGAGTTAGATTTAAGAAAATCTAGGTAGTAATCAAAGAATACACCACTAGAAATTAATTCATTAGAAATTCCATTGATTTTATTTGTTTTTAAGCTATCTACAAACACTCTAGCATATAAAGTATCAACAAGTGATGTAGTGAGTGTCTTAAGTGAATTCTGGAAGTTATCTACACCACAATTATAAGTGATTGTTTCTGAGGTGTTATGTTCTTGTTCTTGGTAGTTATCATGAAGATATTGTGTTTGTGTTGGCACAACATTAGTCACAGTGAAGAAGTTAGTTATTTTTTTTACTATTGAATTCATTTTTATTCCTTTTAAGTTTTAGGAGTTAGTAAGTTGTAAAAAATATTATATATTTATAATATACCATATAATTTTTAAATCTTTTATAAAATTTAGGGATGGAAAATTATTTTAAGGAATGAAAAGTAATTTTTTATAAAAATTAGGGAAGGAAAAAATATTAGAAATATTTAAGGATAGAAAAAAAGCAATAATAATTGCTTCCTTGCTATGGAAAACATTACTGTTTTAGCTATTTTTTGTTAAAAAAATAGATTCCTTATAAACCCTGTAAAAGACAGGGCAAGGAAGTAATGACAAAAAAAATACCAACTAGCTTCCCCAACAACTTTTATCTCAACAGGAAACACAGGGTTCATGAGGGTTGGTTTTTTAAAAAGTGCTGAAACCCCTGTAACTTCTGTTGAATTTTTTTTTTTTCATTATAAGGTTTTGATGATTTTTTTGTCCTTGCTTCCTTGCTTCAAGAAACCCTGTAAAACACTGGGTTCAGGGGATTATCATTTTTTTTCAAAAAAACACTAAAAAATACCCCTAAACACCAATAATTTACTACCCTCATAAGCAATTTTTTTATATGTAAAACCACTTTTTTATCATTCCTTAACAAATTTTTACAAAAACTGTTTGACAAATAAAAATAAAATGATACAATATAAATATATAATAAAAATAAAACAAAGTTTTTATTATAATAGTAAACAATTTTTAATGAAAGAAAAAAAATCATGCAAACTAAACTCATCCACAAACTAGCATATAATGAAAAAACTAACAAAGCTTCATTATTTCTCTATAACACAAAGAACAATGAAAATTTTGAACCTTATACATCTCCATCTAATGCTTTCACTCTAGCAACAATAAATACTGCTAAAAACAGTGCATCTATGTATACTCAAGAGTCTTTATTGTCATATATCCCTAAAAGTTTACAAACAGAAGTAACAACTCTTTTAATTGAATCTAACCTCAAAAAGAATGACCCATTTAAAGATTACACAAACATTCCTATTGAATTTCAATCACAAGTAAAAAGTAAAAAGAAATCTTTAAATGATGATACAGGAACAGTTACTTATACTGGTAAATTTTACTGTAAATCAATCCAACACTTAATTAACTTTGTTTCTTGTTCTTCACTATTAACACTAAAAGACCTTTTTTTAGATGTTAAAAAAGATAATGAAGTAGAAATGAATATACCTAGAGTATTATTTCAATTAAGGAATGATGAAAAACTCAAGGATTTCTTCATAGATGATGTTACCAACTCAAAGGATGTTGGAGTAGAGGAAACACTCAAACACATCTCTATCTATGAGAAAATGGAAGAAATACTCAATCTTTCTTCACAAGGTGGTTTTAATATCAAAACACTTGATAAATTGGTGGATGCAATATTCTATACTGTTAACACACTCTTAATAGGTAGAGAAACTTTACAAGGTAACACTATGGAAAGATATGTTGATGTGGAAGAAAATAAGGATATTGGACTTTTTGATATATCAAACACTAAAAAACTTAATATTTTCAATAAGGATTTCTATAAAACTTATTTAAAAACACCAACTATATACCCTAAAAAACCAGAAGAAGAAACTGAATTAAACTTGCTACACAAAAAATTTAGTGATAATCCTGTGAATTGGATTAAGATTTTTGATGAAAATTTCCCAATTTTAAAAGAGTATTTCCAAGTTATTTTCAAAGAGAAGTATTATGAATTTATAAAAATGATTGCTTATAAATATCAAAAACCCTATGAGATTATCAATTGTTCTTTTGTTGTTTATGGTAAAACAAGGAGTGGTAAGTCAATGTTAGTCCACCATGTTTTACCAAACATACTTTTCAAAGACAATAAAGGTGAAGATTTAATGTGTAAAGAACAAGGTGTAATCAAAACTGATTTTAATGGTAGATTAAGGAACTCAATTATCACCTTTTATGATGAAGTTTCTAATTTTGATGCTATAAGAGACCATGTGAAAGATTTAGTAACTAATGATAAATTAGTTATCAATGATAAATTTGAAAAAAAAATAACTTGTCTTAACAAAAATTGGTTATTTCTAACAACCAATGCCACCAAACTAGCAAAGCTCTTCAAAGATGAAGAAGATAATGGTAGATTTGTTAGTATTTGTATGGAGAATTCACTAAAGAAAACAATGGGAATAACAAAAGAAACTACAGAGGGATTAAAAAAATATGATGATTTAATTTTAGAATGTAACAAATTAGTTTCTTTAATATCCAATAGGGATGTTTTTGATTTTGATAATAAAGATAAAAATTATAAAGCTATTCCTGTATTATTTTCTTCAATAAACAACACTACTTCTGCTAAAAATGATAATAACTTCTTTTATTATCTTCCATTTTTCCAGATGTTAAAAAATCAAATAACAAAGTTAGAATCTAACAATTATATCATTAATCAAGAGTTTATTGAAAATCAGTCAAAAGAAATTAATGGTAGATACTTAATTCTTGAAGAAACTAGTAACAGAAATAAAAAATATAAATATAAAATTGGTATAAATACTAACCTGAAACAACAGTATAACAATTTCTTTAATAAATTTATTGAAGATTGTGCTGAAACTAAAGGGCAAGATTTAAAATCATATAAAGTAGGAACATATAACAATTTTCTAGATTTCAAAAAAGTAGTATTGAAAGAAGAAATTTTTGATGCTTTATATGAAGAAATGGAGAAAAAAGGTGTTAAATTAGGTGTAGAATCTAAACTTAAATTTGATAAAAACACTAAATCATATGCTTTATTTGGTGAAGATTTAAAATCACTTTATGAAGCACTCCAAACTAAAATTGATTATTTAGAAGAAACTTACTGTTAATAATAATCAATGTTAAAAACTTAATCACCTTAATATTTTATTGTATTAAGGTGATTTTTTTTTGTTGACAAAATATAAAAATAATACTATAATATATATATATAGATAGTTCTTTTATTCTTTCATTAAAATTTGTTAATATCTATATGTTTTGTTCTATTAAACCCTCTGTTGAGAAATTAACAGGGGGTTTTTTAGTTCTATATATTTTTTAGTTGACTTTAAGAATTAGTATGTTATACTAATAATATAAATAAGTAATTATTTATCTTTCATTTTATGTTAATAATGAAAAAGCAAGGTTCTATTAAACCCCTAGTTGTTAATTCAGCTGGGGGTTTTTTAGTTCTATATCATTTTTTTTTGACAATTAAATAAAAAATATGTTATTATATATATGATTAAATGTTTATAGACAGATATTTAATTCCTTTCATTCAATTAACCCTCAGTTATTAATTTAGCTGGGGGTTTTTTGTTATATATCTTTTTTTTATTTTTTTTATATACATTATTTAAAAGTATGGTATTATTAATTGTGTTTAATATATATATTTAATATTAATCATGTTTTCTCCAACACCCTCATTTTATTAATTTAATTTGGGGGTGTTTTAGTATATATCAATTTCACACCTGACTTTCCTTATTGCAAATTAATATACACTAAAACATAAAATTACTAGACAAAGTGTTTTTTTTATGCTATTATGTATTTATAAACTTTAACCAAGTTTATAAATTATTAACTAACATTAAATTTGAAAGCTAAAATCATGTTAAATTTAAACACACTAAACAAATCACTTTCTAATAAAGAATGGGTATACTTCCAGTGCCCTAACCAACAAGCAGACCACAACCAAAACAACAATAAATTCCATATTTCCCCTACAACAGGTGTAGGTAAATGTTGGTCTTGTGCTGATTACAAATACACTGCAACTAAAGAAGAATTAGAACAAATTAAATCTTTGATTCCAAACTTAAAAGACAAAGAAAAAAAATTAGATATCACTGAAACATTATTATGTTTTGATACCATTTACCATTACAACTGGAAAGATGCTTATTGCAATAATATATCAATTGCTAACAAATATGCAATTTTGGGATATCAAACTTTCTGTGATTATATTTCTAATAGGGGTATATCTATTTTAGATTCTAATAAATTTGTTCCAGATACTAAATTCCAACACTCCTTTTATCAACATACCAGAAACCTAAAAGAATGGGATGAGGATAGTGACTGTGTGGATGAATTACTATTAATAGTAAACAAAGATAGCTTCAT
>Ga0164293_10005609_pt1 | contig 10678 bp, 5 predicted proteins | sample GEODES118metaG_FD_111487 | JGI IMG/M metagenome (GOLD analysis project Ga0164293, IMG submission 111487) | Eutrophic lake water microbial communities from Lake Mendota, Wisconsin, USA - GEODES118 metaG | ecosystem: Environmental > Aquatic > Freshwater > Lake | place: USA: Lake Mendota, Wisconsin...
TACGTTGGCTGACATGTTATACAAACCATAAGCATTGGGCCAGTAGCTGTATACAGGAGTGGTAATGAATCCGGCATCATTAAGAGGACCACCTGCAACACCGCCGAAATCACCTTTTCCACGCATAGCGTTCATACGGATTTTGCCGCGGTCTGTTTCATTGCCATCCTTAATTCTGATGGTGTAATCATCCCAAGAGTAAATTCTCTTTTGATCGATGTTTTCAAACTGAGTATTGCCAATGTTAGCCTGTGCCGCAAATTCCCATTCGGCTTCGGTTGGCAGGCGATAATCAGGCAGAAGCACACCATCTTCCATACCCACCTTGTAGCGCTTACGGTCTTTTTTCTTTAACTTACTGTAATCCTTTAGAGGCGTTTTACCCTTCTTCAGGAAATCGTATTGACCCGCCAAGTAGGCACGGGTGTTGAAATTGTTTTCACCGGTTGCATCCTGGGCAATGGTAAACTTCATGATACATTCACGATCAATGATATACTCATTTACCCTGTCTGTTCTCCATTTGGCAAAATCGGTGGCCTGCTGCCAGTTAACACCCACCACGGGGTAGTCTTTGTAGGCAGGGTGGCGGAAATAGTAATCAACGAATGGTTCGTTGTACCCCAGTTTGCTTCTCCAGCAGTTGGTATCAGGTAGTGCCTGATTGTATACTTCCGGATAATCCACGAATGTGCGCATGAGCCAATAGACATATCCACGGTAGTCAAGGTTACTCACTTCTGTTTCGTCCATGTAAAAGGAGTTTACAGTAGCCGTTCTTTCCACGTTATTATTGTCATAACGCAAGTCATTTTCGGTTGAACCCATTGTGAAAGAACCGCCTTCAACCAAAACAAGACCAGGACCTGTTTCCTGACCCTGATATTTGGGATTAGCAAATCCTCCCCATTTTGGACTGTTGTAGTACTGTCCGGTGGTTCTGCTCCTGTCTTTGGGAACACAACCCGCAAACATTAATGGCAGCATAATCGCAGCTAACCATTGGCTTTTTACCCTAAAGTTCATTTTCATTTGATTATGTTTAACGCTTTTTTGCGAAAAATATTTCGCAATAATAAAAAGATTTTTCATATTTCCCAAATAAAAATGGGCTGAAAACCACATTTATTCCAGCCCATTTCATGTATTTGATTTTTTGTTTAGAATTCAGGACACTTTAAAGGTCTGAATGGTTTGCTGCCGGGAGGAACGCACCAGTCTATAGTTGCACTTACTTCATGGCTGGAGGGGATAGCACTTCTTCCATCACTTACGGTAAAGTCATAGCTATAGCCAAATTTGAATCGATTTTTTCTAAATCCTATCAACATCATAATGGCATCGGCATTTTTATAATTGCCGAAAGTCTGACGGAACCATAAACCACTAACCAGCGGGCCTTTGTTAGCATAAAACCCTATATTAAGCTGCGAGAAATTACGCTGCATCATAAACAGAGCATTAGGACTAAATGTGGCATCGTCTTCCTGTCTGAAACGGGATTTAGATAAGGGAATTACCGCTCCGGTATGCACTGTGTAACGGCGGGGCAAAACTTCATTGGGATTCTGGTAGAAACTCCAGTTAGGTTCAATGATATTGTGCGCAGCTACACCCATGTAAAATTTAGAAGAATACATGATCCAGCCGGCATTGAAATTAGGATACCCTATATTTTGCGATGGAACCTGCTCTGCCGTGGGGTTTACAAAACCTTGTGTAGGAACTATTTGATCAGAGAATTTAAGACGATTGAAGTTGATGCTCTTAAAAGAATAGGCACCCTGCAAGCCAAATCGCATGAAAAGTTTATTCCTATTTAGTGGCAAAAGATAAGAATAAACCCCGCTTACGGTAGTGGTAGTGAGCAGACCTGACCCTGCTACATCATGAAATACCATGGCCCCAAGTCCACCGCCTACACTGGCAATGTGCTGGTCCCACGAGGCCGCAAAAGAGCGGAATGTTCCGGGGAGGCCTGGCCACTGGTTCCGATAATTAAGCGCTACTCGGCCGGCTGCTCCGAAGTTGCAGACAGCAGATCCTGCAAGCGCCGGATTTGTGTATACAGGAGCGGCATAGAACTGAGTCAGTTCCGGATCTTGTGCCTTGATAGAAATCACCGACAAAAATGAAGCGGCGATAAAGGAAAGTCGTAAAAATCCTTTTTGCATAGTTTCTGAATGGACAAATTTAGGAGATAAAACGTTTCACGCAACAAAATATTTTTTCATCGTCAGGGAAAAATGACAGTATTGTGCTTAATAAAATGCAATTTTTTGGGATATTTGCAGTTAATGGGTGCTGTGTATATGCATATTTTTCAAAAAGTTAAGATGCTCGTGTTTTCGGGTTGTATTCTTTTTTGTACAACAGCGTTGTCGCAGGGTATGAAATTTAGTGATGGCGAATGGGTTAGGGTACGTGTTTCCAATGATGGGGTTTACAGAATCACCGCAACAGAGTTGAAAAATGCAGGTTTAAATCCAGAGGGTAAAGATGCAGGAAAATTAGTCGTTTATACCCATCAGGGTGCAATGCTGCCGGAAATGAGTCGCAGTGCTTTTCACGGAACCAAAGAGATCCCCATTTATGTTGAAGGGGGAAATGATGGAGTTTTCAGTGGAGAGGATTACCTTTTATTTTTTGCCATGGCTCCTCATACCTGGAATTATGCTGCAGGACAATGGAGGCATTCGGTACATTTTTATGACAACTTTACCTATTTATACATCGGTTTTGGGAAAACTGCCGGTAAGCGCATCAATACAGTGAATTTTCAAGGAACCGCCAATGTTATAATCGATGAATCAGAATGGATGCAGTTTTATGAAAAAGATCTTGAAAACCCCATACACATGGGAAGAACCTGGCTGGGAGAAAAGCTTGGAAATGAAACACTGAACCGGGCTGTTGAATTCGGGATACCCGCCATGGCCGATGATTCGGTCGATGTGCGAATTTCAGTGGCAGGAGGGATGCAGGACGGCTCAGGTACCATCAATTATGCAATCAATAGTGTTTCAGGAACATTGAATTATTCACCGATAAATACTGAATATGTTGCATTCGATCTTCAGGAAAGGTTTTTTAAATTGACCGCACCCGCAAAAAAGTTGCAGGCGCAGTTTTCTTTAACCAGGCCTAATACTAAAAGCAGTGGCTGGATTAATTTTATAGAGGCAACAGGTAAAATGCCCATTAATACCTCAGCGGGGCAGGTGATCATCCGAAATCGTGAGTTAACAGATAATGTTACTGCAGAAATCAGGGTTACCTCCGATATCATCAGTAAGCCCATCGCTGTATGGAATGTAAGTAATCCTTTTATGCCGGTTGCTCAGGACCTAATTCAGCAGGGTACTTATAAAAAAACCATATCACCTTCAGGCCAATCCAAAAAGATGTTTGTCGCTTTTGAACCGGGCAATTTATCCAAACCGGAGATTTTGGGCCTTATCAGCGGACCGGATTTACTGCAAAATGCTCCACCAGATTTGCTTATTATTACGCATCGCGATTTTTTAAGCGCCGCCAATCGCCTGGCTGCCATTCGAAGTAAAAATCAGGGCTACTCGGTTCAGGTGGTAGATGTGCAGGATATTTACAATCAGTTTAGCACCTCACAGCAAGACCTGGTGGCAATTCGGGATTTTGTAAGAAGTGTCTATCTCAAATCAGTTTCCTCAGGCAAATTATTGAAACATGTGCTGCTAATGGGTGCTGCCAGCTACGATATGAAAGACCGGGTGAAAGGAAATACCAATTTTATTCCAACATACCAATATGATGCGCATAACAAAGGTGTTACATTTTGTTTGGATGACTTTTATGGATACCTGGATTCGCTGGCCGGCGATCCTGCAAGGGGTAAAAACCAGTTGTGGGTTTCGGTGGGCAGAATACCATGCAGAACCTCTCAGGAGGCGGAAGGGATGGTCAGCAAGCTGGAACAATATGATTCACCCAAGAGTCTTGGAGATTGGCGTACCAATATTACCTACGTTACCGATGATGTAGATATTTCCTGGGAAACCGTATTTACCAGCGAAAGTGAGCGGTACGCAAAATACATCGATACCAACCACACATATCTGTCTGTAAACAAGCTGTTTGCAGATGCATTTACCCAGGTTTCCACCGGAAATACGGAAAAATATCCTGACGTAAATCAGGCCATAGACCGCACCATGAAAGACGGTTGCCTTTTCATGAATTACCAGGGTCATGGTGGTCCTGCCGGCTGGGCTCAGGAGGCCATTCTGGATGTTCCAATGATTAAAGCATGGAATAACAGATGGAAAATGCCGGTTATGTTTACCGCCACCTGTGAATTCAGTTTGTATGATGACCCAAGCGAACAAAGTGCCGGTGAGCTTGCCTTGCTTAATCCCAATGGAGGTCCGATAGCCCTTATGTCTACCACCAGACTGGTATTTGTATCAGGCAATATGGCAATCAATAACGATTTTTGGACCAATTATGGGTTCCCTAAAGCCAATGAGCAGATTCCAACGCTGGGCGATGTGTTCAAAAGACTAAAAAACAGACAGGACATCACTTCGGAAGACAATAAATTCGCTTTGCTGGGCGACCCTTCCATGCCACTTGCATTTCCAAAGCACAAAGTTATTTTGGATTCCATCAATCACAAGGCCGCTCAAGGATTCAATGACACGCTCAAAGCATTTGGTGTGGTAGAAATCAAAGGCCATATTGAAGAGCGATTGAAAGGGAAATTCAGTGCCTTCAATGGTCAGTTATGGGTTAAAGTTTTGGATAAACCCACCCTGAGAAAGACGCTTGTCAATGATCAGCTGGGGGCACCTATTCCTTATGAGGATCAGAGCAGCTACATATTCAAAGGAACCGTTACCGTGCAAAACGGAGAGTTTACGATTTTGTTTGCCACACCCAAAGATATTGCCTACCAGGTTGATTTCGGGAAGATTTTATTGTACGCCCACAACGGGGAAACCGATGCAGCGGGTGGCTATCGCATAAAGATAGGTGGAAGCGAACAGGATGTAATTCCAGGAACCACAGGGCCGGACGTGCAGGTGTTTATGAATGATACAACATTCATTTCAGGAGGTGAGGTTCAACCCAGCACTGAATTACTGGTAAAGGTGAAAGATGAAGATGGCTTAAATGCAACCGGTGCCGGTATTGGAAGGGATATGTTGGCTATTCTGGATAAAGGTACTCCGGCAGAAAAAACCTATTTGCTCAATGAGTATTTCAGTTATGACCTAAATTCCTACAAATCCGGGAGAATTCGCATGCCCATCATGGATTTAATGCCGGGACGCCATACCCTAACAATAAAGGTATGGGATATTTTCAATAATTCAGGGGAAGGATCAACTGCGTTCACAGTAAGTAACGGCAACCTTGAGGTTTTTGAGCATGCCGCATTCCCCAATCCGTTCTCCAATGAGGTGGGGATTTGGTTCAGGCACAACATGCCCGGCAGAAACCTGACAGCTGAGGTAGAAGTAACCGATCTTCAGGGGAAGGTCCTGCATCGGTTTCAAAAAGATATCGAAAATGCCAATAGCCGCGAGGTAAGACTAAACTGGACAGGATATGGTGCACCGGTTCCGGAACTTCAAACAGCCACACTGCCTTCCGGTGTTTATCTTTACAGGGTAAAATTATCCAATGGTGAAGTGTCTACATCATTCTCCGGTAAAATGATCAAAATTTTGCGGTAATCATACAATAATTGCGTCTTACTTTCGTTTAAGCGGCATTCCTGTCATGTTTTCAAAATCAAAAATCACAATTCAGAAACAAAACCCTATTTTTGCCAAACTTCCTTTTATGAAGAAAGTATCACTTTTATTTTTTATGGGTGCCTTTGCTGCCTCAATTTCTGCACAACAGCAAATAAGCAAAAGTCAGTTGTCGGGGCAGTTGAATACGGTTACAACCATGGTGCCATTTCTTACCATTACACCCGACAGTCGTTCAGCCGGTTTGGGTGATGCCGGAGTTGCCTTGTTTAGCCCGGACGCAAATAGCGTATCCTGGAATATGAGTAACCTGGTCAATGCAGATAAAAAGTCCGGTTTCTCGCTTTCCTATGCACCCTGGCTTCGCCAACTCGTATCGGATGTTGGATTTAGTTATTTATCCGGTTATACCAAATCAAAATCCGGAAATTCTGTGATGGGTGGAGCCATACGCTACTTTTCACTGGGAAATATTAATTTCACAGATTTCGAGGGCAATCCTACAGGAAACTTCAACCCCAACGAGTTTAGCATAGAAGGGGGATATGGAACCCGTTTCAGCAAGAGTTTTAGCATGGGAGTAAATTTAAGATTTATTTATTCCAACATTGCAGGTAATCGCGTTATTAACGGCGCCAACACGAAAGCCGGGGTATCAGGTGCCGGAGACGTAAACTTGCTGTACAAAACGAAATTCAGAATGCAGGGTGGAAAAACTTCAGATTTTAATTTTGGTCTGAATTTACAAAATATAGGCGCAAAAATGACCTACACTACCCGCGAACAAAGGGATTTTATTCCTACCAATCTTAAACTGGGTGTAGGGTGGAAATATGAATTGGATCAGTACAATAAAGTGGGAGTATATGCAGATGTAAATAAATTGCTGGTTCCTACTCGTCCTTTCTATCTGGTGGCATACGATGGTAGTGATTCGGCCATTAATGGTGTTAGGCAGTACATTGGCAAAGACCCAAACGTAAGCGTTGTGCAAGGCATGATTCAAAGTTTTTATGACGCGCCCGGGGGCACCACCGAAGAGCTAAATGAATGGACCGGTTCTTTTGGAACGGAATACTGGTATGACAATAAATTTGCAGCCAGGGTAGGCGCATTTTATGAAAACAAAAACAAAGGCGGTAGGCAATATGCTACTTTTGGATTGGGATTAAAATATCAAAAGGTTACCATAGACCTTGCTATGCTGGTTCCTTTTGCAAGACGTCATCCATTACAAAATCAGCTGAGGTTCTCTCTGTTGTTTGATATGGGTGCTTTTTCAGACAAAGAATAACGGTATCATAACTATAAACTAAAGCCCTGAAGAATTTCAGGGCTTTTTTTATTGGAAGTTCTTAATTAACCCAATAAATGTTATTTTAGCCAAAACTTATGAGTACTTCAAATACATCAAAACATCCAAAAGCTTTACCATTCCTGTTTCTAACGGAAATGTGGGAACGTTTCGGTTACTATCTGATGCTGGGAATTTTTTCGCTCTACATGCTCGATAGCGTTCAAAATGGGGGCATGGGATTCAGTCCTGAAAAAAAATCGGATATCTACGGTACCTATCTGGGGTTGGTATATCTGACACCATTTTTGGGTGGTTTGCTTGCTGACCGACTTCTGGGATACAGAAGATCAATTATAGTTGGTGGTTTACTCATGGCCGTCGGTTATTTCCTGTTGTCAATTCAAGGAGAAACTGCCTTTTACGCAGGTTTATTTTCCATCATTTTAGGCAATGGTTTTTTTAAACCCAATATTTCTGCGCTTCTGGGGAATTTATACAATGCAGAGCCCTACAAGGCGAACAAAGACAGTGGATACAATATATTTTACATGGGAATCAATATTGGTGCCTTTGCATGCAATTTTGTGGCTGCCTATCTCCGCATAAACTATGGATGGGGCTGGGCATTTGCTGCTGCCGGGGTAGGAATGTTACTGGGTCTGCTGATATTTCTTTTTGCCCTAAAGCATGTAAAAGAGGCCGATGTAATTAGACCAATGGAGGCCGGGGATATGTCCACATCCAGAATATTACTCTTCACGCTGGTACCCATGTTTATTTTTGGCATTCTTGGCTATTTAATTCCGGGAAACCTGTTGGGAACTGACAGTAACGATGCCTTCATATTTGGATGTATTCCGGTCATTGCATTTTTTATCTATTTGTTTATGTCGGCAAGGCAGGAAGACAAGAGACCCATTGGAGCTCTGCTTGCCGTGTACGGCTGTTTGGTGGTTTTCTGGGCCGTGTTTCATCAAAATGGTGATGCACTCACCATTTGGGCCGAACAACATACAGATCGTGTACCCGGTGAGATTACAGGTAAAACACTCAATGTGCTTAACCTTAGCCAAAATGTAACCAATGATAGCATCTGCCGACTGAGTAGTGAAGATTTTGCAACCCATAAAAAGGCAATTCAAAAGCAGGACTCAGTGCTGAAGCTTGAGAATAAATCGTCTGAAAGACTGGCACTGGCAAAAACACTGAAAGCACAAACAGCCAGCAGAAAGTATTTTCAGAATTTACCGCAAGCGCAAATTCCCGGTGAAGGAAAGAGTCTGAAACTTATATCCACAGAGTTGTACCAAAGTATCAACCCGTTTTGGGTTATTCTGTTAACCCCTCTGGTAGTGGGTTTCTGGGGTGTTTTAAGGCGTAAAAAGAAAGAGCCCACTACAGCGGCAAAAATCGCCATTGGTTTGGTTATTACCGCATTAAGTGCCCTGGTCATGGTAGGCGCGGTAAAATCCACCGACATTGAACATGCAAAAGTGAGTTCCTTTTGGCTGGTGGCTTCTTATGCGGTAATTACCCTGGGTGAACTCTGTCTATCACCGATGGGACTATCATTGGTTTCCAAACTAAGTCCGCCCAGGATTACTGCCTTAATGATGGGTGGTTTTTTTCTGAGTACCTCAGTGGGCAATAAGCTTTCAGGAATGCTGAGCGGCATGTGGGAGAAATATGAAGACAAATCCCATTTTTTTCTTTTAAATTGTGTTTTGGCACTTTTGGCCGGGTTGCTTATGTTTGCAATGCTCCGATGGCTCAATCGGGTGATGAAAGAGAAAAATATCATTTAACAAAAACACTATGAATAACAACCTCAAACTTTTACTGGCCTTTGTCATCAGTCTGGCCGGCAGCATTTTTCTATTAAATGTCTTTGCCGGGTTAAGCTTCGACATTCCTTCGCAGGCCTTTCAGATGTACATGTATGCATCTGTAATCTCCATCATCTCAACCGTTATGGTTTGGATTTTTAACCAAAAGGAACACCCCGCAGGTCTGCGACTCCTATTCTTTACTGAAATGTGGGAACGTTTCAGCTACTATGGAATGCGCGGACTTTTGATATTGTATCTAACAAAGTCCTATTTGGAAGGTGGATTGGGTTTTTCTGATGATAATGCAGGATTAATTTATGGTATTTACACGGGTTTGGTATACTTAACCCCTATTCTGGGAGGTTGGATTGCTGACAACTACCTTGGGCAGCGAAGAGCTATCACCATTGGGGGTATTCTCATGGCGCTCGGACAGTTTTCGCTGGCTTCTCAATTGGGATTGGTTACATTTTATGCGGGTCTTGGATTGTTGATTATCGGTAACGGTTTCTTTAAACCCAATATTTCCATTATTGTAGGTCAGCTGTATGATAACCATGATGTACGCAAAGACGGAGCATTTAATATTTTTTACATGGGCATAAATCTTGGGGCATTTCTGGCTCCTCTGGTATGTGGTCTGCTTGCAGAAGATATTATGGCAACGAAAGAGGTTTTGGCAGATGGATCGGTTAAGATAGCCCACTATGGCTTTCAGTACGGTTTCCTTGCCGCTGGAATAGGAATGACCATAGGTCAAATACTTTTCAATACCCTGGGCCAAAAATATTTGGGAGATAAGGGATTGCGTCCACAAAACAAGAACGTGGCAGCCGGAGATATTGTAGACAATATGGGCAGCGCCACAGCAGGCCCAGGTCTCAGCAAGCCGGAAAAGGATCGCACCTGGGTAATCATCATTCTGGTGGCGTTTGTTACCTTTTTCTGGGCGGGTTTTGAACAGGCCGGCGGTGCTTTTTCTCTGTATACAGATAAGTTTATCAATAGAGAAGTAAACGGTTACTTGATACCTACCTCATTCTTCCAGAGTGTAAATCCGATTTTTATTGTGATGTTGGCACCTTTGTTTACCTTATTGTGGGCCTTTATGAACCGTAAGGGAAAAGAACCTAATACACCCATAAAAATGGGCTTGGGAATGATTCTGCTGGGTTTAGGTTTCTTATTGATGGTAGGCGCTGTTATGGAGCGTGGCACTGCCGGAGACAATGAAGCCATCAAGGCCAACATCATGTGGATTTTAGGCACCTATCTGATTCACACTTGTGGTGAGCTTTGCTTAAGTCCTATTGGTTTATCGATGGTTACGAAACTTGCACCGGTTAAACTGGCTTCCATGCTCATGGGAGTTTGGTTCCTAAGCAGTTTCATTGCGAATAATCTTGCCGGTCTTACCGTGGGTTTTGTTGAAAAACTGGGTCCTTTTACCATATTCGCGGGCATTGCAGGTTTTGTTATAGTCCTCGGATTGGTATTAATCAGTATGAACAAAGTGCTGCTGAAAATGATGCATGGCGTTCGATAAATAGAATGTTAAGAAATAATGCGAAAAGGGGGCTTAAGGCCTCCTTTTTGCTTATGGCCTAACACACTTAATAACCTATTTTTGCAAATCCATGATGGAAATGTTTGATAAAGTCTCTTCCGGCGAAAAAAGTATCTGTGTTATTGGGCTTGGATATGTTGGGCTGCCAATAGCCCTTGAGTTTGCGCGCAAATTTCAGGTGGTGGGATTTGACATTAATGACGAAAGAATTAAACTTATGCAACAGGGCATTGATCCCAGTAAAGAA
>Ga0164293_10005610_pt1 | contig 10676 bp, 7 predicted proteins | sample GEODES118metaG_FD_111487 | JGI IMG/M metagenome (GOLD analysis project Ga0164293, IMG submission 111487) | Eutrophic lake water microbial communities from Lake Mendota, Wisconsin, USA - GEODES118 metaG | ecosystem: Environmental > Aquatic > Freshwater > Lake | place: USA: Lake Mendota, Wisconsin...
AACACGTCGACTGTGATTGCGAGCACTGTTAGCAGCACTCGCGCTGTTGATGGACAAACCTGACTTCGAAAACTTCAGGCAAAGTGAAACGGCTGCCCGCTGCTTGCTGACCACGAAGAGCGCAAAGCACACGAAGTAAAGAGTCGAAGAAAATCCAAACTCAAGTCAGCCCTCTCGCCTGATCCCCTCCCACCTTCGTGCACTTCGTGTCCTTCGTAGTTCAAGGCCTTCGGCTGACAGCAAGTTACCGCCCTGTTAGAAGAGACCTAACCGCGAGCGGTTGCGAAGAAAGGCGGAGAAGAAAATGCGGAACACGGCTCGGGCTTGCCTCTATCCCGGGTCGCCCACACGCGCCCAAATTGCATTCAGGTACTCACCTTCCAATGCGTTTCCGCTGACGGGATGATCCGCGGCCGCGCCGGTCCGAGCGAATATCTGCAAGTCCCGTCCGTGTCGAAACCCCCCGGCGAAACGGTCTTCGTCCTGGCCTGCCTGTCGCGCTGCTCGGGCGACGACTTGAGTAAATTCAGCCGCGGAAAGCAGGCCGGCACAGGTGCATGTCAAGAACAGGCCGCCCGGTTTAACCAAGCGAATCGCCAAACGATTCAAATCAAGATGCTTGCGAGTGCCCTCCTCCAACTCAGCCCGAGAGCGAATCAACTTGGGTGGATCGAGTACGACCACATCGAACTGGCGACCACTGCGCAGCATGTCCCGCATGTAGGGAAATACATCGGCCTGAACAAATTTGGCCTTTACCTGGTTCAAGTTCGCGTTTGACTTGGCAAGTTCGAGCGGTTCGGCATCCAAGTCAACGCCCGTCACTTCTCCAGCTCCGCCCAACTTTTTGGCTTGCACTGAAAAGCCACCGGTATAACAGCACAGATCCAGAACCGATCTGTCGCGACAAAAGCCTGCCAACATCTTGCGGTTATCCCGCTGGTCGCAGAAGAACCCCGTTTTGTGGCTCTGCTCATCCAACTGAATCCGAAAGCGGGTTCCGAATTCCGTAATCGTCGTAAACTGGGGCGCAGCCTCCGAACTGAACTGAGGCCGCTCCAGCCCCTCCTGCGAAAGCATGAATGGCGAAGTCCTTACATACCAGTATCGAGTCCCCAGCAGCTTCGCCAGCCGCTCAGCAACCTCGCGACCACGCAAATACATCCCGTAGCTGAAAGCTTCCAGACTCAGTACTTGGTCGTAGCGGTCGATGACCAAACCAGGAATTCCATCAGCTTCGCCATGTACTACCCTGTAGGCATTCGTCGACTCATCCAGATGCAGCATATCCCGTCGCAAACTGACAGCCCGTTCCAGCAAGCCAGTCCAAAAATTGTCGTCCGGGACATCTACGCCAAAGCGGAGAATGCGTAAGGCAATCTCTGAACGCGGATTGTAAATCCCATAGCCGATGATTTGCAGTTCGCCCGCATCGTCTTCGGAATCCTCCTGATTCGATTCAGGACGTGGGGCGTACACAATCACCCAATCACCAGCCCGCACGCCAGGGTCTACGGACGCAATTCGCTTGCGAAAAACATTCGGTTGACGAACTGCCGATCGCAGTGTCACGGCAGGCAAAGCCGCACGTGATGCGGGAAAAAGGGGTCCGCTCTCGGACGCCATCAAGTTCCCTGTTGTGCCGGTGACCTCATTGCGACGTCCCCGCTGATTTCCCTTGTCCTGCCGCGCCATGCCCGGGGTCTACTCCAGATTGCGAAACTTTTCCAAATCAGTCGTTTTGCCCAGTAACAAAATTGCATGGTCATCGGTGAAAACGTAATTCGCCTCGGGAAACATTCGCAGCTTTTGCGTCAATGCATCCCGCAATCCAACCACCCAAACACCAAACCTGCGACGAATGTCGGCCTCCTGCAGCGATTGGCCGATCATGGACGTCGGAACAGCCGTCTCCATGAAACTGAACTCGGAATCGATTGCGAGGACATCCAGCACATTCGTCCAAGTCAATTGATCCGCCAACTGAACCGCGATGTCCGTCTCGGGAAAGATGACCCGACTGACCCCCATGTTGCTGAGCAACTTCATGTGATCCTGCGAGATCGCCTTAACCACAATCCGTTTCGCTCCGCATTCCTTGGCATGCAAGGTCGCGAGCAATGAGCGGGCGAGGTCCTCTCCCAAACTGATGACCACGGTATCCACCTGATCCAGGCCCAATTCCTCCAAAGCATGCGAGTCAGTCGCATCGCCCACCAGCGCCGCATACAGGATGTCCTTCAAGGCCTCCACCCGCTGAGGATTGGCGTCGATACCCGTAACCCGGCAGCCATTGTGGCTAAGACGTTGAGCCACGGCGGTTCCAAAAGACCCGAGCCCAATCAAGACAAAGTGCTTGGTTTTTGACATGCTTCCCTTAACCTACCAATGGTTCTTCAGAGACGTACTTCAGGGCCCGATCATGCTCCGGCAAAGACAGCGCGGCAAAGACGGTAATCGGCCCCAATCGACCAATGAACATCAACAAGATTAACACGATCAAACTGAGGTCTGAGAGCTGGGTCGTCAGGTTAACTGACAGTCCAACTGTTCCCAAGGCGGAGACAACTTCAAATAGACAGGGAAGGAAGTTCTGCCGGCCATCAATGCCGCCAAAGCTGTCCTCCAAGGTCAAGATTGACAACAGCCCGGAGCCGGCAATAAACACATAAAACAAGATGACGGCAGTTGCCTTGTCTACCGAGCCCTGAGGGATGGTCCGACGGAAAACAGTGATCGCTGATCGACCGGTCAGGCTCCCGAGAGACTTTAATACCAGCATCACCAACGCCGTCACCTTGACTCCGCCCGCCGTCGAGCATGGTCCACCACCCACAAGCATCAAAAAAATCGAAAGAAAAAGTGAGGCTCCATTCAGTTCCGCCTGATCGATCGAGTTGAATCCCGCCGTGCGGCAAGTCACGCTTTGGAAAAACGGGATCAAAATCTTGGCCTGCCAGTCCTTCTCATGCAGCGAATCGTTCCATTCAAACAACATGAACGAGAGTGTGCCCATCAGCAGCAACGCTCCGGTACCGACCAGAATCAGCTTGCTGTGCAGGTGCAATCCGTCAAACCGCTCCGCCCACGACTTCTTCCGCTGGCGCAGCAAATCGAGGATGACCGGAAAACCCAGCCCTCCGAAAATAATTAGTAGCGCGATGGTCAGGATCACAACCCAATCACTCTGGTAGGCAATCAGGCTGCTGTCATTCAATGAAAAGCCCGCATTGCAGAAGGCCATCACGCTGTGAAAAATCGCATGCCAGGCAGCCTGCATCCATGTCATCTCAAAACTGAAACGAGCAAACAATACGATTGCCCCCAAAATTTCGGCAATCAGCGTATAACGCAGCACGTTTTTCAGCACCCAGCGAAAATTGACGCTCCCTTCAGTTCCCAACGTCTCTTTCAAGAGGCGTTTGTCTCGCAAATCCAACGCCCCACCGAACTGAAGCATCACAAAGTTGGTGATTGTCAAAATCCCCAAGCCGCCGATTTGACAAAGGCCCATGATCACAACCTGCCCGAACAACGAAAAGTCATTCCCGGTTGAACGCACTGACAGCCCCGTTACACAGACCGAACTGACACACGTAAACAACCCCTCTAGCCAGGTAATCGGCCGTTCGCTGCTGGCATGAGAAACCGGAGCGCAAAGCAGCATCGTGCCAACCAGAATCAGCAGAACCACAGCCACGAAAGAAACTCGGGCTGGGTATTGAGAAAGAGAGCCAGTGATCTTGGCCATGTATTTCTGAGCGCAGTCGTGACTGACGGAATGGATCTTCCAGGCGCATTTCCGGACGGGTTTTCTCGCGACCGGCTGCTCGTGCGGCTGGGGGCCCTGACTTCGGCTCCAACCGGCTCCAGATTACTATTCCAAACGCTTTTCACTCCCTTGATGATGGTTGCGACAGCTGACACCCCGTGGCCAGGACAACGCAACACCTTTTTCTATTCTAGTCCAATTCGCCATCGCCGTAATCGTGAGGGAATTGGCGTCCGGCAGCTTTTTTTCGTCTTCCCCGAGCCTCCAATCGGTTAGACAAACCTTTATTCCGGTTTTCAGACCTCCCACCTTAACTGCAGCACCCGAGTGAGGACCGCCAAGGCTTCCCGCCAATTGGCTTTGGAGTCTCCCGTCACCCGGTCCCGAAACGTGATGGGCAGTTCCTCAGCCCCTGCTCCCGACTGCCGCAAACGAAACAACAACTCCTCAAGGTAGGCGTAGCCGTTGCTCCGAATTCGGTCGAGCCCCACGTTCTCCAAGCTCCTGACTCGATACACGCGAAGGGCGCCGCTGTTGTCTCGCGTCTGAAGTCCCAGTAGCCAACGAACCCAGAAATTGACGACGCGACTGGTCCAGCGACGATACCAAGGCCAACCTACAATCGCTCCGCCCGCAATGTATCGGGAACCGATCACGACCCCGAGGCTTTCCGGTCCGGCCTGCAACCGCTCGTGCAAAGGCCGCAACATGGCTGGGTCGTGACTTCCATCGGCATCGAGTGTGGCCACGGCCCGATATCCACCGGCTATCGCCGCTTTCAATCCCAGAATGGTTGCCGACCCCAAGCCTCGCTCCCCGCGCCGAATTCTTACATCAAGCCGAGGTTCGCTCTCAGCATGCGCTTCACACCATTGCCCCGTTCCGTCCGGAGAGTTGTCGTCGACAACCAGTACCTTTGCCTCAGGTACAGCTGCCCAAATCTTTTCGAGCAAACCGGGCAGGTTGTCCCGTTCGTTGTAAGTTGCCACGACAACCAAGAGCATCGACGACTCCAGCGAGTAAAACATTCGATTGTAAACACTTTTTGTGGCGACCGGAAAAAGCGCACAGACATGGGCCAAGTTGGCCGAACCGGCCGTTTCCCAAGCCCCTTTGCGATTCTATATTGACGGGTATCCAGCTTTTTCCATTTTGAATGCAGGGAGACCTTCCGATGAAAGTAATGGCCTACGAACAAATCGAACAGCAGAAGGTCGAGATGCCCGGCTCGCACAATTGCCACGTCCGCTGGCTGATCGGTCCGCGCGATGGAGCCCCGAACTTTGCCATGCGGCAATTCGAGGTTGCCGTTGCCGGCTACACGCCCAAACATAGCCATCCTTACGAGCACGAAGTCTTCGTCCTTGAGGGAGAGGGCACCATCCTCGAGGGAGAACAGGTTCACGCGATCCGCGCTGGTGACATCATCTATGTCGCCCCCGACGAGGTCCACCAGTTTCGTAATGTAGGTGCCTCTCCGTTGAAATTCCTCTGCCTTGTACCCAATGATTCGATGAACAAGCCTGTTACTCAGGCCCCGGAATGCGGGATTGAGCCGAGTAACTGAGCAAGCCGACCTGCCGATCCCCTCCCGGACCTGCCGACTCTCGCCGTCTGTCCATTGGCCCGTTTCTCGCAAGCATCTATGACCAGCCAAATCACTTCGGAAATTGAACAACTGCGAGAGCAAGTCCGCTTTCACGACCGTAAGTACTACGTCGAGGCCAAACCCGAAATCACAGACCTCGAGTACGATCGTCTACTGCAGCGACTGGTTCAACTGGAAAAAGCCCATCCGGAGTTGATCACACCCGACAGTCCCACCCAACGAATTGGAGATGCCCCGGTACCGCACCTCGAACAGGTGCCACATCGGGTGCCAATGCTGTCAATTGAAAACACCTACAGCCTCGAGGAGTTGCTGGACTTTGGCCAAAAGACCGAGAAAGCCTTGGGTGGACCTGCTGAATGGGTCGTTGAATTGAAGGTAGACGGAGTTGCCGTCTCGATCATTTACGAAGAAGGCCTGCTCGCCCGGGCTTTGACCCGGGGAAACGGCACCGTCGGCGATGACATTACTCACAACATTCGCACGATTCCCGACATCCCGCTGCGACTCAGCGGCGGTGAGTTTCCGCCCCTGCTTGAGATTCGGGGTGAGATCTACATGCGGAATCAGGACTTAGTGACGCTCAATCAGCGACAGGCTGCGGCTGGATTGGAACCCTACGCCAACACTCGAAATGTCACGGCCGGCAGCATCCGCCTCCTCGATCCCCGAATCTGTGCTGAACGAAACCTGCACGTGTACTGCCACGGGACTGGCTATTGCGAGGGCCTGCAATCCGCGACTCATATGCAATTTCTGGAACTGGTTGGCGCCTTGGGGCTGCCTCCCACTCCCCACGTTCGCTGCTTCCCTTCAATCGCCGCCGCCGCCGAATACTGCCAATCCGTAATCGAAGAGCTTGGTGACCTCGACTTTGAAGTCGACGGTTTGGTTGTCAAATTGAATCGATTCGATCAACGCGAACAACTCGGCGCCCGCTCCAAAAGTCCTCGCTGGGTCGCCGCATATAAGTGGGAGAAATACGAAGCCCCAACCCGGTTGGATGCGATTGAACTGCAAGTCGGGAAGACCGGTGCAGTTACCCCCGTGGCCATCCTGCAACCGGTGGAATTGGCTGGAACTACCGTCAGTCGGGCAAGCCTTCATAACGCGGAGGAAATCGCCCGCAAGGATATTCGAATTGGCGATACGGTGATCGTCGAAAAAGCGGGCAAAATCATCCCGCATATCGTGCGCGTCGAGAAACACCTCCGCAGCGGCCAAGAGACGGGTTTTGAGTTTCCTGATAATTGTCCAGCCTGCAACGAACCTTTGCTTCAGGACGAAGGTGGCGTCTACATTCGCTGTCCCAACTGGGGGTGCCCGGCTCAGGTTCGTGAACGCCTGCGTTTCTTCGCCTCCCGCCCGGCGATGGACATCGAGGGGCTTGGCGACAAACTTGTCGACCAACTCGTCGCCGCTGAACTCGTCCGCGACTACGGCGATCTCTATCGCCTCCAAAGGCCCGAACTGCTGAAACTGGACCGCATGGGCGAAAAGTCCGCAGACAAACTACTGGCGGCAATCGCCTCCAGTAAACAACGTGGGCTGGAGCGACTTTTGACCGGCCTTTCCATTCGCCACGTCGGTACCACCGTGGCCAAGATCCTGGCCAAACGGTTTCAGACACTTGATCAGCTCGCGGCCGCGACCGCGGAAGAACTCAGTCAAGTCGACGAGATTGGCACCGTCATTGCAGAAAGTGTCGCTCAGTTTTTTCGCAGCCCTGTGGGCCAATCGATTGTCGACGACTTTCGCCAGTTACAACTCGATTTTGCTGCCACCGCACCGCATGTGCCCCAACTCAGCAAGAAACTGGCCGGGCAAATCGTGGTCGTTACCGGCACTTTGCCAAGCCTTTCCCGAGAAGAGGCGCATCAGCTCATTGAGCAACATGGCGGCAAGACTTCGGGCAGCGTCAGCAAAAAGACGACACTGTTGCTGGCTGGTGACGAAGCGGGTAGCAAACTTCAAAAGGCCCAAGAGCTGGGTATCAGGATCTTGGACGAAACCGAGTTTCGAGCCTTGCTCGAGGAATCAGCACGCCAGTAATCCTGATTGTACGTCCGGTGAACGCCACTCCTTCCGAGGTCAGGAGATCAATCACCCCAACCATGAACCGACCAGCGACTCAGCAAGTCTTGCTGTGGCGGCTTAATAATTGGTTTCGTGCATGGCGGCGTCGATTTTCCTCTCCAGCCATCTGGTCGCCGCAAGATACCAATAGGTCCCGAGCGAATGCTGTTCGACCGGGAAAACAACCCATCCGCTTTGGCCGGCATTGAGTTGTTTCTGCAGCTCGCCCGTGGCGGCCAGCTCAAGGTTGAAACGAGGGGTCAACAATTCGGTTTCGGTCCGATCCGTTTCATTACCGCGGTTTTTGGCCTTTGGTTTGACTGCCAATGGTCCACCATAACTGGCACACATGGCCTCATGGACGGGGGTGGTCGAAGCGGACGGTTTGGTCGCCTTCAATACGCAGGCGGTGACCGGAGCTCCCGGGAAGACCGCGCGAAAGGCATTGCCCTCTACGGCTTGCACTCCGGCAAAATCATCTTGCTCGATTGAAACGACGATTTCCAAAGCGGCTGACTCAGCCACCGTCAGGACCGGCTCTCCCTGTTTCAGGAAGCAGCCGGGCAGATGTGCGAGATTGCGTTGCAGGATCACGCCATCAAATGGAGCTAACAGTTGCAGCTCAGCCACCTTCGCCAACTTTTCGGCCAACTGCTCCTCGAGGCTGCGTTTGCGTTCCAATTCCGCTTGGTGCTTGGCCAATTCGCGGGCTTGAAGATGTTGCCGCACCTGTATCCGGCATTCTTCCAATTGAGCTTCGAGCAAGTGAACATCGGTCACGAGAGTCGAATTCTCCAACTCTACGAGCAATTGTCCCTTGTTGACTCGCTGCCCGTCTTTGACATGAATGGCCTGAACAAACCCATCACTTCCGGCCCGCAGGACAGATTCATTTTCAAATCTGACAATCGCAGGTGCCGACTTGCTGGCGGGACTGCTGAACACGAGAAAAATCCCGATCAGGCTTGTCAACCCAATCAAAGCACTGCCACCCAGGCGATACCAATTCAATGGCTGATGCTGACTGAGCTGACTGAAAGCCCGAATCTGCTTTATCGCTGGCGTCAGGTACCAGCTGAAGACAGCCGTGGCAGCAATGGCCAGCCCGACGCCATGAAAGAGAACACCCGCACCGATGATTAAACCGATGCTGACCAAGACCCGCCAGGCGGCAGACAAGACAGCGTAAATCGGGATTATCCAGCGGTCCCAGCCTTTACCCAAAGATTGCTGCGGCTGCCAACCCAGGCATTGCACACGCAGGCGATCCCAAATCCAGGCTGTTCCTTTGCCATACAGGTTGGGGATCTCAACCAAATCCGAAAACAAATAATAACCATCAAACTTCATCAAGGCATTGGCATTGAACAGAACGGTCGTCACGCTTGCCATGATGAATGTGTGCAGACAAAGGTCTTTCCAGAGACTGGCTTCAGCCAATTGCGTCCAAATAATGGCAGCGATTGCGGCGACAAACAGCTCCAGGTACATGCCAGCGGCAGCAACGGTCATCCGTTGCCACCGACTACGAAATTTCCAGCTGGAAGTCACATTGACGTAGGCCAAGGGTGTCAACAACAAGAGCAGGACTCCCGCTTCTGGAACTTCGCCACCATAGCGGCGGCAAGCCAGCCCGTGGGCCAATTCATGAATCGCCTTCAATCCACTCCAGATCAGAAGCAGCCAAATCCATTGCTGGCCGGAAAGCACTCCAGCGAACTCAAGATTGAAATCAGCTTGCCTCTGCCAGATCAGTCCGGTAGCCACCAGCATCAGGATCAACCAAACAACAACGCTGACGGGGTGAAAAAGGACGTTACCAAGCGGCTTGAGAGCATCGAGCAATGGGGTGGGATTAAAAAGTGGAAAACGGAGGCTGATCAGGTTCAGCAGTCCCCATTTCGTTGCTCGTTGCAGGTTGCGGGCCCGCTCTTGGACGCGTTTGGAGTTATCAGCTCCAATGATTGTGGCCAGATGATGCTGCACCAGCCATTTGGCGACTTGCGTAGCCTGTACAGTTGCCCGCTGCCCAGCCACATCGTAGAAATTCGCCTCCGCGACTTCAGCAACGGTTCGCGTCCCGTCAAACGCGGAGATAACCCTGCGTTCCAATTCCCCTACCTGGAAGAATTTGTTTCTGACCGGATCGCCCACCAAAAAAACGGCCCGGCCTTGCTGCTCTCGTTGTTCAAATTGGAGGTCCGGTCGCAGTTTTATTCGCAGCTGCAACCATCCCTCATCATTGACCGCAGCGGCTCCTGCCCCAGGGCTTGTCGTCTCGACTTCGGGCTTACCAAACGAGGACATATCGGAACCGCTCCCACGCATGGTGCAACCAAATCCAACCAAGTGGCTGCCACCCGGCAGATACTTTACCCCACCCCTTCATGCCCGGCCGCAAGATCCCGTCCTGATTGTTCAGCTCCACCTCGGCGATAAACACATTCGCCTCACCGACTAACTCACTGCGTGGATGCACTCGGGCGACTTTTCCCTCCCAATTACGGAAGGGGTAAGCGTTAAACTTCATGGTTGCAACCTGGCCCTCACGCACATGACGCGAATCGGCTTCGGGCACTTGCAGCTCCACCATCATCTTTTCCAGGGGAGCGACTTCAAACAGCGACTTGCCCATTTCCAATCGGGCACCCTCGACTTTATCCATGTCGCCACTGACGACTACTCCGGCCATTGGGCTGCGGAGTTCGAGGCGGCTTAATTTGGAATCAACTAACGCCAATTGCGACTCACAGCGACGTGCCTCACTGCGGGCGATTTGGCTTTCGGCAATGTTTCCACTGGCCAAGGCTGAATCCCGCTTCTTCAGGGCAGCTGCCAACTGGGCTTGCAACCCAGAGCGCTCAAGTTCGAGGTTACTGCCATCCATTCGAGCCAAGAGTTGGTCCTTTTCGACGAGGTCGCCACTGCGAGCCAACACTGACTCCAGGACACCCTCAAAAGGCGCTGCGAGGAATCGCCGCTGCACTGGATGTAATTCATTCTGACAGCTGACCCGATAGGGAACTGGGCAAAACAGCAAGCCCGTCACTCCGAGCGCCAAGATCCAGAAATGCTTTCGCAGTCCAACCGGGCAATGCTCCATCAAAGCTTTGCCCAACTGCTGGTACCAAGCCTGACTCGTACGTTGAACGAGTGCCCAAGGCGGGCCAAACTGGGCGGCGACGAAAGCGGCTGATTCGCCAAACCCACGGCCCTCAA
>Ga0164293_10005613_pt1 | contig 10674 bp, 8 predicted proteins | sample GEODES118metaG_FD_111487 | JGI IMG/M metagenome (GOLD analysis project Ga0164293, IMG submission 111487) | Eutrophic lake water microbial communities from Lake Mendota, Wisconsin, USA - GEODES118 metaG | ecosystem: Environmental > Aquatic > Freshwater > Lake | place: USA: Lake Mendota, Wisconsin...
AGGGCGCCCACGCGAGCGCGATTTTTTGATTCCTTCGGCATCTTCCTCCGGTTCGGCTAGCGCCTCGCGGCTGAGCCGCGGTCCACTAACCTTCCACCGTGTGGCCGTTGAGTCGGCGGCGGTGGTTGTGAGGTTGGTGATTACAAGGGGGCCCTCAGCAAACCATTTGCCAAGCACCCAGGAACGAGGCCGACACGCACCTTGACAGCGCGAGATCGGTCCCGAAAGAAACTACGCCGTAACGTCGATCCCCATCGAACGCGCGGTGCCACGGACCGTGCGGATGGCGGACTCGATATCCGTGCAGTTCATGTCCTGCATTTTCATCTGCGCGAGCTCGCGAACTTGCGTCTCGGTTACTTTGCCAACCTTGGTCTTGTTCGGCTCTTTTGAGCCAGACCCGGGCTTCTTGCCGGTGGGAAGTCCCGCGAACTTCTTCAGAAGAACGCTAACGGGCGGCGTCTTGAGGATAAACGTGAAAGAGCGGTCAGCGTAAACCGTGATGACGACCGGGATGATCATGTCCCCGCCGGCGGTTCGCGCGTTGAACTCTTTGCAGAACCCCATGATATTCACGCCGTGCTGTCCTAGCGCGGGACCAACAGGGGGCGCCGGGTTTGCTTTGCCGGCGGGCAACTGCAGCTTGATTTGTCCGGTAACTTTCTTTGCCATGGCTACTCTCGTGCTCCTACGAAGCCCGACCGCAGGCCGCTGACGGCTGACTGCGGAAAAGTTCGAAGCGTCGTAGTTCTATCGCAGGGGTAAAGTGGGAGGCGCTTATTAGCGCATCTTGGATGGAACACCAGGCATTTTTGCACCCGGCGCAGTTTTCGCTCAAGCGGTGTCGCTACGCCCGTTTTTCAACTTGGGTGAAGTCGAGCTCGACGGGTGTTGCGCGACCAAAAATGCTGACTTTGACCTTAAGTTTTTGCTTGTCGGGCTTGACCTCTTCGACCGTCCCCGAGAAGTTCGCGAAGGCGCCGTCGATGACGCGAATCTCGTCGCCAATATCGAAGTGAACGCGAGGCTTCGGTTTCACGGCCCCTTCTACGACGCGACGACGTTGCTCTTCGATTTCCTGGGGCCGAACTTCCTGCGGCCGCTGATTCCCGATAAACCCCGTGACTTTCGGCGTATCTTTTACGAGGTGCCAGGCATCTTCGCTCATCTCCATTTCGATGAAGATGTAGCCAGGGAGGCTGGTTTTCTGCCGCACACGTTGTTTGCCGTCACTACGGGTTTCTTGCACGGTCTCGGTCGGGATGAGCACCTCGCCGAAAGCCGCTTCCTGACTGTGTTCCTTTACCCGCTGCAGCAGAGCTTCTTTGACCTTGTTCTCGAATCCCGAGTAGGTCTGAATGACGTACCACTTTTTGGCCATAACGAACTCCGCAGCTCAACTTTCCTTCATTCGCGCCTGAAGCGTGCGCTAGAACGAGTAAATTCGATCGGTAACGAACTTCCAAAACTGGTCCATCAACGTGAAGAAGACGGTGGCAAACAGGGTGTAGAAAAGAACGACGGTTGTGGAGTTGGAGACTTCTTTTCGGCTTGGCCACGAAACTTTGGAGAGCTCCTCCGCGACGTCAATGGCGTAATGGCGGGAGGCGTCGCTTCGCCACAACGCGACCGATACGATAACCCCGAAAAGTGAGGCTGCTAGGTAAACGACCTCGTCTTTGGGTTCCCCAAACGAGGGGCGCCATTGGCTGAGACGGTACCACGCGGCATGACCTGCCTTGGCGATGACGAACGCAACAAGGATCGCAGCTCCCATGTAGGCCGCGTAGACGAAGCGCATGTAGCCAAACTGTAGCGGAGGGGCCTCGATGGCGGCGCCGTCGCCCACGTCATCCTGTTCGCCAGATTCGACTTGGTTCACGGGGTCGGGCGGGGGTGGGTTATCGAGTTCCTCTGATGTCGCCATGGCATAAGTTCCGTTCGGACGCGGCAGGGGCTGGGGGGCTCGAACCCACGACCTGCGGATTTGGAATCCGCTGCTCTACCAGCTGAGCTAAACCCCTAGAGGTGCACGCCGGGTGGCGTGCGTTCCGTTACTTGGTTTCCTTGTGGACGGTGTGCTGCTTACACGAGGGACAGTACTTTTTCAAGGTAAGCTGCCCCTCCGCGTCGGGTTTTCGCGTGGACTTGTAGTTGCGCGACTCGCACACCGAGCAGATCAGGGTGATGGCGATTCGCTCGGCCACGTCTCGCCCTCTTTACTCCAGCACCTTTGTGATGATACCGGCGCCGACGGTGCGGCCGCCTTCACGGATCGCGAAGCGCATCTGCTCTTCGAGGCCGACGGGCGTGATGAGTTCGATGGTCATCTGGATGTTGTCGCCGGGCATAACCATCTTGGTGCCTTCGGGCAACTGGCAGGTACCGGTCACGTCGGTCGTGCGCATGTAGAACTGCGGGCGGTAGTTCGTGAAGAACGGGGTGTGTCGCCCGCCCTCTTCCTTCTTGAGGACGTAGACTTCGCCTTCGAACTTCTTGTGCGGCGCAACCGAACCCGGCTTGCAGAGGATCTGTCCGCGCTCGACGTCGGTCTTCTCAATTCCGCGGAGGAGAACGCCGACGTTGTCGCCTGCGCGGCCCTCATCGAGGAGCTTGCGGAACATCTCGACGCCCGTGACCGTGGTCTTGCGAGTGTCGCGGAAGCCGATGATCTCGACCTCTTCGCCGGTCTTGATGATGCCGCGCTCGATACGACCCGTCACGACGGTGCCGCGGCCTTTGATCGAGAACACGTCCTCGATGGCCATCAAGAAGGGCTTGTCGGTGTCGCGGACCGGATCGGGTACCTTCGCGTCGAGCGCATCGATAAGCTTGCCGATCGACTCTTCCCACTTGGGCTCACCGTTGAGCGCGGGGAATGCCGCGACTTGCACGACGGCGGCGGTGTCGCCGGGGAACTTGTACTTCGAGAGGAGCTCGCGGACTTCCATTTCGACGAGGTCGAGCATCTCGGGGTCGTCAACGGCGTCGCACTTGTTGAGCGCGACGACGATGTTTTGCAGGCCGACTTGGCGGGCCAGAAGCACGTGTTCACGCGTCTGCGGCATGACCGAGTCGAGTGCCGAGACAACGAGAATCGCGCCGTCCATCTGCGCGGCGCCCGTGATCATGTTCTTGATGTAGTCGGCGTGGCCTGGGCAGTCGACGTGCGCATAGTGACGCGTGGCCGACTCGTACTCGACGTGCGAAACGGCGATCGTGACCGTCTTCGTGGCATCGCGAACCGTACCGCCCTTGGCGATATCCGCGTAGCTGATGGCCTTCGCGAGGCCTTTTTTGGACTGCACTTTGACCAGAGCCGCCGTGAGCGTCGTTTTGCCATGATCGATGTGACCGATCGTGCCGACGTTGACGTGGGGCTTGGTGCGCTGAAATTTCTCTTTCGCCATGACTTTCTCCAACCTTGAAATCTGTGCCGCGCGAAGGGCCCCAAGAGACCCCGCCGCGCAGCGAACCTAACCAATTATTTCGCGGAACCCTTTACCTTCGCGACGACTTCCTCCTGCACCGCCGCCGGGACAGGGGCGTAGTGCGAGAAGTGCAGCGACGACGTCGCTCGGCCCTGCGTCATCGATCGAAGATCGGTAACGTATCCAAACATCATCGCCAGTGGCACTTCCGAATCGATAACCTGAGCGTTACCGCGCTGGCTCATGCCGAGGATCTTGCCGCGACGCGAGTTGAGGTCGCCGATAACATCGCCCATGTATTGCTCCGGAACCACCACTTCGTTCTTCATGACGGGCTCGAGAAGGTGCAGTCCCGCGCGCTTCGCACCGTCTTGGAAGCAAAGCGAGCCCGCAATTTCGAACGCCGCCGCGCTGGAGTCGACGTCGTGGTAGCTGCCGTCGTACACGCGGCAATGCAGGTCTACCATCGGGAAGCCAGCGAGAACGCCACGTTCCATCGCATCCTTGACGCCTTTTTGAATGGCCGGGATGAATTCCTTCGGAATCACACCACCCACGACGTCGTTGACGAACACGAAGCCTTGGCCGCGCTCGCCGGGGCCGACCTCCATCAACACGTGACCGTACTGACCACGGCCACCGGACTGCTTCGCATACTTGTATTCACAATGCACGCTCTTCGAGATGGCCTCGCGGTAGGCAACTTCCGGCTTGCCAACATTCGACTCAACCCGGAATTCGCGGCGCAATCGGTCGCAAATGATATCAAGGTGAAGCTCACCCATGCCGCTGATGATCGTCTGTCCCGACTCTTCATCGGTGTGGACGCGGAACGATGGGTCCTCCGTCGCAAGCTTCTGCAGGGCGATACCGAGTTTCTCGACGTCTGCCTTCGTTTTCGGTTCAACGGCGATTGAAATAACCGGCTCCGGGAACACCATGCGTTCGAGAACGATCGGGCGAGCCTCCTCGCACAGCGTATCGCCGGTACGAGTGTCTTTGAGACCCACCGCCGCGTAGATGTTGCCGGCATCCGCCTCGCTCAACTCTTCGCGCTTGTTCGCGTGCATGCGCAGAATTCGACCGATACGCTCGCGCTTTCCGCGCGTCGAATTCGTGACCATCGTTCCGGACTGAATCGTCCCCGAGTAGACCCGGAAAAACGTCAAGTTGCCGTGGGGGTCGTTGATGATCTTGAAGGCGTACGCCGAAAACGGCTCCTTGTCGTCAGCCTTGCGCGCCTCTTCGTTGCCAGTGTCGGGATTCACGCCCGTCACGGCAGCAATATCGAGCGGGGACGGCAGGTAATTTACCACCGCGTCGAGGAGCATCTGCACTCCCTTGTTCTTGAAGGCAGACCCGCAGAGAACCGGGAAGAACTTAAACGACGTGCAGCCCTTGCGGAGCGCCGCAACGATCTCCGCGTGCGAAATCTCATCGACCTTGCCATCCATGTACTTCGCCATGATGTCGTCGTCGACGTCGGCGCAGGCCTCGATCATTTTCTCGCGGTAGGCTGCGCACTTGGCCTGCAACTCGGCAGGGATGTCGGTCCACGTGTACTTTTGGCCCTTCTGCTCCTCATCGAACACGGCCGCACGCATCGTAATGAGGTCGATGACGCCGCGGAGGTGCTCTTCCTCGCCCAGCGGCCATTGAACCGGAACGGGCGTCACGCCCAAACGCTCACGGATCGAGTTCACATTCATCTCGAAGTCCGCGCCGGTCTTGTCCATCTTGTTGACGAAGATGATCCGCGGCACGCGGAACTTATCCGCCTGACGCCAGACCGTTTCGGTTTGCGGCTCGACGCCATTTCCGCCGTCAAGTACGGCGACGGCGCCGTCAAGCACGCGTAGCGAGCGCTCGACTTCGATCGTGAAGTCGACGTGGCCTGGCGTGTCGATGATGTTGATACGATGACGCACGCCCGAGTGAGGCCCTTCGCCGGGCGCCCAAAAGCAGTTTGTCGCAGCAGAGGTGATGGTGATGCCGCGCTCCTGCTCCTGCACCATGTAGTCCATGGTTGCAGCGCCCTCGTGCACTTCGCCGATCTTGTAGTTTACACCGGTGTAGTAGAGAACGCGCTCCGTTGTCGTGGTTTTGCCCGCGTCAATGTGGGCCATAATTCCGATGTTTCGCGTCTTTTCGAGCGGATATTCGCGGGCCACAGCAGTCTCCGTGTTGAGAGGGTCGTAATCGAGAAGGTGAAGAAACCTGAGCGTGAAATGCACAAGCCCCTCCCTGGCCCTTCTCACCTTTTTTCGGCGAGCCCGCGGGTAGAATCGCGGTCAGTCCAGAGAGGGTCGCGAGGGACGATGGCCCGGGTCGGGGCGCGATTCGGTCACTCGGTTTTATGTGGAAAGTAGCTTTGTCGGTGCGATTAGCCTTTGGAAGTACACATGCATTGCGCAGGCGAAGTGCGGGAGGCGGGTGTTTAGCAAGTTGCCGCGTGAAGTCAAGCGGTGGTACGTTGCGACGCGGTGTTGTTGGAGACTATTCGGCAAGCGGTTCGCCGCGTTACGACGTTGGTCCGCGGTGCGGTAGGCGCCGGCGTGATCGCTCCGCTCACTGTCACGGTCGTGCCACTGTTTTGGGTTGCTGATGCGACACACCGCGCGTCCCTGATGGGGCTTGGTCGCGACCAAGGGATTTTTCAATACATCGCATGGGCCATTCAGCGGGGCGAGCGGGACTATCTTGCGATTCGGGATGTCAATGGTCCTCTTATTCATCTCATTCACGTTGTGTTTCTCGCCCTTGGCGGCGGCGACGAGCACCGATTTCGCGTCCTCGACCTGAGTGTCACCGCAGCGACGTTCGCGATCGTCGGGTGGTGCCTTCCGTCCCTCATCAGCACGTCGGGCGATATGGTACCAGCCACTCGACGCGCGGCGTGGGCGTTGGCAGCAACCGTCGCGCTATCCGCTCAATACCAGCTTCGTTCACATTGGAATCAAGCGCAGCGTGAAAGTTTTTGTGATTGGTTTTTGTTCGCAAGCCTAGCCCTGCAGTGGTGTCATCCCCCGGTGACGGGACGTAGGGCCTTCGCTCGCGTTGTCGCGTTCGCTGCGCTTTCGGTGGTGCCGTGGTTCGGCAAGCCAACCTTCGCGCCGTTCAGCTTCATGCAATTGGGCGTGTTGATGTTCGATGTCCAGTGGCCACTCTCCAGGCGTGCGCGCTTTGGTGCGTTCGCTTGCGGCGGAGTGCTCGGCGCCGCCGGCCCACTGGGCTTTGTGATCTGGCGCGGCGATATCCAAGCATTTATCGCCACATACTTCGTCGATGGTCCGCGGATCTACCGTTTCATTTGGGCGAAAACGGCGCGCGAAATCTTCGCGCAGGGGGGTAACTTGCGCGCCGCGAGCGCAGGCCTTGCTGCGGCTGCGGTGGTGATAGCGCTTGTCAGTCACCGTCTGTTGCCGCGCAGAGCGCTCACGATCGCATTCGCACCTTTATGTGCACTATGTAACATTCTTATCCAACACAAGGGGTTCGACTACCACTTCCATCCGCTCACTGCGGCGAACCACATCGCGTTTCTGCTGGTGCTCGCACGGCTCTCTCACCTCGGCGGTGACAGGAGCGACGTTTCGTTTCGACGAACGATTGTTGCGGCATCGGTTGCCGCCTACGGGTTCGAACTCGCCGTGAACCTGCTCGACTCCCCACAGATGCGCGACATCTGGCTCCTCGCGGGCGCGGAGACCGCCGAGCTGCGTCAAAAAGAGGAGTACATCAATCGATTTAGAACCCACGATTTTTTTCCGTGGGAACTTCGCCAAGCGGCAACGTTCCTGAAACAAGAAACCACACCTTCTGCTCGCGTGCAGACCTACGGTATGGACCCCTATGTGCTGTTTCTCGCCGAGCGCCGAAGCGCCACACCGTACATCTATGCCTACGATCTCAACGACGACGCTGCGTGCGAGGGCGGTTGGAGAAACAAGCCGTCCGACGCCGACTTGTCACGCATTCACGCAGCCCGAGCAACGCATGAAAACGACTTTCTTTCGCGCGTGTCCGCTTCACCACCCGAGGCGTTCGTGTTTATCGACCATTCGCCACTCATGACCTTTCCGAGTGCCTGGGAGGACTTCCAGCATTGCTGTTCGCGCAGCTCACAATGGGTCGAGAAGCACTATCGGCCCACTCGCTCGTTCGGCGACGTTCACGTGTGGCTACGTAGCGACCTTCCGACAGCGGGAAATGCGACCCAATCTCCCTAAAGCGAACGATTTCCCAGCCAGATTGGCATCAACCGAAGCGGAACACACGTTTTGGATGCAACAGGCCCTGGTTGAGGCCGATCGCGCTGCGTCGTTCGGGGAGGTGCCTATTGGTTGCGTGCTTGTCGATGCACACGGGCAGCGCATTGCATCCGGGCACAATCTTCGCGAAGCGACGAGTGACCCGACAGCGCACGCGGAGGTTGTGGCGATTCGAGACGCGTCACGCCGCGCCAAGTCGTGGCGCTTGGACCACACAACTCTCTATGTGACGCTCGAGCCATGTGCGATGTGCGCCGGCGCAATCATCCAATCACGCATTCGCAAAGTTGTATTCGGGTGCGCTGATCCGAAAGCGGGAGCCTGCGTTTCGCTGTATTCGCTCGGGACGGACGGCCGCCTTAATCACCGGTTCGAGAGTATTGGCGGAGTCCTTGCGGAGCAATGCGCGCAGCGCCTGTCGTCGTTTTTCGCCGCGCTTCGAGCGCAGGGGAAAAAGTAACCACTGACTAGCTGGGCCCTTCGCGATCGCCGACTACCGGTTCTCGAGAAACAGGCCGAAACCCCTTGCGGACAGGAGGTTTAGCGTCGGGTTTGCTCCTAGAATTCGGAGCTAAACGCAAAGGTTGAAGCAATCCGTCCGTCAACTCCGCTTGGCTCAACACACCGCGTTTCGCGGCAACTTTCATCAACTCATGAATCTTATGTACCCAATAGTCGGGCACCACTTCATTGCGACCGATGAACGACTGGAAGCGGTTCGGCGAGGGCAGTAGCGAGGCCAGAAAAAAGCACTCAGACACCGACAATTCGGCCGGAGAGACGCCAAAATAGTACTCCGCTGCACGCTTTACTCCGTAAACATCGGGACCAAGTTCGATCACATTAAGGTACAGCTCCATCAGCTCGTCTTTGTCGAACACCTGTTCAAGGTAATCGGTAAGAATCATCTCCTCTACCTTGCGAGAGATCGTCTTATCGCGCGTCAAAAACAAATTCTTTGCAAGCTGCATTGAAATGGTACTGGCGCCGCGCACGAAGCGTCCCGACTTCATGTTTGCCGCGAAGCTCTCGCGAATCGCCAAATGATTGAACCCGGCATGCTTGTAAAATGCACCGTCTTCGGTCGTCACAACGGCAGCTATCATGTATGGTGAAATATCGCCCAAATCGGCCCAAGCCTCAGTTCCCGGCCCCGTTTCAGTTTCCGCTCTCGTCCCATCCGGGTGATACGTGGAGTACCGAAACGCTGTCCGAAAACGCGCCGGTGCAATGGTGTCAGGAACCGCCGCGACGCGGCATCCGTCGTCGACGGAATAAACAAGCGTCGGAGCTCGCGACGACGCTGACGTGAACTCGATCGTACCGGCCGCCTGAAACGCTCCCTCAAAGCGGAGCGTTTTCCCAAGGGGAAGAAGTTCACTCGGCAAACTACGTACGAGCGCATCGCACTCCGTACGATCAACGGCGAATTGCACGCGCCATTTCGCGTCGGACGGCGCCATCTGCCCCTTCGCATCCAACCGCAGCTGCGCGTCGCCTACGTGAAGTCGAACGCCCTCGAGCCGCAACCTTCCGTCGGCGTCAAATTCTGCCTCCCCCGCGATGGTAAGCCGGTCGACGCGGACCGGCGCTAAAGCCACTCGAGGATGCCTGATACCGAATGCCGCCGCCTCCACAAGTCCGCCAACCTCGAGACGGCCTTGCGCGCGCGACAGCATCCCCCGAAGGTCACCAACTAGCGACGCCTTGTCTACATCGATAAGCCCCCACGCCCCCTCGGCTATGCCGAGACGTGCCAACGAGACCGGTCCGCCCTGAAATCGGAGCACCACATCACCCGCGCGAATCGGGAGACGTGCCTCCAGGTGAATGGGGGAAGGTGCCTCGTCGCCGAGGGTGTCCATCACCACGGAGAGCCCGTCGTCGTCACGTAGCGCACGCGCGCGCACGCGGAACGATGCCAACGCCTCCTCGGCACCTCTCGAAACGACCACGCCAACACTTCGCGCCTCGAGACTTGCGCCCTCGGCCAGGCGCTTGCCCGCTACGGCAGAAACTGCCTCCAAAGCCGCGAGCGCCGCCGCGCGGCTCTCCGCGGCTTGCGCGGCCAGCCGGGCAGCGGGGTCCGAAACGTCGTGCACTTCAGCGGCGGCACCAGCGGGTGCCTGACACCCACCACTGGCGTGTATTCCGAGCTCGACCTGAAGATCGTCAACGGTCGACCCCAGCAATACCCCGCTATTAGATACGAGAGCAGCACCGTGTAGGGAACGGGCAGCGACCGTACCAGCCGCCGCATGCAGAACATCCCACTGCACCCGCGACGAGGATCCATCGCGGATAACGACCACCCGACTTACGCGAACCGCCCAAGGTCCACACAGGTCCTCAAGGGTTACCTGAGCGTCACGCAGCTCAACCGCCGCAACTCGCTGCGCCCAACGAGAGTCACTCCATGACCCCGCCAACGGCGCCTGCCCGGACCGATCGTCGCTCGGAGCTGCTCCCGCGCCTGATCCAATGAAAATACGCGGTTCTTCAACTTCAAGGCGAAACGACAAGCGCGACGTCAGGCGCAATTTCACCTTTGAAACCGTCCCATGAGCGGACCGCGACGCGCCCCGAGCCAATAGCCGTGCGGAAAACCTAACGTCGCGCCACTCTACGCCCGAAGGAAACAAGCGCGGCGAACGCACCGTAACGGAAACTCCGCGCGCGAGCATCGCATCCGTCACGCACCCCGTGGCCAGCAGAGCAAGCCCCTGAACAGAGAGGAACACCGCGACCGCGAGGGCTCCAAGCGCACCAACGCGCCAACGAACCGCGCGACCGCTAAAAAACGCAGGCATGAGCCAAACAATACGAGCCACCGCTGCGACGTCGGAAATAAAAAAGCCTGCAAGGGGAAACCTTGCAGGCTTGGAAAAAAACCCGGCGACGTCCTACTCTCCCACACGGCTACCCGTGCAGTACCATCGGCTCCGAAGAGCTTAACTTCCGAGTTCGGGATG
>Ga0164293_10005615_pt1 | contig 10673 bp, 6 predicted proteins | sample GEODES118metaG_FD_111487 | JGI IMG/M metagenome (GOLD analysis project Ga0164293, IMG submission 111487) | Eutrophic lake water microbial communities from Lake Mendota, Wisconsin, USA - GEODES118 metaG | ecosystem: Environmental > Aquatic > Freshwater > Lake | place: USA: Lake Mendota, Wisconsin...
CGCTGCGCCGGATTCGACATCCTCGGCCAGTTGCAGGGTTTGGTTGACGTGGTTGTCCAGCACCGCGCGGCGCTGGCTGTTGAAATCCAGACCCAGCCGCGGCACGTTGCCCTGCACAGCCGCGATCGCGACGGTTGGCTCGTCGGCGGTCGCGGTGGCCGCACGGCGCACTCCCGGCGAGGCAAGGGTGGTGGCCAGAAGCACCGCACCGACACACGCCCCGGACACCACCAAGATGCGCCGGTCGGGGACTGTGCGGCGACCCCGCCGGGCCCACACCTCGCTCACCAGCGCGCACAGCGAGGTGGCGAGGAGTGCGACCGCGAACGAGACCAAGGGCGCCCCGCCCCACTGAGCCAGAACCAGCAGAGGCCCACCGGTTTGACTGAAAGCCGTTACCCCCCAGGGGAATCCACCGAACGGAATGCTGGACTTGAGCCACTCCTGCATGGACCACAGGCACGCCAGCCACAGCGGCCAACCCGGCAACCGGGACACGATCACCGCGAACACGCCGAACACTGCGGGGAAGAGCGCCTCCATCGCCGAGAGAGCCACCCACGGCAGTGCCCCGACCAGCCCGCTGATCCAGGGCAGCAGCGGCAGATAGAAAGCCAGACCGAACAGCAGGCCGTACCCGAACCCGCCGGCCAACGTGGTGCCAGGGGCGACCAGCACCCAGGTGAGCAACGCCAAACCCAGCACCGCCGACCACCACCAGCCGACCGGAGGGAAGCTGACACTCAACAGCAGACCGGCCAGCAGACTCAACGAGATCCGTATCAGCCGGGTGAGCAGAACGGCGCGATCACCCATGCAGCACCACACCCCGGTGCACGGTCTGCAGGCAGTGCGGCAGTGGACTCGCAGGGTCCAGCGAAGGCAACGCTGGAACTCGTGAGCGTGGATCAGTGGACCAGCGTTGAACGGTGTCCGACGGCACGCTGATGTCCAGGTCCCCGGTTTCCCAGACTGCGTAGCAGGCGGGCGCCCCGGGCACCAGCGTGCCGGTGATCCCGTCGCGGATCCCGGCAGCCCGCCATGCCCCGCGGGTGGCGGCGGCGAACGCGGCGCGCGCCGAGACGGCACTGCCGGGGGTGTGGTGTGTGCTGGCAGCCCGCACCCAGGACCACGGGGTCATGCCGGTGACCGGGCTGTCCGAGCCGAAGGCCAGGGGCACACCGGCGGATGCCAGCAGCGCGAAGGGGTTGAGCCCGGCGGCGCGGTCGGGCCCCAGGCGGCGGGCGTACATGCCGTCGACACCGCCCCAACGTGCGTCGAAGCCGGGCTGCATGCTGGCGATGACGCCCCACTCGCCCAGCTTGGCGGCCTGTTCGGCGGTGACCATCTCCAGGTGCTCCAGTCGGTGTCCACACCGGGCGACCGCGGGGGCGCCGTAGCGGGCGACCACCTGTTCGAGTGCGTCGACGACCGCCGTCACCGCGGCGTCCCCGATGACATGAAAACCGGCGGTGATCCCGGCGTCGGTGCAGGCGGTCAGATGTTCAGCGATTGAAATGCCGTCCAGGTGACAGGTGCCGGTGCAGCCGTCGGGAGCGTCGTTGTACGGCGTGCTCAACCAGGCGGTTCGCGATCCCAGCGCCCCGTCGACGAAGAGATCACCGGCGAGGCCGCGTGCGCCGGTGGTGTCGATGAGGGCGCGGGCTTGGGCGGCGGTGGACACCGCCTCACCCCAGAATCCGATGACTTCCACGCCGTGGGCGAGTTCGCGCAACTCCTGCCAGTCCCCCGCACCGCCGATCTGCGGGCCGGCACATTCGTGGACCGCCACTATCCCGGCGGCGGCGGCCGAATCCAGTGCAGCCCGGCGAGCGGCGTCGCGCTGCTGCCCGGTGAGCAGGCGGCGCGCCTCGGCGCGGATGAGGTGATGGGCGTCGGCCGTCAGCGGCAACTGCGGGTGATAGCCGGCCGAGGCGCACAGACCGGCCACCAACTGCCGCAGGCCGGTGGACGCCAGCGCCGAGTGCACGTCGACCCGGGCAAGATAGGCCGGGACCAGACCGACGACCGCGTCGATCTCGTCGGTGGTGGGCGTCCGTGACCAGCCGGTGTCGTCCCAGCCATGGGCCCAGAGCGGTTGTCCGGGGCGGGCGGACACATACTCTCCGATCAACGTGAGTAAATGCTCCGGGCTGTCGGCGACCGCGAGGTCCAAGCCGGTGAGCCCTAACCCCGTCTCAGTCAGATGGACATGACTGTCCACAAAAGCCGGGGCGACGAATGCTCCTGCGAGATCGACGATTTCAGCGTCGGGATGCCAATCCCGTCCCACCGTGTCACTGCCCAGCCAGGCGATCATGCCGTCGCGGATCGCCATCGCTGTGGCGTCGGGGTGGGAGGGGCTGTGCACCCTGCCGTTGAGCAGCAGGGTCGTCACCAGAACATCACGGGATCAGTCTGCCGTGCCGCGGGGAAGGATCGGGGTTAGACGTCGCCGGGGCGGACGATCGCGGGGCGCGGGCGGGCCGGGTGCGAGTCGGTGAACCCCTCGACGACCTCGCCGTCGATGTAGTCCCCCCGGCCGGCCGGCGTTCGGCTGATCGGACCGAGGAACTGGTTGATGTTCACCGCTCCTACCCGCCGCGCGAGACCGCGGGTGAGCATCGTCGACGCCAGTGGCCGCATCGCGGTTCGGGTGGGTGGGGCCAGCATCAGGGCGCCCACAGCGGTGCTGACGATGCCCGGCACCAGGACCAAAGCCGACCCAATTCCGACGAGCACCCCGTCGGTGACCGCCCCCTGGGGATTGCGACGGGCCTGGCGCACCGCAGCCACCTGCCCTTTCAGTTGGGTGGCAGCGAGCAGCACACCGACGAGGAAGACAGCGGCCACCACGACCAACGCCCAACCCAGCCCCACCGCCCACACGAGCAGGGCGAATGCCGCCAGTTCGGCCATCACGTACAGGGCTGCGTAGCGCAGAAACGGTCGCCTCATGACAGTGGAACGACTGACGATGCCAACGCGTTCCGGATGAGGCTCACGGTTGCATAACGTGTGAGCTCAGTCAGTTTCGAAGGCCGCTGCCGCGTCTCGCTGCAGATCCACGTAGGCCTTGTCGCTGACGTCGATGGCCACGCCCTGGATCTCACCGCCGGTGAACGTGCCGGGGGTCTTGTACTGCTGGGAGACGTTGTCGCCGCTGTCATAACCCACGCACAGACCGTCCCCGGCCAGGGTGAACTTGCCGATCTGGGCGCGCATCGGACCCTTGGCCACCTCTTTGCCGTCCACGTACAACACCGTGGTGCCCAGCGACTCGCCGTACTCCCCGGCCCGCTCCCGCTTGAACTCCATGCCCACCGAACGCTTACCGGGCGCCAGCGGCGGGGAGACGAATTCCTGCTCAGGCTTGATGCCCAGGAAGTTGTACACGTAGTGCAGGCGGTTGTCCTTGACGAACAAGCTGTGCCCACCGAAGCGCGAGCCATGCGCGAAGATCACGCCTTCGGCCTCCGGTTTCATGTCCACGTTGGCGACCATCTTGTAGGACCGGCCCCGGATGCTGACCGCCACGCCCTCGGGCACCGGCGCGGTGTCCGGGTAGTAGACGTAACGGTCCCGCGGCGGCTCAGCCTGCGGGCGCGCGGTGGCGGCCTGCTCGACGGCGACACGGTCATCCAGCGGAAGCACGAAGTTGTTCTTGGCCTCCTCGAACCAGGCGTCGATCAACTCCTTGAGCTTGTCGGGGTTCTGCTCGGCGAGGTTGGTCGACTCCGAACGGTCCTCGGCGACGTGGTAGAGCTCCCACTTGTCTTCGTCGAATTTGCCTCGACCGGTGATCGGCACGTGCAGGGCCGCGGCCTTCCAGCCGTCCTGCCAGATCCCACGGGTGCCCAGCATGGCGTAGTACTGCCGCTTGCGGGTGGTCGCGGCGTCCTTGGCATCGAAGCTGTAGCGCATCGACACCCCGTTCATCGGGTACTGCTTGATGCCCTTGTACTCCTCGGGCATCTCCAGACCCGCCACATCCAGCACCGTGGCCGCCACGTCGATGACGTGGTGGTACTGCTCGCGCACCTCGCCGCGGGCCTTGATGCCCTTGGGCCAGGAGATCACCATCGGGGCGCAGGTGCCCCCGGCGTACTGGGCGTAACGCTTGAACATCTGGAACGGCGTGGAGAACGCCGTCGCCCAGCCGGTCGGGAAGTGGTTGTAGGTGTCCGGGCTACCCAAGGTGGCCAGGTACTTCATGTTCTCGGACAACTCATCGGGGTAGCCGTTGAAGAACTTGTTCTCATTCACCGACCCGTTGGGCGAGCCCTCCCCGGAGGTGCCGTTGTCGGCGCAGTACATGATGACGGTGTTCTCCAACTGCCCGGTCTGCTCCAGGTAGTCCACGATCCGGCCCACCTGCATATCGGTGTACTCCGAGAATCCCGCGAACACCTCAGCCATCTTCGAGAACAGCTTCTTCTCATCGGCGTTGAGTGAATTCCACGGCCGCACCGCGTCATTGGGTGCCGCGATGTCCTCCGGCAGCGGGTTGATCGGGGTCATCTTGGTGTCCTTGGGGAAGATTCCCTTCTCGATCATCCGCGGCAGCACCCAGTCCCGGTAGGCCTCATAGCCGTCGTCGAATTTGCCCTTGTACTTGTCGATGTACTCCTGCGGAGAATGGTGCGGCGCATGGTTGGCACCGGGGCAGAACCACATGTACCAGGGCTTGGACGGATTGGACGACTTCTGATCCCGCAACATCCGGATCGCCTGATCGGCAAGGTCCTTGGACAGGTGGTAACCCTCCTCGGGGCCAAAGGGCTGCTCGATGAACCGGTTGTCCTCCACCAGATCGGGGAACCACTGATTGGTCTCCCCACCCAGGAACCCGTAGAACCGGTCCCAACCCTTCTGTAGCGGCCACTCCGACTTACTGCCGCCGCTGGAGACATCCTCCTCGGGAACGTTGTGCTCCTTGCCGAGCCAGAACGTGCTGTAACCGTTGTCCTGCAACACCTGTGAGACGGTGGCGCACTGCGCGGGCAACCGAGCGGCCATACCCGGGAAACCGTTGGAGCCCTCAGTGATCGACCCACTGCGGTTGACGTGCTGGTTACGTCCGGTGAGGAAACAGGAACGAGTGGGAGAGCACAGGGCGGTGGTGTGCCACTGGGTGTACGTCAGGCCATTGTCGGCCAACTTCTGCAACACCGGCATGTTGATCCGACCACCATAGGGCGACCAGGCCGCCAGACCGGTGTCGTCGTAGAGCACGATCAGGATGTTGGGCGCACCTTCGGGCGCCTTCTTCAATTCGAACGGTTTCCAGTCCGCGACCGAATCCCGGACATCCAGTTCGATCTTGCCGTCGAAGCCCTCGTTGATCCCGGTGCCGAACCCGGGCGGACCGTCACCACCCCCACCGGCCACACCCCCGTCGCCGTCCTTGGAACAACCCGCCGCGAACGCCGACGCCGCCGCCACACCGGCCCCGGCGGCCATGCCGCCCAGGATTTTCCGCCTCGACATGCCCCCACGGGACGACTCCCCCTCGGGGGACGACTCGGGTTGGCCATCACGGGGTTCGGTCATGTTTGATTTCCTGTCCTAGTCGATCGAGGCCGGCGAGCAAATTCGAAGCGAGTCGCCCGGGAGCCCCCATACCTCACGCTGGGTGTGACCCCAGAGCATCAATCACGGTATATCCTGCCCGGTCTTCTACGCCGGAGACGCTTTTTGGCAAATTTGTTCTTCAGGCCGGGCGGATTTCGAGTCCCACGGTGCGTCCTGCGCCACCACGCAGCTTGGAGAAGACGGTGAACACTCGGCCGACGATCCCGTAGCGCTTGGTGATGGCGCGGTAGACGCCGTCGGTCTCGGAGTCGTCGAGCACGGTGGCGACAGCCTCGACCGGGTCACCCTTGACCCTGCCCTTCATATCGCAAACAGCCAGCGTGACCCGCGGGGTGTTGCGGATGCGCTTGACCTTCCAGGCGTTCTTCTCGGTGATCACGACCGCCCGGTCACCGTCGCGGGCGATCCAGATGGGCGTCGGCTTGGGCCGTCCGTCTTTGGTGAAGGTGGTCAGCAGTACGTACTGGGCTTTGGACACATCGTCGAAGGTTGCGGGCATGCCGCCAATCTAGCGCGCTTCCAGATCACCTTCGGTCTCCAGCAGCACCTGGCGCAGCGAATCCAATGTCGCCGGTTCGGGCTTCTCCCACATGCCGCGGCCGGCGGCCTCCAGCAGTCGCTCGGCCATACCGTGCAGCGCCCAGGGGTTGGAGTCGTCGAGGAACTTACGGTTCTGCGGATCCAGCACATACTGCGCGGTCAGTTCCTCATACATCCAGTCCGCCATCACCTGTGCGGTGGCGTCGTAGCCGAACAGATAGTCCACCGTTGCGGCCATCTCGAACGCGCCCTTGTAGCCGTGCCGCCGCATGGCGGCCATCCAGCGCGGGTTGACCACCCTCGACCGGAACACCCGGTTGGTCTCCTCGTTCAGCGTGCGGGTGCGCACCGCATCGGGTCGGGTGTTGTCGCCGATGTAGGCGGCCGGGGCTTGACCGGTCAGTGCCCGGACCGTCGCCACCATGCCGCCGTGGTACTGGAAGTAGTCGTCGGAGTCGGCGATGTCGTGCTCGCGGCAGTCGGTGTTCTTCGCGGCGATGGTGATTCGCCGGTATTGGTTGCGCATGTCGTCGGCGGCGGGCCGGCCGTCGAGTCCACGGCCGTACGCGAAACCACCCCAGGCGGTGTAGACCTCGGCGAGGTCGGCATCGTCGCGCCAATTGCGGCTGTCGATCAGTTGCAGCAGGCCGGCACCGTAGGTACCCGGCTTTGATCCGAAGATCCGCGTCGTCGCGCGCCGCTCGTCACCGTTGTCGGCAAGATCGGCCTGAACGTGGGCTCGGACGTAGTTGCTCTCGTCGGGTTCATCGAGTGCCGCCACCAGCCGGACGGCGTCGTCAATCATCGTCACCACGTGCGGAAAGGCGTCGCGGAAAAATCCGGAGATCCGCACAGTGACATCGATACGCGGCCGACCCAGTTCGGTGAGCGGGATCACCTCGAGATCGATCACCCGGCGGGATGCCTCATCCCACACCGGCCGAACCCCAAGCAGCGCAAGCACTTCGGCGATATCATCACCGGAGGTCCGCATCGCCGAGGTGCCCCACGCCGACAGACCCACCGATCGGGGCCATTGACCGTAGTCGGCCAGGTAACGCTGCAGCAGCGAGTCTGCCATCGCCACACCCGTTTCCCAGGCCAGCCGTGACGGCATGGCCTTCGGGTCCACCGAGTAGAAGTTGCGCCCGGTCGGCAAGACGTTCACCAGTCCGCGCAGCGGCGAACCGGACGGCCCGGCGGCGATGTAGCGGCCCTCCAGCGCTGCCAGCACCTGGTCGATCTCACGGGCGGTGCCGGCCAGTCGGGGCACCACCTCACGGGCGGCGAAGCGCAGGATCGCCGCGATCGCCGGGTCGTCGGTGATCTCGCCCACCCGGGCGGCGTCCCAGCCGGATGCCTGCAGCGCGCCCACCAGGGCGCGGGCCCGCTCCTCGGCCTCATCGACGCTGGCGCGGTCGTCGGTGCCGTCCTCGGCCAGCCCCAGCGCCTGCCGCAGGCCGGGCAGGTGCTGGTCGCCGCCGAACAACTGGCTGGCCCGCAAGATCGCCAGCACCAGGTCCAGCTCCGAGGACCCGACCGGTGCGGCACCCAGAATGTGCAGGCCGTCGCGGATCTGGACATCCTTGATCTCACACAGCCAGCCGTCGACACCCATCAGCATGTCGTCGAAGTGGTCATCCTCGGGGCGTTCGGCCAACCCGAGATCGTGATCCATCTTGGCAGCCCGCATCAGAGTCCAGATCTGCTGGCGGATGGCGGGCAGCTTGACCGGGTCCAGGGTCGCGACGTTGGCGTGCTCGTCGAGCAGTTGTTCCAGCCGGGAGATGTCGCCGTAGGCCTCCGCGCGCGCCATCGGGGGGATGAGGTGGTCGACCAGGGTGGCGTGCGCGCGGCGCTTGGCCTGGGTGCCCTCACCGGGGTCGTTGACCAGAAACGGGTAGATCAGCGGCAGATCGCCCAGCGCAGCGTCCGGTGCGCAGTCCGCGGACATCCCCAGCGTCTTGCCGGGTAGCCATTCCAGGTTGCCGTGCTTGCCGAGATGGACCGCGGCGTGCGCGCCGAACTCGTGACGCAGCCACAGATAGGTGGCCAGGTAGTGGTGACTCGGGGGCAGATCGGGGTCGTGGTAGATCGCGACCGGCCGCTCGCCGAAGCCGCGCGGGGGCTGCACCACGATCACCACGTTGCCGGATTGCATTGCTGCGACGACGATCTCGCCGTCGGGGTTGGTGCCGCGGTCGACGTACAACTCACCGGGCGCCGGCCCCCAGTGTTCCACCATGGCGTGAGCCAGGTCGGCGGGCAGCGCGTTGAACCACTCCCGATATCGGGCGGCGGGGATGCGGATCGGGTTGCCGGCCAATTGGCCGTCGGTCAGCCAGTCCGGGTCCTGGCCGCCCCGCTCGATCAGGGCGTGGATAAGGGCGTCACCGTCATTGGTCTCGACGCCCGGGACGTCGCCGATGTCATAGCCGCTGTCCCGCAATGCTTTCAGCAGCGCGATGGCGCTGGCCGGGGTGTCCAAGCCGACGGCGTTGCCGATACGGGCGTGCTTGGTCGGGTAGGCCGAGAAGATCAGGGCCAGCCGCTTCTCGGCCGGCGGAACGCGGCGCAGGCGCGCATGGTTGACGGCCAGGCCGGCGACGCGGGTGCAGCGTTCCGGGTCGGGAACATAGGAGATCAGCCCGTCGGAATCGATCTCCTTGAAGGAGAACGGCACGGTGATGATGCGCCCGTCGAATTCGGGCACCGCTACCTGGGTTGCGACGTCCAGCGGGCTCATACCGTCATCGTTGGCTGACCAGCGCGCCCGGGAACTGGTCAGGCACAGACCCTGCAGAATCGGAATATCCAGGGCAGCAAGGTGTTTGACGTCCCAGCTGTCATCGTCGCCGCCGGCACCGACCGAGGCGGGGGTCGCCCCGCCGGCGGCCAACACGGTGACCACCATGGCGTCGGCCGTGCCGAGCAGGTCCAGCAGTTCGGCCGGCGGGGTGCGCAGCGAGGTGCAGAACACCGGCAACGGCCGTCCACCGGCCCGTTCGATCGCGCAGCACAACGCCTCGATGTAGCCGGTGTTGCCGGCGAGCTGCTGAGCCCGGTAGAAGAGAACGGCGATGGTCGGGGCGTCGGGGGTGGCGTCGGTGCCACTGGCCTGAACCATCGAATCAGCCGGGAAGCATGGGGTGCGTTTCAGCTCTGATTGGGGACAGCCCACCGACATCGCACAGGCACGCTCCAGCACACCCCAGGTCGGGGTGGCCGCCGGCGGGGCGAATCCGAAACCGGTCATCAGCACGGTGTCGCAGAGGAAGTCATGCAACTGCCGCAGGTTCGCCAGACCGCCCTGGGCCAGGTAGCCGTGGGCCTGCACGGCGATACCGGCCGGCACTGTGGAGCGCTGCATCAACTCGGCGTCAGGGGCCTGTTCACCGCTGACCACGACCAGTGGCAGCCCACTGGCCGCGATCACGTCGAGACCGTCCGGCCAGGCCCGGTACCCGCCGAGCAGGCGCACCACCACCACCTCGACGCTGCTGAGCAGTTCGGGCAGTTCGCCGTCGATCAGCCGGGCCGGATTGGCCAGCCGGAACTCTGCACCGCTGGAACGCGCGGTCATCAGGTCGGTATCCGAGGTGGACAGCAGCAGGACGGTGGGTCGCGACGACGCTAGGGGCACCTGTTATTCGTACCTAATCCGGTGGTTGCCGGTCGGCGGCGGGGCCCGGGAACACCTCAGCGAACAGCGGGGCCACCACCACGATCAGGATTGCGGCCATGATCGCCGGCGCGACCAGCGGCGCCCAGTTCAGCTGAATCGGGACAACCGTCGCAACCACCCCGGCCGCCGTGAATCCCAGCATGCCGAGCACCGTCGGGACCGTCAGTGTGACCGCGCCGTCGGCGTATCGGCTGACCAGATAGGCCGCCGCGGACAGCCCGGACACCGCGGTGAGCACTGGGGCCGGGTCTGCCAGGGCGAGTCCGGCGATCGTCAGCAGCACCGCGAGTACGGAGGCGGGTCGGAAGAACACACCCGCCAGCAGCGCTGAGAGCGCCAGCACGGCAGCCGCCAGACCCCAGGGGGCCGTGGGTCGCACCCCGGCGGCCACCATCAACACACCGAACGCGGTGGCGAACACCGCAGGCAACAGCGACTCATCGGTCCGGCGCTTCACCGGCGCCGCCGAACGGATCCGACTTTGGCCCGGGGCAGCAGCCGCATCGCGACATCAAGGGTCACCTCGGCCGGCCACGCCAGCACCTCCACCCCCATCATCCGCATATCCCGGTACATCGCCGAACGCTGCAGCGCCCACATCCGCTCAAGGATGGGCTCCTGGTCGTCGACCAGCGGGCAGCCCTCCAGAACGTCGATCACCACGACGACGTGGCCGCGCTGGGAGAGATCCATCATCGCCAGGCCGAAGTCGGCCTCGAGCAGGGTGGAAAAGGCGATGACCACCGCACCCGGCGGGACGGCGGCTCGCGGCGCCAAGGTGCCCGACATGTCGTGGTAGCCGCCGCCAGCCCCCAGCACGGTGTCGAGCACGCGGTAGAACTGCCGCTGGCCG
>Ga0164293_10005616_pt1 | contig 10672 bp, 4 predicted proteins | sample GEODES118metaG_FD_111487 | JGI IMG/M metagenome (GOLD analysis project Ga0164293, IMG submission 111487) | Eutrophic lake water microbial communities from Lake Mendota, Wisconsin, USA - GEODES118 metaG | ecosystem: Environmental > Aquatic > Freshwater > Lake | place: USA: Lake Mendota, Wisconsin...
AAACATATTATAAAAATTGTTCCCCAATTGATATTGAGCCTGATCATTACTTAATGCATAGGTAGTGAGATATTTATAATTACCTATTTCTGCACCATCTTGTTGTCCGGTCATACCCCAGCCTACGCGTAATTTAAGATCTGAAAACGTGTTGCTGTTGCGGAGGAAACTTTCTTCTTTGATTCTCCAGGCAAAAGCCACCGAAGGGAACGTACCCCAACGGTTATCTTCGCTGAAACGGGATGATCCGTCGCGACGAACAGTTGCCGTGATCAGGTACCTGTTCATCAAAGTATAATTCAACCTGCCATAAAAAGAAATGATGGTATTTTGTTGGATATCAAAAGGGAAATTAGGTTCAGATCCCGGAAATGTAGTACCATCAAATGTGCGGTCGCTATAAAAGTAGTTGGTAGTTTTATAATCATTATAAGAATAGCCTGCAATCAGATCAAACTTACTTTTAATGGAAGCAACCTCCCTGTTGTAACCCAAATAAAAATCCAAGACTCTAGTAACGTTCTGTTGTTTATATTGCGATTTCACACCACCATGCGAAATTCCACCTGCATCAATGAAACGTTTGTAGGTAGATGCTGCACTGTCGTTAATATAATTTCCGCCTTCCCCTTTCGACATATCAAATCCTACGTTGAGGTTAGCCCTGAGTGCCGGGAAGAAAGGAAGCTTATATTCTAACACAACGTTTCCAATACTTCTGCGTACATCGCTGTTATTATTATCCTGATAAATCAGGCCCATCGGGTTGCGGGGTGAAAGGGCGCGTAAACCTGTAAGGGTTGTTGGGTCGAGCCACTCATAAAAACCATTATAACGAGGGCTATTGGAATAAACAGGTTGTGTAGGATCGTAAGTAGCCGCAGCTCCAATTGCGCCGGTGTTGGCAAAACGGTTAGCACTTTGAGATGCCCTTATATTGAAATCAACTTTCAGATTATTATTGAAGAACCTGGGGGTCATGTTAAATGCAACAGATCCTCTTTGTAATTTACCCGTTCTTAAAATACCTTCCTGAGAAAGATACCCTACAGAAAAACGGTAAGGTGTTTTTTTATTGAAGGCACCGCTAACACTTAAGTTATTATCGGAAGTAAGAGCTGTTTGATAAATCTCATCCTGCCAGTCTGTACTTGCAGTTCCCATCAAAGATGCCTGAGCCTGAGTTCCATTTTCGTTCACAAATTTGCGAAACTGATCTGCCGGTAAAACATCCACCTTATTGGCAATTTTAGCTACCGAAAACTGAGTATTGAAATTGATTTTTGGTTTTCCGGTTTGTCCGCGTTTTGTAGTGATGATGATTACCCCATTTGAACCCCTGAAACCATATATTGCAGTGGCAGAAGCATCTTTCAGTACGGTGAAAGTTTCTATATCGTTAGGATTAATCATTGATAGTGCATTGGGTGCACCAGAAATTCCATTATTATCTAAGGGAATTCCATCTATGATTATCAAGGGATCATTGCTTGCATTCAATGAAGCGCCACCCCTGATCCTGATCGTACTACCTGCGCCCGGTGCCCCTCCGTTTGAAGTGATAGCAACCCCGGCTACTTTACCTGCAATCAATTGCTCGGGTGTACTGATTTGCCCTTTTTGAAAATCTTTTGAAGAAACAACAGTAACCGCACCGGTAAGATCTTTCTTACGTGCAGTACCATAACCAATCACCACCACTTCATTCAGGGTTTGATTGGCAATAACCAATGGTACATTACCCACAGATGGGCCATTTACTTCCACTTCCTGGATAGTGTAACCAACATAGGTAAAAACAAGGATTCCTTTACGTGAGGGCACCGGGATTTTAAACGATCCGTCTCCTTCAGTTTGTGTACTTGTGGTGGTTCCTTTGAGTGTAACCGTAACTCCTGCGAGTGCCGTGCCTCCTTTCGATTCAGCAACGTTACCCGTTACAATGTCCTGTGCGAAACCCGCAACAGTTAACATTGTCAGCAGTGCTGTTAATGTACATTGTTTGAACAAATTTGTGAGTGTTTTTCTCATAATAAACAATTATCAGTTTGTGATAGATAAACAGTGTGTAAGTTTTACACAAAGTAATTCATTTTTTATTATAATAATTTTATGTTAATAATTTATTTCGAAATTGTCGCCACATATTCAACACAAAATCTCCCTAAAAGTCAATACCCGACCACTTTTTCTTCATTCTTTCGTACTTATCATAATCGAATTGGTAGAGTTTACCCGGGCGATGGGGCACATTGGTTTCAATTTCACCCACATCAACAAGAAAATCCATCGCAAAGAACTTTTTCCTGAAATTCCTCCGGTCGAGTTTGATGCCTAAAATAGCTTCATAAAGATTCTGCAATTCTCTGAGCGAGAACTTATTAGGCAATAAACTAAAACCGAGCGGGTGTTCCTGTACCCTTTTTTGCAGCCTTGTATAACAGGTTTCGAAAATCTCCTGATGATCAAATGCCAGATCTTTCACTTCAGCCACATCATGCCAGTGAAGCTCGTTATCCAGTTTCTTCAGCTTATGATGCTGCACATTGATTAAAGAATAATAGGCAATGGTAACCACCCTTCCGCCGGGATGCCGGTTGATATGCCCAAATGCATGCACCTGCTCGAGGTATAAATCATCCATGCCGGTTCTGTCGAGCAAAATGCGGTAAGCCGCTTCTTCGATATCTTCTTCAGGATTCACCAGATCACCTAAAAGCGACCATTTGCTTTGGTACTTTTTCAAATCGGAACGGATCAACAATACTTTCAACTTATTCTCATCAAAACCGAAAATCACACAATCCACTGAAAGTGCCACCCTGTTGATGCTCTGCACTTCAGACTGGATGATCTTTAGCGTTTTCACATGCTTTGAAGAACCGTTGTTAGTCAAGATAGTCTGGTATTCAGTTTCGTAAAAATTGTTCGACATCGATTAAGCAATTATAAAATTAACCAATTGATTTGCTCAAAATCAAGTAAGGATATGCACAGCTGTGGAAACTGCAGATATCCTTACCGGAAAAGTTGTTCGTCCAGAATACAGGCAAACTATAAGATAAATCTTTAATCGCCTTTGATCACCTTGATGGTTTTGCGGTTATCACCTTGAACTACCGTCAACATATAGATGCCCTTTGACAATCCGGCAACTTCAGGGATTTCGAAAACATTATTGCCCTGTTGCAATTGCACTTGCTTGCCCAACAACCGGCGTCCACTGATGTCCGTTAAAATCAGGTTAGCTCTTTGAGCATTTGGCGATTCGATGCGCACCACCAATTTTTCACCAAATGGGTTCGGCGTCACTTCTACAAAACCTGCAGTGACAAATGAACTTAGTTTTACGATTGCACTATAACGATAAGCACCGTCGTTATCGATCATCTTCAAACGATAAAAGAACACATTCGAACTTAACAAGCCGATATCATCAACAAAATTGTAAAAGCGATTACCCGTTGCTGTTATATTAGCAACCTTATCAAAATTCCTGCCATCTATGCTGCGTTCCAGCTCGTAAAAGCCAAGATTGGTCTCATTTTCCACATCCCATCTCAGTTCATTTCGAATGCCCTTTTGTTTCCCATTGAAACTGATCAGGTTAACCGGCAATGGCGCGAACTGGTTGAGGTAAATTCGGTATTCGCCGGGCTGCAACGTGAAGGATTGTGAACCTCCGTTAGCGAAGAAAGTTCCGGCATTCAGGAAATTATACCAGGTACCTGCGGCAGGAAAGGTTACCGATCCGGTTTGAGCAAACACATCAAAATTACCTATCACCACCATCTTTGCAGTCGGGTCGTTCATAATGATGGTTTTGAAGGCACCTCCAAGATTATAAGTGATGTTGTTCGACATGAACATGTTGATAAAGGTTGGGTTCACTCTCAGTCTGTTGATATTACCAATCAAATTATAGAGGTTCTTTCTTTCCGTATCATTATTATATCCCCAACGGATAGGCTTGGGATCGGTGCGGCAATTGGTACTCAAGGTTCCGTTCTGGCACCAGGTGATACTGGTATCATAAGCCAGCTCACCGAATTGCCAGATCATTTTCGGTCCGGGTATGGTTAGTAAAAACGCATGAGCCAGTTCCATTCGCCTGGGCGAAACGTTAGTATCTTTTACATTCTGGAATGGAGAGCTATTTCCAAAACTGATATTCTTATAGCCAATCCTTTCCTCATCATGGCTTTCCATAAAAGTGATAAGGTGAGGTTGCGACCATCCACGTTGTGATGCGATGCCGTATGAAAGATCCCAGTCTGATGAATAACCCATCGATGCCTGCCCATAATTATTGTTCATATTTCCCCATAGCAACATACCGTTATTGGAAAGTTCCAGTTCTTCACTGTTGGTGGCGAAATGTTCCAGAATCACATAAGATCCCGGTGATTTCAATTGCATAGTGTCGTTATATCTTTTCCAAATAGCTACACGGCTGGCATCATAACTGCTCCAACTGCCCACATTGCAGTTGTTGCCATTGTTGTCGCAGGTTTGGGTTTGGGTAAAGCCTTTTGATAAATCAAACCGGAAACCGTCTATTTTATAATTCACCAACCAGTGCTCAATAACCCTGCTCGTAAAATATCGGGTGGCTAAACTTTCATGATTCATATCGTAACCCACATTAAAACCATGTTTAGCAACCGGATTGAACCAGGGGCTATTGGCGGCAGGCCGGTTATTGGCAGCATCCCAATACATTTGCACCATTGGTGATAAACCAAAGGAATGGTTTAAAGCAATATCCATGATTACGGCCATCCCCTTCGAATGAGCAAGGTCGATAAACTGTTTTAAATCATTTTTAGGACCATAATATTTATCCGGTGCAAAGTAAAAGTCCGGATTGTAACCCCAGCTGTTGTTGCCTTCAAATTCATTGATCGGCATGAACTGTATAGCATTAATACCCAATTTTTTTAAATAATTGATGGTATCGCGCATCGTCTTCCAATCGTGCTTGCCAATAAAATCCCTCAGATGCAATTCATAGATGATCAGATTCTTTTTATTAGGCCTTGTATAGCTGGTGGTGGTCCAGGTATAAGCAGGTGAAGCGGTTTGCAGGATCCCAACAATTCCATTGGTAAAGCCAGTTGGATAAGGCTTTAAGTTAGGATAAGTTTCTGCACTAATGAACTGGTCGTTCCAGGGATCCAATACTTTTTCTACATAAGGATCACTTACACGTAACGTACCATCAATAAGGTATTGAAAAGAATATTCTGTTCCGGGGGTAAGCCCGGTAACGCGCAACCACCAGTAATTACCATCCGGTGTTTTATTCATCTGGTAAATCGTTTGTTCGTCCCAGTTACTGCCCGGCAAATCACCAATAATAGAAACCCTGTTCTTAAATGGCGCATACAATACAAAGGTTGCTGCGGCGGTATTGGCTTCGTAATTGATGCCATCTCTCACACCTGGAGGCAATGCAGCAACATTCACCGTTCCTGCCACATAAAATTTAATGGTATCATACTTTATGGTAACACCATCGTTTGCTTCAACAATAATGGTTTGGGTACCTGAACTGGTGATTATGGGCCCCGGTGTAACAGCAACACTAGTTGCATTGGTTGCAGTTTGAATCACATTGCCATTGAAATACAATTTAAGATTAGCCGGATTATTACTCAATCCTGTAATGGCTACATTATTACCAACCAATCTATTGATCGGTTCGGCTTTAGGAATGAAAGTGGGTTGTTTTGGCGGAACAGCAAGGCGTGTAGCCAATGTGTTATTATATACCGGGATGTACATATCGCTGCCATCTGAATTGCGCTGTACAACCGAGCCGTTCCCGCTGCGGAAAAGGATTGCGATTTTCAAAATGGTTTCTCCCGCCGGAACACCATAATATGCCCTTATCCCTCCGGTAATGGTGAAGGTCCATTTATTAGGAAACGAAGCATTATAGCTAGCCTGCAGACTAGGGTTAGTGGCATTGAAGTTCTGATTGAACTTCACATAACGCCAATCGCTGGGTGTAGTGCTAGATGTAGTAATCACCGCCGTATGTACATAAACATCGGATGTTGCAGCATAATTCTGCAAGCCCTGGTTGCCCTTGGTAGCATCCATGGTAATTACAACCGGCGTATTGCTGTCGGTAATAAAAGGAGCTGTCCAGGTAAGCAACTGGCTCATGCCTTTCCCGATAAACAAGAAGGTTATAAATAGAAGTAGTATCCTTTTCATAAAAGCAAATTTTATTGTGTAAAATAAACACATTATTTCTAAAAATATACAAAGACTAAAAAACAAGACAAAAATCTGACAAAATACTTCCACAAGAAAATGGATCACGGTGAAGGCATACACTTTACCACAACAGCAAAAATTTTGTCAACCCGTTTTTTATTGTATTTTTATTGAAGTGTACAATTTACACAATTCAATTTAAATTAAAAAGGTAAACGAACTATGTCATCTCAACCATTGGCGCCAAAGAAAAGATTATCCTTCTGGGAATTATGGAACATGAGTTTTGGTTTCTTTGGGATACAATTTGGTTTTGAACTACAAAATTCCAATGTCAGCCGGATTTTTGAAACCCTTGGCGCCAATAAAGATGAGATCCCCATCCTGTGGATTGCTGCGCCACTCACCGGCCTGCTTGTACAACCGATTATTGGCTATCTGAGTGATAGAACCTGGCATCCCTACTGGGGTAGAAGAAGACCATTCTTTTTTATTGGAGCCGTTCTGGCAACCATCGCCCTTTTCATCATGCCCAATTCCCCAACACTTTGGATAGCCGGAGGAATGTTGTGGATCTTAGATGCCTCTATCAATATTTCTATGGAGCCTTTCCGGGCTTTTGTGGGTGATAAGCTGCCGCCATCTCAACGTACGTCAGGGTTTGCGATGCAGAGTTTCTTTATTGGAATCGGTTCTGTTATTGCTGCGCTGCTTCCATGGGTTTTCACCAATTGGTTCAACATGAGCAATACGGCTGCTGCCGGTAAAATACCCGATTCCGTTAAATGGAGTTTTTATCTGGGTGGATTAGCTTTTTTGGGTTCGGTATTGTATACTGTTTTCACAACGAAAGAGTTCCCGCCCGAAAGCATAGAAAAATTCAGGCAGGAGAAAAAAGAAACCACTTTCATGGATGCCGTAAAGGAAACCTTTGGAGGTATTTTCAGGATGCCGGGCACCATGAAGCAACTGGCACTGGTGCAATTTTTCACCTGGTTCGCCCTCTTTGCCATGTGGATTTATGCAACCAATGCGGTAACCGCCAATAAATATAACATGAAGGTAGATCAGGCCCTTGTTAACAAGATGGCCAACGCCGTGAGCAGTGAAATTCTCAAAGAAGAAAATAGTAAAGATCCCAAAAAGAAAAAAAACCTCTCCTCACTTCAGGGAGATCTGGAAGAAATAAGGAAGTACCGATCAGACCAAAACCCCGTGACCATTTCTGTCAACCTGGCTAATTATTTTTCCGACAGTTCCAATAATCAGGTGAGTGCAACAGATAAAGCCGAACTCACCCGTGTACAGAAAGAATACAATAACGGTGCCGATTGGCTTAACGTTTGTTCCTCGGTTCGCAATGGTGTGGCAGCGCTTTTTGCATTCATTATTCCGATGATCGCTTACCGTACTAACCGTAAAATCACACATATGATCTGCCTGATCATCGGCGGGCTTGGTTTGTTATCGATTTATTTTATCAGCAACCCTACCTTCATCATCATATCAATGGGGATGGTGGGCATAGCATGGGCCAGTATCTTATCCATGCCCTATGCCATGTTATCTAATGCCCTGCCGGCTCATAGGATGGGATATTACATGGGCGTATTCAATTTTTTCATTGTGATCCCGCAGATTGTTGCCGCAAGTATCCTTGGCTTTTTTACCATGAACCTCTTCCATGCCAATACCCTCAATACGGTTGCACTAGGTGGCGTTTCGATGATCATTGCAGGTTTACTTACCTTAATTGTTAAAGATGAAGATGATGTTCAAAAAGTTTAAGCGGATTATAGTGCTATCCATCTCGATGATGGGATTGTTCTCCACCGTTAGCCATGCACAGGTTTATGAATGCTACCCAACACACTGGTTTACGGGGATGAAAAATCCATCTTTGCAAGTAATGGTTCATGCACCGGGTATAGGTAACGTTACGGGCTATACGCTAAATTATCCGGGCGTCACCCTCACTAATGCGCAACAAGTGGAGAATAAGAATTATATTTTTCTCAACCTTCAAATCAGCGCTGCTGCAAAACCGGGCACCTTACAGATCAAGGCACCGGGTTCAGGAGGCAAGGCAGATGTGTTGATCAGTTATACTTTAAAACCCAGGCGTAATGGAAATGGCAAGTTGTATGCACAGGGTGTTACTAGTAAAGATTTCATGTACCTCATCATGCCCGACCGTTTCAGCAATGGCGATGAACAGAACGACCGTATCGCCGGCATGCGCGACCAAACCCTCAACAGGGATACGGTTTTCAACCGGCATGGCGGCGACCTGAAAGGGATCCAAAACCATCTCGATTACCTGAAAGAACTGGGCGTAACCGCCATCTGGCTCAATCCCGTTTGGGAAAACGATATGCCCAACCGCACCGAACATGGTTATGCATTCACCAATCATTATAAAGTTGATCCGCGCCTTGGCGGAAACAGCGCATACACGTCGCTGGTAGATGCAGCACATGCACAAGGACTTAAAATCATCCAGGATGCCGTTTATAATCATGTAGGCCTCTATCACCATACTGTTGTAGATCCGCCGATGAAAGACTGGCTGAACCAGTGGGATGTTTATACCAACACCACTTATAAAGACCAAACCTTGTTTGACCCTTATGCCAGCAAGGCACAAAGCAAGCAGATGTCTGACGGCTGGTTTACTAAAGACATGCCCGACCTGAACCAACGCAATCCCTATGTTGCACAGTTCCTGATTCAACATGCCCTATGGACGGTAGAAGAATTCGGTATTGATGGCTGGAGAATCGATACTTATGCCTATAATGACCTCAACTTCATGAACCGCTGTAATGCTGCCCTATTGGCGGAATATCCCTACCTCACCCTTTTTGGTGAAACATGGGTACATGGTGTGATCAATCAGGCATACTTCTGTGAAAATACTTTTCAGATTCCCTATAAAAGCAATCTGCAAGCCGTAACCGACTTTCAAACCCTTTGGGGCATAACCGATGCCATGACAAAAGATTTTGGCTGGAACGATGGTGTGAATAAATTGTATACTACCCTTGCTCAGGATTTTGTTTATAAAAATCCGATGCGCAATGTAGTGTTTCTCGATAACCACGACATTGCAAGGTTCTATTCCGTAATAGGTGAAAATGTAGATAAGTACCGCTCTTCAATCGCATGGCTGCTAACCATAAGAGGTATACCGCAATTTTATTATTCCTCAGAATTTGCCACAACAGGTGTTACAAGTCCATCAGATGGCTACGTACGTTTAGATTTCCCCGGTGGATGGAAAAATGATGCCATCAATAAATTCACAGAAGCAGGCAGAAATGAAAAAGACCGGTTGATTTACAATGACGTGAAAACCCTGGCCAATTTCAGAAAAAATGCACCCGCCCTTACAGAAGGAAAACTCATGCAATACCTTCCCGAAGATGGCGTATATGTGTACTTCCGTTACCATCCCAAACAAACCATTATGGTGGTGATGAATACGGCTAAAGAAGAGAAGACGATCAATATGAGCAAGTACACAGAAAGAACACAGGGATTTAGCAAATACTACGATATACTTACCCAAAATAATGGGAGTCTTGAAAATTTCAAATTGGGATCCTACAAGGCGGTTGTGTACGAACTAAAACCATAGTGATTAAGCGAATATTCTTTCTTTGGTGATGATTCATTTATTTCATGATGTAAATATTGACTTTAAGATGAAAAGAAAATTAAAACTTTCCGCGTGCATACTGATCCTGTTTTTGGGTTCAACTTCTGTTGCGCAAACGCAGCACCCTTCCTGGAGCCACCAATCAAACATCTATGAAGTGAACCTTCGGCAATATTCAGAGTCAGGTTCTTTTGCTGATTTTGAAAAGCATCTTCCAAGGCTCAAAGAAATGGGAGTGGAAATATTATGGTTCATGCCCATCACCCCTATCGGTATCAAAGACAGGAAGATGAGCCCATCAGACCTGGGCAGTTACTATGCAGTGAAAGATTACAAAGCTGTTAACCCCGAACATGGCACTATTGCCGATTTCAAAGCTTTAGTGGCAAAGGCTCATCAGATGGGTTTTAAAGTGATCACCGATTGGGTAGCCAATCATTCGAGTACCGATAATAAATGGGTGGCTGAACATCCTAATTTCTATACCCGCGATTCAAGCGGAAAATTCCTCTCCCCTTTTGACTGGTCGGATGTTTACAAACTCAATTACCGCAACAGCCGTATGCGCGACAGCATGCTGGATGCGATGAAATTCTGGATAAGGGAAACAGATATCGATGGCTTCCGTTGTGATGTGGCAGAAGAAGTGCCGGCAGATTTCTGGAAAAACAGCATCACGCAATTAAGAAAAATGAAAGAGCTGTTCATGCTGGCCGAAGGCAACAAGCCATGGCTGCATGAAGTTGGTTTTGATGCCTCTTATAACTGGGATATGATGGGCAA
>Ga0164293_10005618_pt1 | contig 10670 bp, 6 predicted proteins | sample GEODES118metaG_FD_111487 | JGI IMG/M metagenome (GOLD analysis project Ga0164293, IMG submission 111487) | Eutrophic lake water microbial communities from Lake Mendota, Wisconsin, USA - GEODES118 metaG | ecosystem: Environmental > Aquatic > Freshwater > Lake | place: USA: Lake Mendota, Wisconsin...
CCCCGCCTTGGGCGGGGTCTGTTAGGTCGAGCGGCGTGAGGGAATCCATTCCCCACAGGTACGGCGTGCCGGTCGCCGTGCAGGCTGACGTATTTGTGCCGAATGGCGGCCTAAACGTTGCGAAGTAGAGCGTTCGGTCGAAGACGCTCATTGGGCCGGTCACGCGCTCGCCATTCGCAAGGCTCTTGTACCAGGCAACGCGCGGTGTTGCGGGCTGGTACGTGTCCGTCGTGGCAGGGTTGCTAACCACTTCAATGGACGCGACGTAGTTGGTGCCCGTAGCGGGGGCATCCGCGACGTTGTCTTGGTCTCCGGTTGCCACGTTGAGGACGATATTGCCTGAGGGCGAAAGTGACACCACGGGCGGCACTTGGATCGGCTGGCTTCGGTTGGCCGAATCCAGGTCCGAGTCCCCCTCGCCATTAGTGATCTTCGGGCTTAGCAAGTCTTGAAGCAAAAACGCCCTCCAATGAGGCAGCACAATCCCTGTCTCGACTGTGGCTCCTCTATTGAAGGGCGGTCGAAGGTCGACAACCCAAATCGCGCCATCAGCATCCGTGAGGAAAAGCTTCTCTGCGATGGCTCCTACGCCGTTGGGGTAGAGCACGGCATTCGTGATTGGAGAGTCAAACGGCGTGTCAATGACCTTGTCTCGTCCTGTGCCTTTTAAAACATTCGGAACATCTTGGTTTTTGCGGCCAAAGTGAGCCATCACTTCGCCGCTGTCTGCGCGCACGATCGTGACGCCGCGGCCCGGCACGGCATCGGTGCACTCTGGGGCCCATTTTCGAACGGATGGGCGCCGTTTGAACGCTGTGTCCCTACTAAGGTCAAACGTCGACGCTGCATAGACCGCGGGGTTCGCATCGATCGCCCGTTTGCAGAAGCTGTTGGGTACCGGGTCGTTGGGAACGCCGCCCGGCAATACAACAATCCCGATGGTGGATCCTCGGTTCGCCTGCACTTGCCCGACGGCAGGGGCGCCGCCGCGCTGTCCGAATAGAGCGACGTACCGGAGTGGGTTGCCGAAGGGTACGGGAACGGTTCGCGAAACGGGTAACTTCTCTGGTTGTTCTTCAGTGTCGTCGTACGGGATGTCTGTGAACTGCCAAAGAAAGTGAGGGCCTTTTGAGTTTACTGCGGTGTTCGTTGGGTCGTTGACCCTGAAAACGTGTTCTTTGGTCGTTGCGGGGGTGAAGTCTTTGCATGGTCGCGCCCCGGCCGTTGCTGCGCCATAGCCGCCGCAATCGACATCGGAGACGTCCATCGCGAAGTAACCGGGGCCGCTGGCGCCCAAGCCAGCGACGAGCACGGAGTGGTAATCGTGTTGACCGTTGTACGCCGCGTTGTCAATGTTGGAGAACGTGACATCTTTGACAACGGGCGTGCCCTCAAGAAGACGCGTATTGCCCTCGGGAGTACGGTAAAAAGATGCAAGCTTGGGCAAGACGGCCGGCGGAATGAACGACCACAGCTCCGATTCTTCTTTGCCCTTGTCGTCTGTTGCGGTCGCCAGCGCCTTGAATGCATGCAACACGCCATCGGCGGTCGTGACGAACATCGCGGTTCGGCGGGAGGCGCGCAACTGTTGAAACTTCTGATAATTGGGGTCGCGGAGAACCTGCACGGGTGCCCCGAGAAGCGTCGGAGCTCCCCCGACGATGGCTCCGAGTGCGACACAACCGCTCGCGCCTGAGGTGCATCGGCGATTGTAGTCGTACGTTGTGCCATCCACGCTGATGTTCACCGAAGAGGGGAAGGCCGTGGCGAACGCCCAAACGGCGGTTGCGCAATCTTCGCGATTGGTTATCGCCGGTATGCTGGTCGACTGCCCGTTTTGGTTGCGGGTGAACGACGCGCAGGACGTTGCGTCAATGCCGAGCAGGTCCGCGAGAGCCGTGGTGCTTACTGACCCGGGAGTTCCGAGAGTGTCTGCTCGTGCTTCAATCACGGCTGTTGATGGAGGCGGATTGAATCGAACGTCGATGTAGTCGTAGTAACTGAGATCTGGATTGGGGTCGGCTGGGGCCCACGGTCGTGCAATGCGAGCCGGGTCGTCGTTCTTCACCGTAAGAAACGTTCGCTTGCTGCCTTGGGTTTGCAGGTTTTTCGAGAACAGATCGCCCATCGCTTCGCTGGGCGTTTGCGGTGTGGCCACCGCGTCAAGGCAAACCATCCGCTGCCGAGTGATTTCGCCCGTCGCCATGCTCGACGTCTCTTTCGCGTACGAGGCCTGGTACGACGCGCTTTGCACGACGCCGTTAATAGATACGGTAGGTGAGTAAACGGTCACCGAATCGGTCGACAGCGAGCGAGTCAGAGCGTTGATGATGCGGTGGATCGCGTCTTCGAGTCCGAATTGGTCGTCGGCGAACAACGGGCCAGAGTTGTGGTCCGCGCTGCCTTCGTACGCGAGGTCGTTGACTCTGCAACAGGCGCCAGCCTCGGAGCTAGCGCCTGCTCTGCTCGAGGCTCGTGCCTGGTCGCAAGCGGCCCGCATGCCTTCAGGCGTGCCCATGCCGCCGCCTACTTTGGTGGAGGTGTACCAGTCTTGGCAGCTCGTGAAGCCGTCGGGAAAGCCTTTGTTGGGGGTCGCGTCGCCGGTGTTGCCGCGCACGGTGAACCCAATGACGAAGGTCGCGACCCGCTTGCTAGCCTCGCTCGCGTTGGCCAGGTCTTTGATGATGTCTGTTGGGGTGTTGAAGGGGCATTGCCCCACACCCTGCATGCAGCTCGGACGGACCGTGTCTTCGAAAACGCCATCGGTGATCAACACGACGACTTGGTCGCGGCATCCGCCCTTGACGAATTCATCGCCTGACGACGTGCCGTTTGGGCCGTTAGGGTTAAACCAAAGGTAGTCGCGCGCATCTTCGAGCATTCCGTCGATCGGCGACGGGCCATACGGGCGTGTCGACAGCAACACGTGTCGGAAGGCGGTACTGTCAGAGACCGTTTCGGATGCAGCGGGAAACGGCACCATTTTGCCCTCCCAAGCCGGCGCCGCGCTGCTGCGAGCGCCGACCTCAATGGGGGCGATGGGGTTGTCGCAAGGGTCGGGCCTGCCGTAACCAAGCTTCAGGCCGCTGGTCCACGGTCGATTGTAAATGTCGATGGTGTTCGAGGCACTCGGGAGGTAAGGCCATCGTCCGGGGTAGCCCAACGAATTTCGGCTGGAAAGCATCGTTCCGACGGGCGGATTGTCGAACGTCATGAGTGCGAAGCGCACGCCCGTCTGATGCACGAGGCCGTTGGTTTGGTTGAATTCGCACCGGGGCGGAGTGAGGGAGCAGCTATTGTTCAGCCAGCACGGCGTAACCCCGCATGTGCCGCTGAGCGGACGGTGATACGCAATGTCGTAGCCGAAGTCGTTGGGGTCTTGGCCGTCAACCAGGTATTCGTTCTGAAACGCCGCTGTGCGCCGGTCGACGGCCTGGCAGCTGAATCCTGGGGCGATGTTCCCCGTAAGCGCTTGAATGAGCATGCCCCAGCGGTTGGGGGTAGTCACCGAACCCGGCGTGCACGTGGGGTAGGATACGCCGTCGGCCATGCGTTCCATCGATCCGGAGGAATCAACGAGGATGAGAATGTTGGGAGCGCGGGCGGCGGTTTCGGCGTGAGCGGCTCTGGGAATGCTCGAGACTGAAACGAGCGACAGGAACGATGCGACCGGGAAAAGGCCGCGTCGCCATCGTCGGGGGCTAACTTTACTGTCGCTGGCGCCGGCGCGAACGCGCCGCGAGCGGACGACCGTGGAGTAACCAGAGGGGGTGCGCTTATCGGGATAAACCATGGAGTCTCCTGGGCACACGTACATACGGCAGCATTTTCGGGCGAGCCTGCGTGGCGTTAGGGCGTTGACTGGTAGGTCGCGATGCGGCCTTGAACGGGGCCGACGGTGAGGCGACCGCGCCCTGCGATAACGGCTTCGGAACCAACCGTACCGGAGGCCCCGCCGTCGCTGGTGGCTCTGACGTTCACCAAGACGGTGGCCGTGAGTTGAATGAACCGCGCCATCGTTGGGTCGTCAGAGAACCCTTCGGCGGAGGCGAGTTCGGTGGGATTGCTGAGCTCGACGGTCAACACTGGAGTGCGCGGTCGCTGCCCGAAGGTGTCGTCGGCGAACAACGCCGGCATGCTCGAACTGGCGCTCGCTCGAAGCATGGCTTCGGTGAGCTGAAAGCACGCTTCATGGGGCTTTATGGGGCCCGAAACGGTACCCGCGTACGCCGCCACCGTTGTGCACGGCCGCTTTGCGCGCTGCTCCGGGTCGAACATCTGGGCCACAATGGCCGATGCGAGCGTTGGGTTTAGTAACTCTGCTGTCACGATAAGAGCCTGCTCGGCTACCTTTTGAACTTGCATGGCATCGCGCATCGAGCCCGATGCGCGAATCTCGTCGCGAACGGCGGAAAGGCCGAAGGCTCCGAGCAGCGCGAGCAAACTGAGCGCGGCCACGACGATGAACATCACAGCGCCGGCTTGCCGCCGTCGCGCCTTCGAACGCTGTCGCGGCCCCACGTTGTCGGTGCGGACCCGACGGCGCGTTTGAGGCGCTCGAAGCGGCTTAGGAGCTCTCGTTTGGGCGGCCATCAGTAAGTCATTCCCAATTGGTTGAGGAGGGCCACCTCGGAGGTGATGGTGCGGACGCGCGCCCAGCGCGTGCATCCGGCGAGGTTACCGCCTGGTGGCGCCGGGTCGACGCAGTACCGTGTGCGCCAATTCGGGTTGTTTGCGACGACCTCTTCATTGGTTGTGCGGTCGTCGAGGCTTGCGCGCGCGGCAACGCGGAATTGAATGGAACGGATGCGTTGCGGGCCGACGCCGTTGGCGGTGCTTGACGCAGGGCCTGTCCACGTCGCCATGTCTGCCGCGGGGGTGCTGTCCATGTCAAACGTGGTCAACGCAAAGCCACCACCAAGGCCACCAAGCTGATTTTGAGCGACGGAGATCCCGAACTTCAGGTCGACGATGTACTCCGCGATGAGCTCGCGCAGCACAACGCGCCCATCGGCAGTGAGGATGCTCCGTGTGAGGTCGAACTTTGTGTTGGTGGGCGTCGCGTTGTCGGGGGCCAGGGCTACGTCGGATGGTTCAAGTCGCCAGCGAACGGTGAGTAGCGGCGATACCGTAACGGCCGCTCCATGCCCGGATCCGCCGCAGTTGTTGACTGCTTCCCTGAGCGCGAGCATGGCGCCGCGTTCGGGGGCCGCTGGGTCGGGCGAGGGGTGCGCTGGGTCGAGTTCGATAAGGGCAACGCGCCGGAGAACACCATCGACGGAGACGTCGGCTATCCTGACCGCTTGAACGAAGCCAAAGTGAAGGCATCCGTTCGGATCGACGATTCGAACGAGGAACCGCGGGTCGGCGACAGACGCTAGGTCCCCAGGCATAAAGGCCCCGGTTAGGGCCGCTAGCTGGGCGGCTTCGTGCCCGGCTTCGGCGTTGAGCAGGCGCCCGACCGCCGGGTCTAAATCGGGTCGCAGCTCGATGGTGTCTACGTAGTAATTTCGGGCGTTTCTGTCTCTACCGGTCGTTCCTTGCCAGTACAGGCCCGCGTAAGCGTCGGGGGTGGTGAAGTTTGCGGTGAGCTCGAGGATGTCCGGGTTCACGCTGTTGAGGGTCGTCAAGGCTGCTACGGGGCCGGTGTTCGAGCCTCCGGGGATGATGCGTACGCCTTGGAGGTCGTGGGTGAAGGCGTCGCGTGACCCAGTTGTCGCAGTCGTCGATTTCGCGGCAACACGCTGAGCGGCGGGAACGTTGGGGTTGGTCGAGACGGCCCACTTGATGTTCCCGGTACCCATGAAGGATGCGCGAGCCAGGTCGGCTCGCAGGCGCTCGGCGGCGTTACGAACGCCGGTCTCGGCGGTGGAAATCCGCGTCTGCTCGAAGATGCTGCTCGTGGTGCTCCGAGCGAGGCTGATGAGCGAGAGCGTGAGCATCAAGCCTGCGAGCAGTGACACCATGAGCTCGACGAGCGTGAACCCGAGCGCGGACGCGGCACGTTCACGTTGTTGAGACGATGCGCCTCGAGCGATTCGGGGAGGGGCGTGGCACGGCATAGGCGAGTTCATCAGGGTGTTGCTGGTCGAACAGCGGTGGATGCCCGAAGAATCTGAAACCTGGCTGCGGTCGCAGGGTTCGGAGGCGTGTTGCAGTTGCCCACTTGGCCTACCTCGAAGCGACTCCAGTAGACGCGCAGATCGACCCGTAGCAGGCTCATCGGGAGTTGCGGGTCGTTGGTTGGCGACAAGTTTGTAAAGCGGAACTGCACGCAGTAGCGCGCTTGGCTCTGGTCGGCCCCCGTTTCTGCGGTGTTGAGGTCGCGACCGAACATATCGAACGCCGGGCTGAGGCCCGTTGCGTTTCCGGAGGGAACCTCAATCCCGCAAAAGTCTGCCGTGCATTCGTTGAGTTTGGCTTTCTGGAGCCAACGGGTTTTTTCGAGATCGCTCGCGGTCAATGGCTGCCCCGGGGCGGACGTCCAGGCGCTCGCGTCGCGCTGCAAACGCGCGACCCACTCGTGAGCGATGTTCGAGGCCATGTCGAACCGACGCGCTTCTTCGGCCGCCTGCAGCGTAATGCGTTGGCTGCCAACGACGCCGGTCACGCCAATGGCCACAAGGCCTGTCGCGACCAGAACCTCAACGGCCGTGTACCCGCGTTGGCAACGCCGTTGGCCTGCCCGGGGCGCTCGATTCACCGACGCCGACGCCGTTGCGATCGCGGTCGTGCTCATCGGGAAAACACCCTCGGCGTTGCGCCGCCTGGGATCACCACTGTCCGCACGTTGACGCCCGCGGTTGCGTTGGCGCGCTCAAACTGAATCTCGGCGATGCCGGCGAAGGGCGCGGCGTTGGATGCGCCTGCGATGGCGTCATCGGCCGTGGTGTTAGCAGCCGCGAACGTGGTGCCCTGACTTGTGACGCAAATCGCGAGGGCGTTGCTCGCGGTGAAGTCCACTCCATCGCGAGCTCGCATGCCAAACCTGGCGCGCACTTGATTGGTCAGTCGAAAACCATCGACAAGGCGCGTTCGCGTGCCGGCAATCGTCGCAGATTCGATGGGGTTTACCCATTGACCGGGCGTTCTGCAGCTCGTCGCAGGGTTGGGCATCGCCCGGCCATCAAGGGCTTGGTAGAGCATAAACCGACGCTCTTCGCCGGGGGAGTCGGCCACGAACAAGTAGGCACCGCCCGTGGCCGCAGCGCGCGTCCGCGCGTCGATAAGCATGCCCCGCACTTGCTGCGCGTAGCGGAAAATCTGCGCGTCGTCGCGGGCGATGCTCAGCGTCGGGGACGCGATCACGGCCAAGATCGCGATCATGACAATGACCACCATGAGCTCGATAAGCGTAAACCCGCGCCGAGCGAAATTCGGGCGGCGGCTTTGATCAAGGCTCCGGTGCGTCATTTCACGAACCACTCCTCGACGGTACCAGCACGTCGTATGCCAAGGAAAACTATTCGTTTTCGGCTTCCCGCGCGCAAGGTACTCGCGAAAGTTCGTGGGAACGGCGCGTTTCGAGCGCTACGGCGTCGTTTGTGGACGTTGGGTGATCGCAATTTGTTGCGGCAGCTTTGAAATAATTGCGTGCGTAATGCATGCGTTGTGCGACGCTGGTCTGGCCGTCGCGGGGCTGAAACAACGTTCTGCGCTGACGCCAGCGCCAGCGCGAATGCCAACGCGCAGGTACAAGAAACTACCGAGCCGCGACCTCTCGCGGTATGGGAACGCCCCATGGTGAGTGTCCGTCACGGGGTTCAGGGGCATGGGAATCGTTGGGCAGCGCGGGCGAGAAATCGAACCGTTATCGTCGCTCTCGGCGCCGGAGCTACCGTGTTCGGAGTTGTAGGATGCAAGCGTGACGAGCCTCGTCGCTCCGAGCCGCCGCCTGCGTCGCCTGCGGCGTCGCCATCGCGCCCGCAAGGCGTTGGCCAGGCTCCTCCGCCGGCTGCGACAGGTGCACCTTCGGGCGCGTGCGATGGCGGAGGGGGAGCGCTCACCGACGCCATCTCTGCGCCGTGGACGCCGCGGAGCGTTGAAGGGTATTGCCTTGATCCGCAAGGCGAGATTCGGACGTATGGCGAGAAGGGCAAACTTTCGATGGATGAAGTTTGCACGATGGCCTTCGATGGAGAATGTGAAGTTTACAAGCGTTTCGGTCTGACGCGTGTCGTTTCATATCGCTACGTCGACGGAAGCGGGAGCGGCAGCAGCGTGGAGGTCAACGTCTCGCGTTTCCGAGATGATGCCGGCGCCTATGCAATGTACACGCTTCGTGTCGTGGCCGGAGACCCGGCAGAAGCAGGTACACCCAAGCCTCTTGAGGCGGGCGCCGCTGGAGCGATGGGGACGGGGCGCGCGTATGTTTGGCGCGGCACGCACCTGGTTGAGTTGCAGTACGTGAACGAGCAGCAGTCGCCGGAGGCGCTCAGTCAATCGAGTGCGAAAATTCTCGAAGCGGTGGGTAAAGCTGTGGGGGCTCAGCTTCCTGGGGTAGCCCAATTACCCGCTGCGGCGCGTGCGCTGCCGGGGCAACACTTGCTGCCCAATGGAATTGTCTTTCATCCGAAGGATGCGCTTGGGTGGACGGGAATTGGCCCTGCTGCCGTCGGGTTCTACCGCGATGAAGCGCGACGCTGGCGTGCACTTTCGGTGGCACGCGATTCGGTGCAAGATGCAAAGAAGTCATGGGCGACGTTGACATCGCGACCCGGTACGCAACCGATGCCGGCCGCCGGGCTTGGCGTTGATGAGGCCGCGATGGTTAGCATGCCGGTTCAACCTGGGCAGCCTGCGCTAAAGATGATGATTGCACGCAAAGGAGCGATGATTTTCGGCGTCGGCGACGAAGAATACGCACTGCGTGAGGCGGCCCAGCGAGGCGCCGACATCGAATCGTTGCGTGTTGGGCGCGACCGATTTATTGATGCGCTCCGCGCGTGGAGTGCGCAGTCGGTACTGCCCGAATCGGCCGATGCGGGGGCGCCGACGCCGAAAGCAACGCCAGCGCCGTCTCGCGCGCACTAATCGTTCACCTCAGCGCGCGCTGGCCGCGGTTCGTTCGAAGCAATGCGGATCGACCTGGCGGCGGGCGCGCACAAGTCGCGTGGCCTCGATGAATGCCTTGGTCCGTACGTCGTGATAGCCACTCACGTTGGCTTGGCCAGGCGCGATGCCGTTGTCGGATTCCGTGTGGAATGCAAGTACTCGGCGGGTAAATGTGTCGCGCACCCACTTGCCAATGAGCGATGCGAGGCTCACAAGCGGGTTGGATGCGTCTGCGTCGCGCAGGAACACCAACGTGCCGAGTCCCGCAACGCGATACTCGCTTCGAGCGCGGCTCTCAACGACAGCCTGGTGCTCGCGCGATGCTAGTGGACCGAAGTGAGGTCCGTAGAACTGGTACCCGCCGACTTTGCCGCATACTGCAACAATCTCCTCGTGGGTTTGCTCGCGGGCCTGAAGCGCAAGGCGCTCCATGGCGTGAAGATCGACGTCAAATCGCGACGTGCCCGCCTCGGCGTGCATGTTCAGTCGCTTTGTACAAATGACAATGCTGCGTGCAGTTTGCACGAATACCCCCGCGCGCTCAAGGTCATCGATGTCGCGCAAGCATTGCTCGGTGAGGTCGTCGCTACCCGGAGCGAAGCTCTCGTGCGATTGGCCCCAGCACAAGTCTACGTGATGCGAAGGGCAAAGCTGCGTGAGGTGAGCCTCTGAATCGATGAGTAATGCATCTAAAAGATCGCCTGGCGTTCGCGGTGTGACGGCGCTGTGCGTGGTGATGGCCCGCGCCCAAGCCTCGCCGAGGGCGTTGTTGGCGAACGATAGAAGCGCTTTCGAATCGCCGATGCGTTGCGACAACTGGGGGTCGAGCCTCGAAAGCACGTTTTCGGGGACGGAGACGGCTGACGCAGGCGTCGCTTCGCTGCGGCGTTGAGGGATCTCGCGCGGTTCGTGAACCGTCGCCGCGTTGGACGTGACGCGGGCAAGCACGCTCGTGACGACCAAGGGCCCAAGGCGCGGTCCGAGGCCGTTTTCGTCGATCCCAACGACGTGCGAAAATGATGGCAAAGTGCACGTATCTGGATTGCTTGTTTTGACACTTATGGGTGAGTCGATAGTCGTGAGTGATGCTCGGGCCTTCGGCGAGACCGATGAGACTTTCGGTGAGCGCGGCATGGTTCGCACGTGGGCTAGACGCGTGCGTCGTAAGCCGCAAGGGGTGCTGCGACGTGCGCGCCTGCAGCGTTGACCTTCGGTGCTTGGATGTTTAGGGTTCCGCGCTTTCGAAAAGGCAGATACGCTCCCGGTCGTTTAACGGAACGGCTGTGAGCTCACCCAAGAAGGCGAACGAGGCACGCGGATGAACAAGGTCCAAGTCAAGAAGTTCAAGACGCTGCTCACCGAGAAGCGCGACGAAATCGTCAAAAAAGCGAAGCAGACGCTCGAAGAAGATATGGCACTTGATGCCAACGATCTGCCCGATGAGATGGATCTCGCCTCGAGTGAGTACCTGCAGTCGTTTACGTTCCGTTTGCGCGGACGCGAGAAAGTGTTCCTCGACAAGATCGAAAAAGCGCTTCGTAAGATCGAAGACGGTTCGTTCGGCACATGCGAAGACTGCGGCGAGGAGATCTCGGTGAAGCGGCTTGAGGCGCGTC
>Ga0164293_10005621_pt1 | contig 10669 bp, 7 predicted proteins | sample GEODES118metaG_FD_111487 | JGI IMG/M metagenome (GOLD analysis project Ga0164293, IMG submission 111487) | Eutrophic lake water microbial communities from Lake Mendota, Wisconsin, USA - GEODES118 metaG | ecosystem: Environmental > Aquatic > Freshwater > Lake | place: USA: Lake Mendota, Wisconsin...
CGGCTCGAATCCCCTTGTACCCACACGTTAGCAACTGCCGTGCCTGCCTGCGCCAGACTGTCGCGCAATTTGGGCAGACTCTGGGCGATCAGGTCACGGGTGAGCTGATTGTCACTGCGAAAGACCGCATCGAGAGCCCCTGCATTCATGTCCAGGTCCAGGTCGATGCGCCCCAGATGGGCCGGATCGAGCCGCATCTGAACCTTCCACTGCCCTCGCTCGAGCTGGCTTTGCAGGCGCTGCCCCAGGGCCTCCCCGAGGCGCTGGGCCAGTTCTTCATATTGTTCCATCCGCTGGCTGGCGCTGCTGGTCCACACGTTGGCCGGCCCGCCGGCAGGCCCTTGCGGCCGCAGCGGCTCGCCAGTGGGGTGGCCCAGGCCGGTGCTCGGCGTGCCAGCCTCGCCCGGCGCGGCGTCGGCAAGCGGCTCGCCCAGGGCGGGCCATTGCAAAGTCTGCACGTCGAGCTTGAGCGTCTCGGCCGCCACCGAATGGCCGGCCACCGCCGCCCAGGTGCTTTGCTGGCCGGTGCCGGCCATCGCTGCCAGGCGCTGGGTGATGAATTCGCTGGGCGCCAGCTGCAGGCGCAGCGCCTGCGGCAGCGCCTCGTCGGGCGCGCCGGTGAGGGCCTGCGTGACCTGATTGACCTGGCTGGCCAGGCCGGCCGCGCCGGTCAAATCGGTCGCCGGCACCCAGGCGCGGGGCTGGGCCGCCGTCACAGCAGCCCCATGGGCCGCGCCCGTGCGCCACTGCCAAGTCAGTTGGCTGATGCGATCGAGATCCACCCCATCCAAGGCTTCGGGGGCAGCATCGGCCTGCAAGGCGGTAACGCCCATGGCGCCGGCCAGCGCGGCCGCGCCGCCGGCGCGACCGGACATGTCGGTGGGGCCCGCCGCCGTCCCGCGCCCGAGCAGGATCGGAAACACCGCGCTGGCGGCCTGGGCCTGTTGCCGGGCCAACTCGCTGACATCGGGCGCTGGCGGCGGCTCCTTGACCAGGCTGGCTGAATCGGGCTGGGCAACCGCCAGCCCAGCCTGCAAGACCAGGGCAGCGGGCAGCACCGACAGCAGCTGCGGCGCGACGGTTTCGGCACCAGCCTCGCTCTTGGGCTCGCCGGGCATCTGAACGGCCACCTGACCAGGTATCTGAACGGCCACCTGACCGGGCAGCTGCAAGACGCCGTCCGCAACGGCGGGCACGCCGGCGCCGCCGAACAAGGCATGCACCATGCTTTCATCGAGCCCCTGACCACGGGCAAAGGCGCTCAGGCTGGCCGCGTCGGGCAGCGGCTCGGCCACGGTGATCACTTCCATTTGGGGGCCGATGGGCAGGGCCTGCAGACCGGCAAGGTCTTGCCGCCCGCCCGCGCCCATCAAATGGCCCAGCAGGTTGGCGAAATCGGCACCGCGCAAGGCCGTTGGTGCGGCGGCGCCGGCGGCATCGGGGGCTGCAACCGGGTTGACGGGGGTGGCCGTGACGAGGGAAAGCGAGGGAGCGTCCATGGATGGCTTGAGCAGAAAAGTAGGTGGAACCAAGGGCAGATGCCTCGATATAGCAAAAAGCATGACCGGAGAACTCTTGCCGTTTCGGCATCTCTAAGGCTGGCCCCAGGCCGGCGCGCGCCCTGTCGGATTTACATGGCACGGAGCTTGCACATCGGGTCGGACGCGAGGTCGCCGGACATCCGGTGGCCCCAGAGCAGCCCTTGTATCGACGAGTCACCTCAAAGCGCACACCTTTATGAGCACCCTGACCCTGTCAAGCCTCCGACAGAGCCTGGCCAACTTCAGCATGACCGGACTGAGCGTGCCTGCGCTTGTGCTGCTCATCGTGGCCATGCTGGTCTTGCCCATGCCGCCGTGGCTGCTCGATGTGCTGTTTACCTTCAACATCGCCTCGAGCCTGTTGATCGTGCTCATTGCGATCAACACCCGCAAGCCGCTGGAGTTCTCGTCCTTCCCATCGGTGCTGCTGTTTGCCACCATGCTGCGGCTGGCGCTGAACGTGGCCTCGACCCGGGTGATCCTGGTCAATGGACACGAGGGCGAGGAGGCCGCCGGTCAGGTGATCGCGGCCTTCGGCCACTTTGTGATTGGCGGCAATTACCTGGTCGGTTTCATCATTTTCATGATCTTGATGATCATCAACTTCATCGTGGTCACCAAGGGCGCCGGCCGGGTCTCTGAGGTCAACGCGCGCTTTACCCTCGACGCGATGCCGGGCAAGCAAATGTCGATCGATGCCGACCTCAATGCCGGCGTGATCGACCAGGAAACGGCCAAGAAGCGGCGCGAGGAACTGTCGCAGGAGTCGGACTTTTTCGGCTCCATGGACGGCGCGTCCAAATTTGTCAGCGGCGATGCGATCGCCGGTCTGCTGATTCTGGTGATCAATATCATCGGCGGCCTGATCATTGGCGTAATGCAGCACAGCATGCCGCTGGCCGAAGCCGGCCGCGTCTACACCCTGCTGACCATCGGCGACGGTCTGGTGAGCCAGATTCCGGGCCTGTTCCTGTCACTGGCCACCGCCATCATCGTCACCCGGGTCAACACCGCAGAAAACACCACCGAGCAGGCCAGCAGCCAGCTGGCCAACCCCTCGGCCCTGTTCATCTCGGCAAGCTTTCTGGCCATTTTGGGCGTGATCCCAGGCATGCCGCATTTGGTCTTTTTGACCCTGGCCGCTGCCACCGCCGCGCTCGGGCTGATGGTGCTCAAACGAAGCGCCGAGCCGACCCCGCAGGCCGCCGCCGAGGCCGCTGCGCTGGCCCCTGAGGCACCCAAAGAGCTCGACTGGGACGACGTCGACCAGGTCGACCTGATTGGCCTGGAGATCGGCTACGGCCTGATTCCCCTGGTCAACCCCGACACCGGCGGGCAGCTGATGGCGCGCGTCAAAGGCGTGCGCAAGAAACTCTCGGCCGAGCTGGGCTTTCTGATCCAGCCGGTGCGCATTCGCGACGCGCTCAACATCGACCCGGACAGCTATCACATCGTGCTCAAGGGCGTGGTGCGCGGCCGCGGCGAAGTCAAGGCTGGGCGCGAGATGGCCATCAACCCCGGCCAGGTCTATGGGCCGCTTGAGGGCACACCCTGCCGCGAGCCAGCCTTTGGCCTGGAGGCCGTCTGGATCGACCCCTCGCAGCGCGACCATGCACGCACCCTGGGCTACACCGTGGTGGACGCCGCCACGGCAGTGGCCACCCATCTCAACAAGGTGCTGCGCGACAACGCGGCCGACCTGCTCTCGCACGACGAAGTGCAGCAGCTCCTCGACAAGCTCGCGGCGCGCTCGCCCAAGTTGGTCGAAGACCTCGTGCCAGGCAAGCTCGCCCTGGGCGTGATCACCCGCACGCTGCAAAACGTGCTGAGCGAAAACGTGCCCATCCGCGACATGCGCAGCATTGTGGAAGCGCTGTCCGAGGCCGCCGCGCGCACACAGGACCCAGAACTGCTGACCACCTTGATTCGCCCCAAGCTTGGCCGCATGATCTGCCAGAGCCTGCTGGACAACAAGAACAGCCTCTCGGTCATCACCCTGGACCCTGGCCTGGAGCAACTGCTGCACAACGTCATCCAGCAAAGCCAGCCTGGCACCCCCATGGTGCTCGAGCCGGGGCTGGCCGAGCGCCTGTTTGCCGCGCTGCGCCAGGGTGCCCGTGCGGTCGAAGATCAAGGCCATCCGGCCGTGCTGGTGGTTTCGCCTTCGATCCGGCCGTGGCTTTCCAAGGCCGCACGCTTTCGCGTGACCGATCTGACCATCCTGTCTTACAGCGAGATCCCCGAGGACCAGATGGTCAAGGTGATCCACACCGTTCACACCGACGCTGCCCAATAAACCCTGAGGTGACCCATGGAACTCAAACGCATCCTCGCCCGCGACACGCGCAGCGCCATGGAGCAGGCCATCAAGACCTATGGCCCCGATGTGCTGGTGATCTCCAACCACCAGGTGGCAGGTCAGACCGAGCTGGTGGTGGCCATCGAGGTGGCACTTGAAGCCAGCTCGCCAGCCGAGCAGCCCAGCGCGGGCAGCAGCCGCGCCGCCGAAGCACCAGCCAGCCTCGAGACCCCGACCGCGAGCTTTCGCGACAGCCTGCAAATGGCCAGCCAGAGCGGGGCACGTGCTGCCCAGGGCCAGCCTTCCGTCTTGCTGGCAGCCCCCCTTGCGGCGCCCGCCCTCCTGGTTGAACCGGCCACCGCAGAGCCGGCCATCGCACAACCCGCCGCCCCCGCAGCTGCCGCAGCAGCCAACCCGACGCGCGCTGCGAGCATCCCACCGGCTGCGAGCGAGCAAGACGCGCGCGACTACCTGCGCGGCCGCGAGATCGTGGAGATGGTGCGCGAAGAAATCTCATCGCTGCGCCGCGAATTTCGCATGCGCCAGCAAACCTCGGCCTGGCAAGGCGGCCTGAACCTCGCGCCTGCAGTCGGCCCGCTGGCACAGGCGCTACAGGAGGCCGGAATCCCTGGCACGCTGCGCACCTTGCTGCTCGACGGCCTGAGTCAGGCCGGCGACGCCGCCGAGGGCCTGCAGATCCTGCGCGAGCAGCTGCTGCACCACCTCAAGCGCCCGTCGGCCAGCGTACCGGCCCAGGGCGTGCACGTGTTGGCTGGCCCCTCGGGTGCCGGCAAGAGCCTCATGACCGCCCGCCTGGCCGGCCTGGCCGCACAGTCCGGCTGCGAACAGGTGGCCGTCATCAGCTACCAGGATGTACGCGCCGGCGCATGGAGCCAGACACAGATGCTGGCAGCCCAGCTCGGTGTCGAAGCCTACCGCGCAGGCGACGCCCAGGCCTTGCGCCTGCTGGTCGATGAACTGTCGACCCGCAAGCTGGTGCTGATTGACACCGCCGGCGTGCAAATGGGCGATCATGTGCGCCAAATCCTGGCCCAAGCCGGCCAGGCCCAATGCCATGCGGTGCTGCCAGCCGATGCATCCAGCGCCACGGTGCAGCGCGTGCTCGGTCAGGGCCTGCCCTTCCAGAGCCTGCTGCTGACCAAACTTGACGAAGCCAGCTCGCCCTGGCCGCTGCTGCAGTTCCTCAGTGATAATCCCTTGCGCATCGCGGGTGCCAGCCAAGGCCCCCGTCCCAGCGACCTGAGCCTCGACTTCACCCTTGACCAACTCGTGGACCTCGCCCTCGCCCCACTGGCTTGCACCCTCGAATCGACCCCCGAGATGGCTGGGACGTCGATCGAACGCGCGCTGACCGGCACGATCGGCCTGGAGGTGGACCCGGACCCCGAGACGGCCAGCACCGCATCCGTCAGGGTGACAGTTGGCGCCGCCGCATCCCAATACCCCAGCGACTCTGCGGGCATGGCCCAAGCAGCGAGCGCTTTGAGCCCTACCCTGGCCTCGATCGCCGGCCTGCCAGCCGTGCCGGTGTTCCTCTCGACCGCGCAGGTGCTCGGCGCCGCCCCAGCCGCGAACAAGCGCCGCGCAACGAGCCAGACAGACGCGCGCGCCCAAACCCCAGAAGTGGCAGAGCCGGCCAAAGTCGCTCCAGCCCTTCAAGGTGCGGCGCGCAAGAAGGCGGCCGCTGCTGCGGCCGACACGCCGGCAGCGCCTGCCGCGTCCTCGCGCAAACGCAAATCCACCGAAGCCCTCGTGGTGCCGGTGGCAGTCAGCCGCTCGCGCCGCAAGGCCAGCGCAGCGTCGGCCCATCCATGAAACCCAAACCCACGCAAGTCATCGGAGTGGCCAGTGGCAAGGGCGGTGTCGGCAAGACCACCGTCTCGGTCAACCTGGCTGTGGCCTTGCAAGCGCAAGGCGAGCGGGTCATGCTGCTCGATGCCGACCTGGGCCTGGCCAACGCCCAGATCGCCTTGGGCAGCGCCTGTCCGCACAATTTGAGCCATTTCCTGGCGGGGCAAAAATCGCTGGCTGAAATCATGGTGACCACCCGATCGGGCGTCAAGCTCATCCCCGGTGCCTCGGGCATGCAGGAGATGGCGGGCATTAGCGCCTTGCAGGCGGCCAGCATCGTGCAGGCCTTTAGCGAGCTCGAAGACGAGGTCGACTACCTGATTGTCGACATGGCCGCAGGCATCTCGCCGTCCGTGATGTCCTTCATGCAGGCCTGCCCCAGGCGCTTTATCGTCGTGCGCGACGATCCGTCTTCCATTGCCGACGCCTATGGCACGATCAAGGTGCTGATTCAAGACTGCGGCGCCGACGAGATCTACCTCATCCCCAACGGCATGGGCAGCCAGCAGGAAGGGCAGTTGCTCTACAGCCGCATCAACCAGGTGTGCGCGCGCTTTTTGGGCCGCAGCATCGGCTATTTGGGCACTGTCGAGCAAGACGAGCTGATCTTGTCGGCGCTCAAGAAGCACCAACCGGTCATCGAGTTTGCACCCGGCAGCGCCGGCGCGCGCGACTTTCGCCGGCTGGCCGACCTGACCCGGCAACTGCCGGCGATCGAGCAGGCCAGCGGCGCGCTGCAGTTCTTTGTCGAGCGCCTGGTCGGCCGGATCCATTGAGCCGCGTCATGTCCTCCAGCATCCGACTCTACGAGCAGGTTCAGAGCAACCACGAGGCCCGTGACAAGGAAGAAGGCCTGATCATGGCCCATCTGGGCATGGTCAAGCGGGTGGCTTTGCACCTGAAGGTGCGGATTCCGCCCTTTATGGAGCTCGACGAGCTGGTGCAAGTGGGCATGATCGGGCTGCTCGAGGCGGCCCGCGCCTACGACCCGACCAAGGGCATCGAGTTTGAGAGCTTTGCACATGTCCGTGTGCGCGGAGCCATGCTCGACGAAGTGCGCCGCCTGTCCTTTCTGCCGCGCTCGGCCGTGGCGTTCAACAAGAGCCACAGCAAAGCCACCGACGAGCTGGCCGCCGAGCTCGGACGCACGCCCACGCAGGCCGAGCTGGCCCAGCACATTGGCATGGACGTCGACACCTTCGAGAAAGAGCGCGGCCAGGCCAAGCGCTTTGAGACCTACTCGATGGAGGTGGTGACCGAAGAGGTTATGGGCATTGCCGACGACGCCAACCAGCAGCCCGAAGCCATCGTCGAGCAGGCGCAGTTCATGGGGGCGATCACCGATGCGATCGAGCAGCTGCAAGAGCGCGACCGCCTGCTGATGAACCTCTATTACGTCGAAGAGCTCAACCTCAAGGAAATCGGCGAAGTGCTCGGGGTGACCGAGTCGCGCGTGAGCCAGCTGCTTAGCGCCATCGTCAAGAAGCTGCGCACCACGCTCAAGGTCGAGCCGGTGCCGACCCGCCGCGCGCGCACCTAAGGCCCGCGTCGCCCCAGCGTGCGGCAATTGCCGCCCTGCACCCATCGGCAAATGCCGCGGCAAGCGGCAACATCTTGCCGCTTGCCGGCCCACTGAAACACGCCCATCGGCGCGGTGCGCGATCGGGCCACACAAAGGCTGCAACCGGTCCTCAAGTTTTTCGCAGGGGCGCCGATTCAAGGGGGGTCAAGCCAACACCAGGAGCCTTCCAGATGCGAGTTCACTTCAAAGCCCTCGAAAGCTACAGCACCGGCAGCACCGCCTCCCAGGCCGCCGTGGCCAACCGGGTGGAGCTGATCCAGATGCTCTTCGATGGACTTATTGACAGCCTGAGCGCCGCGCGCGGCCACATTGAGCACAAGGCCATCGAAGAAAAGAGCAAGAGCCTGGCTCGTGCCGGCCGCATCGTGGTCGGTCTGCAGGCAGCGCTCGACCTGGACAAGGGGGGCGAGCTGGCCAGCAACCTCAATGAACTCTATAGCTATGTGCTGCGCCGGTTGCTGCACGTCAACGCCCACAACGATCTGCAGACGCTCAAAGAGATTCACGGCCTGATCACCGAAGTGCGCGAAGCCTGGCGCCAAGTCCCCTCCCTGCTGCCCGCCGGCTCGGCCAGCCTTCAGCACTGAGCTGAACCGGCAAGGCATAAACCTTGCTTGTAAACCCCTGAGCCCCGTATGGCCCAGGCTGAAAAGGGGCTGAGGCCCCTTTTTACTTTGTTTTGCGTTGTACAGTAGCGCCACCCTTACACCACCTGACCGTCGGAACGAAAAGAAACAACCATGTTCAGCATCATCGGCATCGTCGTCCTGATGGTTTGCGTCTTCGGCGGCTACGTCATGGCCGGCGGCAGCATGGCCCCGATCATCAAGGCCGCCCCCATCGAGACCTTCATCATTGGTGGCGCGGCCATTGCGGCCATGCTGATTGGCAACAGCCTGGACATTGTCAAGGGCGCTTTCGGCGGCATCCTGCGCTGCTTCAAGGGCCCCAAATACAAAAAGGACGATTACTTACAGGTGATCTTTCTGGTGTCCAAGCTGATGAAAGTGCTCAAGGCCGAGGGCGCGGTGGCGCTCGAGCCTCACATCGAAAACCCCGACTCCAGCGCCATCTTTGCCGAGTACCCGCCCATCCTCAAGGACGAGGGCCTGCTGCACCTGGTGTGTGACACGATCCGGCTGCTGGTCGTCTCCTCGAGCAATCTGAGCCCCTACGCGGTCGAAGAAGTCATGGACCAGGCCATCAAGACCCACCACCATGGCGAGCTCAAGCCCGCGGAGGCCCTGGCCTCAATGGCCGGCGCCCTGCCGGCGCTGGGCATCGTGGCCTGCGTGCTCGGTGTGGTCAAGACCATGGGCGCGATCGACCAGCCACCGCCCGTGCTCGGCGCGCTCATCGGCGGTGCCCTGGTCGGCACCTTTTTGGGCGTGTTCTTCGCTTACGGCCTGGTCGAGCCACTGGCCACCCGGCTCAAGCAGATCATCGACGACGAAGGCGAGATCTACAAGGTGGTCAAGCAGATCATCATCGGCACCATGCACGGCCACCCGCCCCCGCTCATTATTGAGGGCGCTCGGGTCAGCATCAGCCACCACAACCAGCCGACCTTCGCCGAAGTGTTCGACGGTCTGCGCGGCAAGTAAGGCGCCGGCGCCCTTCCACCATGGCTGACGCGGCAAGCCCAGCACCCTCAGAAGCGTCCTCGGCTGCACCGGCACCCGAGGCGCCGGCCGAGGCCGCCGTAGCCGCCGCCGAGGGCGGCGCCGAGGCCGCTGCACCCGCGCCTGCGGCCGCCGAAGAGCCGGCCAAGGATGCGGTGGCGCCGGTCATCGTCATCAAGAAGGTCATGGACGATGGCCACGGCGGTGCCCACGGCGGCGCCTGGAAGATCGCTCTGGCCGACATGATGACGGCCATGATGGCCTTCTTTCTGCTCATGTGGCTGCTCGGCGCCACCAACGCCGACCAGCGCAAGAGCATTGCCGACTACTTCAAGCCAACCTCGCACAGCAATGTGACCATGGGCAAGCTGGCCGGCTCCAACGGGATTTTGGGGGGGCGGTCCATCATCGACCCGGATGGCTTTCCGTTTAGCTCCAAGCAGACCGCTGCGCTCGAGCGTGTCACGCCCCGATCAGAGGGCGGGCCAACCGAAAACGACCCCAACCCCAACAGCAGCGAGCGCTCAGACCCGTCCGATCCGTCCAAGATGAGCGAGGAGCAGAAAAAGGCGGTTGCCGAACAGCAGGACCAGGCCGCCTTCGAGAAGCTGGAAAAAGAAATACGCGAAAAGATCGAGCAGAACCCGCGCCTGGCCAACCTGAAAGACCAGGTCAAGTTCACGCGTGAGAAAGAAGGCCTGCGCATCGACCTGATCGACAAAGCCGACTTCGCGATGTTCGGCCTGGGCGGCACACAAATGATGCCGCGCGCCCAGCAACTGGTCAATGAAGTGGCCAAATCTCTGGCCGGCACGCCCAACAAGCTGGCCGTTCGGGGGCACACCGACTCGGTGCCCTTTACCAATGCCGAAGGACGCAACAACTGGTCACTGTCGGCCGAGCGCGCGGAAGCAACCCGCGCCCAGATGGAAAAACAAGGCGTGGCCGGCGCCCGCTTCGCCCGCATTGAAGGCGTCTCCGACACCATGCCCTTCAACCCCAACGACCCGCTAGACCCACGCAATCGCCGCATGAGCGTGACCGTGCTGCACCGGGACTGAACCGAGCACCTGCCTGGCCACGAGGCCAGAGATTTCGTCACGCTCGGTCATTGCGAGTCGCGCAGCGGCGTGGCAACCCAGTTATTGGCACAACGGCCGATGGATTGCTTCGTTCCTCGCAATGACACAAAGGGGAGCGCAGCAACGCGACTCGGTGGCAACAACAACCCCCGCGTCATTGCGAGTCGCGCAGCGACGTGGCAATCCACCTCAATGACAGCGACAGTGGTCGTCTGCTAAGACGCCTGCACTGCCTGCCAGACCTTGAGCGCCTGCACCGTCTCGCGCACATCGTGCACCCTGACCACCCGGGCGCCGCGCTCGACGGCGAGCAAGGCTGCGGCCAGGCTGCCGGGCAGGCGCTGCTCCAGGGGTGCGGGCTGCTCGGGCGATCCGAGGGCCGCACCGATGGCCGATTTGCGGGACCAGGCCGCCAGCAGCGGATAGCCCAACGCCATCAGCTCGGCCTGCCGATGCAGCAGGGCATAGTTTTGCGCCGCCGTCTTGCCAAAACCGACCCCCGGATCGAGCACCACCCGCTCAGCGGCCACCGCCTGCTGGCGCAGGCCTTGGGCCGCTTGCGCAAGGAACGCCCGCACCTGCGGCACCACGTCGCCCTGAATGGGCTGCACTTGCATGGTCTGCGGCTCGCGGTGCATGTGCATCAGGCAAATGCCGCAACTGGGGTGCGC
>Ga0164293_10005623_pt1 | contig 10667 bp, 8 predicted proteins | sample GEODES118metaG_FD_111487 | JGI IMG/M metagenome (GOLD analysis project Ga0164293, IMG submission 111487) | Eutrophic lake water microbial communities from Lake Mendota, Wisconsin, USA - GEODES118 metaG | ecosystem: Environmental > Aquatic > Freshwater > Lake | place: USA: Lake Mendota, Wisconsin...
AGTGGTGCGCTCGTGCTGCGCGACGCCGGCGGCGTGCTGGATTCGGTGCCGCGTGCGGAGCCGTCGCTGTCATGGCAGTTGGCCGGTGCGTCACCGCCACTGGTCGTGCAGCAGGGGAAGAGCACGGCGCGTGTGGCGCTTCCTGATTCTGCCGGCGCGAAGCGGGTGCTGGTCATCGCCCAGCCGGGGTGGGAGGGGAAGTTCGTGGTGGCGGCGCTCGAGGAAGCGGGGTGGCTCGTGGATGGCCGCCTGCGCGTGTCCCCCAGTGGCAGCGTGACGCTGGGTGCGCCTGCGCGCCTCGATCTCGAGCGGTACGCCGCCGTGGTGGTGCTCGACAGCATGTCGGTGGACGCGGGCGCGCTCCAGACGTTCGTCGCGCGTGGCGGCGGCCTCGTGTTCGGTGGGGATGCGCTGCAGATCAGCACGCTGGCGACACTCCGCCCGGCGCGTCCAGCGGCGATGCGTGGCGCCATCGCCGGCGCGCTGCTCACCGATGAGCCGCGTCGAGGACTCGAGGCGTGGGAGCTCGCGGTGGCGCCGGGCGCTGTGGTGTTGCAGGAGGACCGGAGTGAGCATGGCCATCGCGAGCCGGCGCTCGTGGCACGCCGCACTGGTCGCGGGCGGGTGGTAGCGATGCCGTACCGTGAGACGTGGCGCTGGCGCATGCAGGGCACCGACAACGGCGCCGCCGAGCATCGCCGGTGGTGGCAGGGGGCGCTCGCCGCCGCCATTCCCTCGGCGGAGCAGCCTCGCGCTGACACAACGGCGATGCAGCGTGCGCTTCCCGGCGGGGCCGCACCGTATGCGGATCTGGTGGCGAGGCTCGGTCGTGCCCTGCCGGCCGACTCCGCACGGGTCACCGCAAGCGCCGTGACGGATGACGGACGTGGCGCCGCCAGCGACATTCCCCGTATCCTGTCGGCGCCCGTGCTCCTGCTGCTCACCCTGCTGGTACTGCTCGCCGAATGGAGTTCACGACGACTGCGCGGACTGCGTTGAGTCGCTCGAGACGCAGGCGGCATCATGCCATCACCACCGCTGACGTCTTTCTCGCGTCGGCCACCGACGATCACCGAATAGCGTGGAACCCCGCATGAGTACGCGCGTCGCTCTTATCAGCCACTCCGACTGCGGTCGGCACGACACCGGGTGGGAGCATCCGGAACATGTCGGCCGCCTCGTGGCCATTCCGCGTGCGCTCAAGCATGACGCGGCGCTCTTCGAAGCGCTCACCCATGTCGAAGGCCGTCACGCCACCGAGGACGAACTCGCGCTGGCGCACGACCGCACCTACATCACGCGGGTCCGTGAACTGGTGGAGCAGGGTGGTGGCCGGCTCGACCCGGATACCGTGGTGAGCGAAGGGTCGTGGGACGCTGTCACGGCGGGCGCTGGCTGCGTGCTGGACGGTGTGGACATGGCCTTCGATGGTCGCGCCATCCGCAACTTCTCGGCGGTGCGCCCTCCTGGCCATCACGCGCTGCGCGACCGGGCCATGGGGTTCTGTCTGTTCGGCAACGTGGCCATCGCGGCGCACTATGCCATCGCCCGGCACGGTTGCGAGCGGGTGCTGGTTGTGGATTGGGATGTCCATCACGGCAACGGGACGCAGGCCCTGGTGGAGCACGAGCCACGCATTCATTTCGTCAGCATGCACCAGTGGCCGTGGTATCCCGGAACAGGAGCGGCCGACGATCGGGGCCCGTACGGCACCGTGTGGAACGTGCCGATGCCGCCGTCGCTGCCCCCGCAACGCTACATCGACGCGTTGCTCGCGGCGGTTGACGCCGCCGCCGCCGATTGCGCGCCTGATCTGCTGCTGCTGAGCGCCGGGTTCGACTGTCTCGAGGGCGATCCGCTCGGGGCGTTCACGCTCACGCTGGATGACGTGCACACCCTCACACGGGCGCTGGTGGAGCGCGCCGAGCGGTGGTGCGGTGGCCGGCTGGTGAGTGCACTCGAGGGCGGCTACGCGCCCGATGCGGTGGCGCAGGCCGTGCTGGTGCATCTGCGGGCGCTCGCGTAGCCTTTCGACATGCCGCGTATCGTACCCAGTTCGGTCCCCGGTCAATCGGATCCCGCGCCGCGCATCGTGTATCGGTCGCCGGCGGGGGCTGACGTCGTGGATTGTCACCCGCGTGAACTGCCCCAGCTGTTGGCCGAGGGTGGCCCGTTGTGGGTGGACATCGACAGCACCGTGCGCTCGCAGCACGCGCTGCTGGAGAAGGTGTTCGGTTTCCACCCGCTCGCCATCGAGGACACGCTCAATCCGGCGTCTCGCGTGAAGCTCGAGGAGTATCCGGGCTATCTGTACATCATCATCCGCGCGGTGCAGTTCGCGGCCGATACGGACGATCCGTACGATCTGGAGACGAAAGACCTGCACTGTTTCCTCGGGCCCACGTATCTCGTGACCGTGCATGCCGGTCCGGTGGCGCCGGTGGACCTCATGCACGAGACCCTGCGCCGCTCGCCCGAACTGCTGTCGCGTGGCCTGGAGCGCACGCTGCATGCGATTCTCGACGCTACGATCGATTCGTACTTCCCGATTCTCGATCAGGTGGACGAGTTCCTCGACGGGCTCGAGGAGCGCGTCTTCGTGGAATTCGACCAACATGCGTTGCGTGACGTGTTCAAGGTGAAGCGGCTGGTGCTTTCGTTGCGACGCCATCTGCAGCCGTCTCGCGAAGTGTTGAACGTGCTGACCAACCGGCCGACCACGCTGATCGCGCCGGACGTGCAGATCTATTTCCGCGATGTGTACGATCATGTGCTGCGCATCAACGATGCGCTCGACACGTATCGCGATCTGCTGAGCAGTACAATGGATTCCTATCTCACGCAGGTGTCCAATCGGTTGGGGTCCACCACCAAGGGGCTGAGTGTGGTGGCGACCATGTCGTTGCCCTTCGTGGTGGTGAGCGGCATGTGGGGGATGAATTTCACCAAGATCCCGCTGTCGAACTGGCCCTACGGGTTCTGGGTGTTGCTGCTGGGGCAGTTGCTCCTTGGTGGGTTGCTCCTGCTCGTGCTGCGTCGTCAGAGATTGTTGTAGGTCTGTTGCACCCGGAACTCGAAGCTCGAACCCATCACCCGGAACTGATCAGTTTCGCGTCTCGGGTACGGGTTTCGGGTCGTGAGTTTCCCCTTTCTCCGCCTTACGCTCCCCTGATGTTCTGCCCCGAATGCGGGACCTGGAATCGTGCTGTTGCGCCCAAGTGCACCCGTTGCGGTGCACCCTTGCCGGAGGTGTCGGCGCCGCCAATCGATATTCCCGATGAGGAGCTGCGTGAACTGCGGGCCGCCACGGGGAACCGCTACACGGTGGTGAAGCGGCTTGGCAGCGGCGGCATGGCGCATGTGTATCTGGCGCGTCATGCGGTACTGGGCCGGCCATTGGTGATCAAGGTGCTGCATCGGACGCTCTCCCGCGAACCGGAGATGCGTGAGCGTTTCCGGCGCGAGGCGGAGGCGGCGTCGCGGCTCGTGCACCCGTACATCTGCGCTATCGCCGATATGGGCACGTCGGGAGAACTCGAGTATCTGGCCATGCCGTACTATGCGGGCGGGTCGCTGGCCGACCTGCTGTCGCGTCGCAAGACGGTCTCGGCACAGACGGCGGCGTCGGTGGGGGCGCAGGTGGCGGTGGCGCTCGACTATGCCCACCGGCATGGTGTGGTGCATCGCGATATCAAGCCCGACAACATCCTGTTCGACGAAGACGGCAACGTGGCGCTCACGGACTTCGGGATCGCCACGGCGCGCTTCCATGGCCGGCTGACGGCGAGTGGGCGCGCCATGGGTACACCACACTATATGAGCCCCGAACAGGCCATGGGGCGCCTCGTGGACGGCCGCAGTGATCTCTATGCGGTGGGGCTGCTGTTGTACGAAATGCTGCTGGGCCACCCGCCGTTCGACGGCGAGGACTCGTACTCGGTTGGCTACAAGCATGTGCACGAAGCCCCGGTGGCGCCCGACCAGGTCGACACGCGCGTGCCGCCGGCGCTCAGTGCGATCGTCATGCAGTGTCTGGCCAAACAGGCCGCCGATCGCTACGACCGGGGCAACGAGCTCGCCGACGCGCTGGTGCAGTTCCTCGCGGGCAGTGGCGGGCAGGAATACCGGCAGGCGCGGACGGCACGAGCGTCGGGGCTGACGCCGTACTAGGGGCGAGGGTAACTGCGGGGGGTAACTGCGGGAGACTGCGTCATGGGTGACGGCGTCATGTCTCAGCGGCGCTATGGTTACCGCGAAACCGTAACCACGGGGAGCGGTGCAGGCGGGGGGACGCGGAACTGCGCTGACGGCGGGGTGACGGCCGTAGTTATGCTTCCGTAGCGCCCCGTGGTTTCGCTGCCGCCGTCATGCGTTCGCTGTCACCATAACGCCGTGAGACATGACCCATGACGCTGTTACCTCCTCACGCCTCACGTCTCAACTCTCAAGCCTGAAATGCGGTGCGTCGAGGTTGCCCTTCCCGTTCCCCTCTTCCGCACGTTCACGTATGGCGTGCCGGAGGACGTCGCGTGGCCGATCGCGCCGGGAACGCGGGTGCTGGTGCCTTTTCGCAATCGTGCGGAAATCGGAATTTGCCTTGGCGAGAGTACGCCGCCGGAGGGGGTGAAGCTCAAGGCGATTCGCGCCGTGGTGGACACGACGCCGGCCTTGACCGACGCGCTGCTGCATACAGCACGATGGATCGCCGACTGGTACGCGGCACCGCTGGGGCTCACGCTGCGCTCCATGCTCCCCACGGCGTTGCTGCAGCCCAATGCACCGGCGCCGACGGGGCGCACGCAGCGCGTGGTGCGCATCGTCGAGGAACTGCCGTCGCTGCTGCAGCGTGAGCAGACGTTCGCCCGCGCCAAACAGCAGCGTGCCGTATACGAACTGCTCGAGGCGCAGGGTGGTGTGGCCCCACTCGAAGCCTTGCGCACGCAGGCCAGCTGCACAGCCGGTGTATTCACGGCCATGGCGAAGCGCGGGTTGGTGGTGATTCGCGACGAGGTGCTGCAGCGTGATCCGTTCGCCGAGCGCGATGGCGTGGTCCCGCCTCCCAACCCGTCACGGCAGCAGCGGGCGGCCATCGACGCCATCGTCGCTGGTGAGCCGGGACAGGTCTTTCTGCTGCATGGCATCACCGGCAGTGGCAAGACGCTCGTCTACATCGAAGTATTGCGCGAGGTCCTGCGCACGCAGGGCCGTACGGCCATTGTGCTGGTGCCGGAGATTGCCCTCACCTCACAGACGGTGGATCGGTTCCGCGGCGCGTTCGGCGACGACGTGGCGGTCCTGCATTCCGGGCTCAGTGATGGCGAACGGCTCGATGCCTGGCAGGCGCTGCGGCGCGGTGAACGACGGATCGCCGTGGGTGCGCGCTCGGCGCTGTTCGCGCCGCTCGAGCGCGTGGGGGTGGTGATCGTCGACGAAGAACACGAAAGCAGCTATAAGCAGTCGGAGACGCCGCGCTATCATGCGCGCGAGGCGGCTATGGTGCGCGCGCGGGCCGAGGGCGCGCTGGTCGTGCTCGGCAGCGCCACGCCGAGCCTCGAGAGCTGGGAACGGGCGGATCGAGGGCAGGCCATTCGATTGACCCTCCCCGATCGCGCCGGTGGGGCCCAGTTGCCGCCGGTGGGCGTGGTGGACATGCGGGTGGCGGCGAAGGAAGCGAAGGCGGCGCGCCATCCGCAGGCTCCGTACGATCCCACGACGAGCGTGTTCAGCCCCACGCTGCTGGCGGCGCTCGAGACACGGCTCACCCGTGGCGAGCAGAGTCTGCTGCTGCTCAACCGTCGTGGCTTCGCGGCGTTCCTGCAGTGTCACGCGTGCGGTGACGTGCAGGTGTGCCCGCACTGCAGCATCTCGCTCACCTATCACCGGGTGCCGGAGCAGTTGGTGTGTCACTACTGCCAGCACCACGCCGAGGTACCACGCACGTGCCCGCAGTGCGCCAGCGACAAGCTGCATCGGCGAGGGCTCGGTACGCAGCAGGTGGAGAAGCTCATCGCTGAGCGCTTCCCAGAAGCGCGCATCGCGCGCATGGACGTGGACACCACCAGCGGGAAGTGGGCGCACACACAAATCCTCGATCGCGTGGCGCGGCACGAAGTGGATATCCTGCTGGGCACGCAGATGATCGCCAAGGGCCTCGATTTTCCCAACGTGACGCTGGTGGGGGTGGTGGATGCCGACACGGGGCTCAACCTGCCGGATTTCCGTGCCTCGGAGCGTACGTTTCAGCTGCTCAGTCAGGTGGCCGGGCGGGCCGGGCGCGGCGCGAAGGGCGGGGAAGTCATCGTACAGACGCGCATGCCCAATGCGCATGCGGTGCGCCATGCGCTCACGCATGACTACCTCGGCTTCGTGCGCGAGGAGCTTGGTGCCCGACGCAGTCCGGCGTATCCCCCGTTCGTGCACATCGCCAATGTGATCGTGAGCGGCGTGCATCAGGAGGCTACTGCAGCGGCGGCCACAGCGGCGGCCGAATGGGTCACGCAACTGATGCGCAATCAGGGGCTGCGCGACCTGGTGCTCGTGGGTCCCGCGCCGTGTCCCATCGACCGCATCAAGGATCGCTGGCGCTGGCACTTTCTGCTCAAGAGCTCACAGCCCAAGCTCATGACGCGCGTGTCGCGCTACATCGCCGAGCGGTGTCCGGTGCCCGGAGATTCGGAGCTGCGGCTGGTGGTGGACCGGGATCCGGTGAGTTTGCTGTAGCTGTTCCCACCCATCGCGCCTTTACCCCGACCCCCGGATTTACAGATGCCTGTCTTCACGCCAACGCCCGTCGACCTCGAGCCGATCGAGCGCGCCAGTCGTGATGAATTGCAGGCGCTGCAGCTCGAGCGGCTGCGGTGGTCATTGCAGCATGCTTACGACCATGTGCCGCACTATCGCGAGGCATTTGACGCGAAGGGTGTGCACCCGAGCGACTGCCGCTCCCTGGCCGATCTCGCGCAGTTTCCGTTCACGACCAAGGATGACCTGCGCCGGCACTATCCCTTGGGACTGTGCGCGGTGCCGCGGGAGCAGGTGGCGCGCGTGCACGCATCGTCGGGGACCACGGGTAAACCCACAGTGGTGGCGTATACGCAGCGCGACATCGATACGTGGGCTGATCTCGTCGCGCGCAGCATTCGTGCGGCTGGTGGGCGACGTGGCGACATGGTGCACGTGTCCTACGGTTATGGCCTCTTTACGGGCGGACTCGGCGCTCACTACGGTGCGGAGCGGCTCGGCTGCACGGTGGTACCCATGAGCGGCGGGCAAACGGAGAAGCAGGTGCAGCTCATTGAGGATCTCCGTCCCGACATCATCATGGTCACGCCCAGCTACATGCAGGTGATCATCGAGGAGTTCCGTCGGCAGGGGAAGGACCCGGCGGCGATGTCGGTGCAGGTGGGGATCTTCGGCGCCGAACCATGGACGGAGGCGATGCGTGCCGACATCGAGCGTGCGGCGGGCCTCAAGGCGGTGGACATCTACGGACTCTCCGAAGTCATGGGCCCCGGCGTGGCGTGCGAATGCGTGGAAACGCAGGACGGCCCGGTCATCTGGGAGGATCATTTCTTTCCCGAGATCATCGACCCGGAGACCGGCGCTGTGCTCCCGGATGGCAGCGAGGGCGAGTTGGTATTCACCTCACTCAGCAAGGAAGCGCTGCCGGTCATCCGCTATCGCACGCGTGATCTCACCCGGCTGCTTCCCCCCACCGCACGCAGCATGCGCCGCATGGGGAAGATCGTGGGTCGCAGTGACGACATGCTGATCATTCGCGGGGTCAACATGTTCCCCACACAGGTGGAAGAACTGGTGCTGCAGCAGCCGATGCTGTCGGGGCATTATCAGATCGAAGTGTCGCGTGAGGGGGTGCTCGATGCGGTGCTGGTGCGCTGCGAACTGCTCCCTGCCTATGGCACTGCCGACACCGAGCGCCTGGGACGCGACCTGCAGCATCACATCAAGGCGATGATCGGGGTGAGCTGTCGCGTGGAGGTGTTGGGGCCGGACGGCATCGAACGGTCCACCGGCAAGGCGCGACGGGTGATCGACAGGCGGCCGCGGTAAGGCCACGGGGGCCGTGCGCACGGCCCGCCCGATGTAGTTTTCAGCCATGTCGCGCACCTCACTCTCGGCGATTCCGCCGTACGTCTTCTACGAGCTCGACGATCGCCGCGTGGCGGCGCGTGCTCGCGGACAGCAGCTCATCGATGTCGGCATCGGTAGCCCCGATGGCCCGATTCCGCCGGTTGTCGTGGAGGCGATGCAGCGGGCGGCCGCTGATCGTGCGCTCAGCGGCTATCCGTACTTCCGGGCGCACCCAGCGTACCGCGACGCGGTGGCGGCGTATCTGCACGCACGCTTCGGCGTCACCATCGATCCCGTCGCGCAGATGCACGCGCTCGCGGGCTCGAAGGAAGGGATCGCTGAACTGATTCTGTCGCACACGAATCCCGGCGACGTGGTGCTCGTCCCCGAGGTCTACTACCCGGTATACGCCCGCGCTACGATGCTCGCCGGCGCCGAGCCGGTGTTCATGCCGTTTCTCCCCGACGGCCGTCTCGATCTCGATGCCCTCGACGCCGCGGCGGTCGCGCGCGCGACGGTGATGATCGTGAACTATCCGGGCAATCCCACGACGACGTCCGTCACGGTGGACGAACTGGCGCGCTATGTGGCGTTCGCGGAGCGGCATGGCATTCTGCTGCTCAGCGACCTGGCGTACAGCGAGCTGTCATTCGACGGGTTCGCGGTGCCGAGCGTGCTGCAGGTGCCGGGCGCCGAGCGGGTGGCGGTGGAGACGCACACGTGCAGCAAGAGCTTCAACATGGCCGGCGTGCGCGCGGCCTTCGTGGTGGGTAAGTCGGAAGCCATTGCGCAGCTCGATATGTACCGGTCGAACATCGGGTACGGCGTGAGTACGCTCTCGCAGGTGGCGGGTGCGGCGGCGTTCACGCATCACGCGGAGATTGTGCCTCCCATCGTGGCGGAGTACCGGGCGCGTCGTGATGCGATGGCGGCGGCGTTCAACGCGGGCGGGTGGGCGGTGGAAGCGCCGCGCGCCACGATGTACCTGTGGTTGGACGTGCCGCAGGGCTTCGATGACTGGGGGTGGGTGGATGCGCTCATCGAACGCGCGGGCGTGGTGGTGACGCCGGGCATGGCGTTCGGGGACGCGGGACGGGGGAAGTTCCGGATCTCGCTGGTGCAGGAGAGCGCGAAGCTGGTCGAAGCGGCGAACGGCATCGTTGCGGCTGCGAGACGGTGAGCAGTGAGATCCGAGAGGTGAGCGGGAGAGTTGACGGGTGAGCGTGAGAGGTGAGCCCGGATAGAAGTGAGAGTTGAGCGATCTCGAAGTGAGAGGTGAGGGGATATGGAAAACGCCCCCGGGCGCGTTGCGCCGGGGGCGATTTCCTTCCCCCCGGGCGCGTTGCGCCGGGGGATTTTCTTCCCCCAGGCGCTGCGCGCTGCGGGGACTACCGCTGATTACTTCGCGGGGGCGGGTTCCTTGAGGGCGATGTCCCACTGCACCTGCACTTCGTTCTCGATGGGGTTCACGGCGGGATCGTAGCTCACGCCGAAGTCCTTGCGCAGGACGGTGAGCGTCCCGCGGAATCGACCGACGCCCTTGTCGTAGAACATGACCGAGGCGGGCACGACGATCTTCTTGGTTACGCCCTTCACCGTGAGGTCACCGGTGATCTCGAGCTTGTTGGCGGCGGTCTGCTTCACGCCGGTGCTCTTGAAGGTGATCGTGGGGAACTTGGCCACGTCGAAGAAGTCGGGGCCGCGCAGGTGATTGTCGCGCATGTCGACGCGGGTGTTGATGCTCGATGCGTCGATGGTGAGGGAGATCGTCGAGTTCTCGTACTTGGTCGCGTCGAGCTTCACATCGGCATCCCACTTGCCGAAGAACCCGTGGGCACTGAGCATGCGCGAGTCGGCCACGAAGTTGATCTCGCTGTGCGCCTTGTCGATGACATGCGGCTTGGCTTCCGGGAGCGGGCGGGCGGCAACGATCATGGGCAGCGCCAACGCGGCGGCCAGACGACGGGCAGTGAACATGAATTCCCCTGAATTGGTGCGGCGGTGAAGGCCGGGGGTCGGACATGACCTCCCAACAGATTCTGTCCGGACGATGGTTGGACAGGCAATGATCAAGAACTAAGATACAGGCTCTGCGGGTAAACGCAACCCCCGCTGCGCCTTGTTCCGGCCCACGGGCGCCGGTGATCTTTCACAGGTTCCGGTGTAGTCGTTCTCCACCGGGCGTCGTGTCTCACCCGCACAGGCTCCAATGACCGCACCGGTTCCCGCCGTTCCCGACGACCAGTCGCCCGCCCCGCAGGACTCCCCCGCGCTCGAGGCGGCGCCTGTCCGGGTGATCCCCGATCGTGCCGACGCGCCGGTCTCCGAAGTGACTGAGCGCTTCCTGCGTGCGGTGGTGGCGGCGGTCCCGGTTGAGCTCATCGAAGAGCTGCATCTCTTCTCGCCGTTGCGGCAGGGCACGCTGGAAACCGGCATCGCCGTGCTGGCGGCGCGGGTGCCGCTCGCGGCCGTGGAGGAGAGCTCGGCGGAGCCGGAGCTGCCGTTCGTGGAAGAGGCGAGCGAGGCGGTGGAGCGCGTAGAAACGGCGGACGTAGAAGCGCCAGCCGTAGAAGCGC
>Ga0164293_10005626_pt1 | contig 10665 bp, 12 predicted proteins | sample GEODES118metaG_FD_111487 | JGI IMG/M metagenome (GOLD analysis project Ga0164293, IMG submission 111487) | Eutrophic lake water microbial communities from Lake Mendota, Wisconsin, USA - GEODES118 metaG | ecosystem: Environmental > Aquatic > Freshwater > Lake | place: USA: Lake Mendota...
GTAGTAGTTGATAACTCTGGCGCCTTTCGAATGGATAAGGATGTGCCACTAGTTGTACCTGAGGTAAATCCAGAGCAGGGAAAAAATAGACCAAAAGGAATTATCTCTAATCCAAATTGCACAACACTTTCCATGATTGTGGCAATGGGAGCACTCCATAAAGAGTATGTCTTAAAGGAGTTAGTAGTTGCCTCTTATCAAGCTGCCTCTGGTGCTGGCCAAAGTGGTTTAGATATTTTGCGAAAACAAATTAGCGAGGTTGCAAATACTTCCGTTGGCGATAATGCAGGCGATATTAGAAGTGTGATAAAAGATAATGGACCATTTCCAGCCCCTCTTGCCTTAAATGTTGTGCCTTGGGCTGGGTCTCTAAAGGAGGAGGGTTACTCATCTGAGGAGCTAAAGGTAAGAAATGAATCTAGAAAGATATTGGGATTACCTAACTTAAAGGTATCTGCAACTTGCGTAAGGGTGCCGGTATTAACTACTCACTCACTTGCTGTGCATGCCATCTTTGAAAAAGAGGTATCACGAAAGGCAGCTCAAGATGTGCTTAAAAATGCTGCTGGAGTTGAGTTAGTAGATGATCCAGAAAATTATAAGTTCCCCACCCCAGCAGATGTGGTTGGCACAGATCCAACCTGGGTTGGTCGAGTAAGAAAATCCCTAGATGATCCAAAGGCGCTTGATCTATTTGTTTGTGGAGATAATTTAAGGAAGGGAGCTGCCCTTAACACTGCTCAAATCGCTGAGCTGGTGGCGACTGAGTGCTAATTGATGTCCATAACGATAAATTTTATAATTTGATGTTGAATTCGTGGCAATGAATAGCTTGTAAGGTATATTCGTTCGTGACCCAACTTGATTATTTTGTAACTAAGGAGCCAATTTGACTAAGAGTAAAAGAGCTTTTATAACTGGTATCACTGGTCAGGATGGATCGTACTTAGCTGAATTACTATTAAAAAAAGATTATGAAGTCCATGGCCTAATAAGGCGTTCAAGCTCATTTAATACTTCAAGAATTGACCATATTTATCAAGACCCTCATACTCCAAACTGCAAAATATTTCTTCACTACGGTGATTTAACGGATGGATCACGTTTAACAAATTTGATTCATGAGATTAAACCAACTGAAGTATACAACCTGGGGGCTCAATCCCATGTGGCTGTTTCTTTTTTAATGCCTCAATATACAGCTCAGGTGGATGCCGTAGGTACTGTTGCCCTCCTTGAATCAATTCGTGCCTCAAAAATTGAATGCAAATTTTACCAAGCGGGAACGAGTGAACTATATGGTTCGACCCTGCCTCCTCAAAATGAACAATCTGTCTTTAGACCCAGAAGCCCATATGCCGCCGCAAAGTTAATGGCTTATTGGTCTACTGTAAATTACCGAGAGGCTTATGGAGTTCATGCAACAAATGGAATTTTGTTTAACCATGAGTCACCTAGGCGCGGTGAAACGTTTGTAACCAGAAAAATAACTCGTGCGGTTGCAAGAATTGCCAATGGGAGTAAAGAAAAACTCTACTTAGGTAATCTCGATGCAATTCGTGACTGGGGGTATGCGAAAGAATATGTGGAATCAATGTGGCTAATGCTACAGCAAGATAAATCAGATGACTATGTAGTGGCAACCGGGATAGGAGCAACAGTTAGAGAGTTTGCTCGAGAGGCGTTTGAATGTGTAGGTCTAAACTACAAAGATTATTTCGAAAAAGATGATAGGTATTTGCGTCCAACTGAAGTAGATGCTCTAGTTGGAGATCCAACTAAGGTAGAGAAGGTTTTAGGTTGGAAAGCTAAAACTGACTGGAAAGCCTTGGTTAAACTAATGGTTGAAGCAGATTTAGAGAAAGTTAAATCACAGTCGAAATAAAATCACCTACGAAGAGATAATTTAGTATTTTCAGCAATATGCACAATTGCAACAGCTAATTCAAATACTAAACGGATTGCCAAGATTACTAAGAAGGTAATTACTGCCCCACCAAATGCGACCATTGGAAATGCTGCGTAATCTTGATTAATACCGTAAGTGCTTGAGGCATAAACAGGAATACGAACAGCTGCTAAGCCAATAAGGCCGACAAAGTAAAATGTGTATAGGTAAGAGGCAACCTTTCTAGTTAGATACTCAGATAATTTAAAATCCTTCATATGCCCTAGAACAGCTTTAACATCATTTTTCCAAGTAATCCAAGCCCAAAGTGCTGCAATTAACGCTAGTCCTAAAATAAGTAGCTTTAATGCAATTTGAATTACGCCAAGTATAAATAGCCATACCAAGGTAGCAGCAAAGCCACTCGGCAGATCAGATCTAGCTAAATCATAATTATCAAGCAGGGAGGCAATCATGGCAATTGTTGCCCCCATAAAGCTAGCAGCAAAAATTGTATAAAAAACTATTTGGTGGGTTTTATTGGCAGGTGCCTTTAAAAAGTTAACTAAACCAGTTAAAAGATTTGCAACCCTAGTTTTTTGAATCACAAGTGATAAAACCAATGGAATAAGTGCAACGGTAGCAATGGCCTCTATATATGGAGCTTCGCCAGTTTTAATAAATACATTTTTAAGCAAGGTTAAAAGGCTAACCTCATTGGTGCGCCAAATATCGGTAATCCAAACTAAAAAGAAGATTCGACTCACAAGTGCTACTACAGTTAAAAAAGCGCGAAGTTCAAGGTTTTGAGCAAAGATTGCAAAAAATAGCGCAAGGTAGCTAACGAGTAACCAAGTTAAGCCAGTGGATGAGGTAATTGCGTTAAAGGCAATTGGCAAATTTGTGTAATCATTTAATGTGTACCAGTAAAAGGTATCTGGAAGTATTAGTAGAAGTGTAAGTAATAGGTATGCCCGATGTAATTTAATTGAGGTTAGATTCATTATTTAAGCCTACCTTAAGAATTAACTTAAGCTGTTAAGGTGATTAATGAAACCTCAGGCGGGCAGGTAAATCTAATTGGCGCAAAAGGACTAGTTCCCATACCAGCCGAAACATTTAACCATGGCCCATCATTTACCTTGCTTAAACCAGATGCGCGCCAATTATCTAAATCACAATTTGTCGTAAGTGCTTTACTACCGCCAGGCCAAGGCAATCTGACCTGGCCACCATGGGTATGGCCCGCAAATATAAGATCTAATTTATCTTGCGCCATTGCCGCTAATACTCGCTCATATGGTGCGTGTGTTAGGCCAATTGAAATATCAGCACTCTTACTTTTTTTACCCTCAACAAGTGGATAATTATCTAACTCTAAGTGAGCATCATCTGTACCACGTGCTTCAATTACTACACCTTTAATCTTTAATTTTACTTTGTTGTGATTTAAATCTTTCCAACCACGATCTATTAACTTTTTTTGTAAAAGCTGCCAATTTAAATTCTCACCCAATTTTCGCTCACCCCGATCTGGCATTAGGTATGAAAATGGATTTTTAAATTTAGGGGCGTAGTAATCATTAGAGCCAAATACAAATAGGCCTGGAGCATCTAATAATTTATCTAAGGCAATTATTAATGGCTTTATGCCATCTTTGTGGGCTAGAAAATCACCGGTTGAGATAATTAAATCTGGCTTTAAATCAATCCAACTTTTTATATCTTTAATTAAAGTATTCCTTGATGGGGTTAGGTGAAGATCTGAAAAGTGAAGGATTTTGATATCAGATGCACCTTTAGGCAGTAGCGGCAGGGCATTGGTGCGTATTTTGTATGGCATAAACTTAAAATACCACCTACCATTGGGTTGGTGTACCATACTTTGAAGATCTCTTTTGAGATTAGAAAGCGATTAAATATTGTCAGCAAAAAGCTCGTTTTTTCAGAGAGTTCAACCATTCCTACCGGTCAGAATTCTCGTCTTTATTGTTAATTTATTTGCAAAAGAAAAGTTCAAACTTTTTAATGGCAAACTTTATGTTAATGGTAACAATAAAAAACATTTTATCTTAAAAGATAGAATTGCAATTTATAGAAAAGGATTAGACTTTCGCGGGAGTATGTTGGGAAAAAGTTACCATCTTGATTTAGTTGCTTTTTACCCAAGTGATTTAGTTATTGATGTAGGGGCGAATGTCGGAGACTTACTTCTTTACCTGCCAGATTATATACAATATATTGGGGTGGAACCATCTCCCGTCGAGTTCGATTTACTCTCAAAGAATACTAAATCTAATTGTAGAGCTTATAAAGTAGCAGCAACCAATAAGAATTCAATGACTAACTTTTTTATTGCATCACCTGAGGCAGATTCATCATTAATCGAACCACCAAATTACAGCGAAAAATTAGCGTCTCAGGTGTGAGATTAGATGAATTGGTAAGTGGAAAGATTAAGTTATTAAAAATTGATTCAGAAGGTGGGGAATTAGAAACTTTACAGGGCTGCTTAGGAATTCTTGATCAAGTTGAGTATATTTCTGTAGATTTAGGCTTCGAAAAGGGTATAAAGCAAGAATCAACATTTATCCCATGTCTTGAATTTCTACAGGATCATAATTTTAGACTTGCAAAAGTGAACAAACAATTTCGCTGTCTATTTTTGAATATTTTGCAAATCAATTGACGTAGCCTAAAAGTGACCCATTTTTTCGTATTTCATACTCAGAATATAATTCCTTTATTTGAATTTTGTGACATAATAAAGCATGGCACTTAAAGAAAAACTTCAGACAGATCTAACCCAGGCTATTCGTAACCGGGATGAGGTTCAAAGCGGAACTATTCGAATGTTGCTAGCTGCAATTACTAATGAAGAGGTAGCAGGTAAGGCAGCAAAGGTATTAAGTGATGCTGAGATTATTACCGTCTTATCTAGAGAGGCTAAAAAACGTAGAGAAGCAGTTGAGGCTTATACCCAAGCAATACGTGAAGATCTAGCAGATAAGGAAAAGGCAGAGGCTGCCGTAATTGCACAGTATCTTCCTAAGCAATTAAGTGAGGATGAGATTAAAGAATTAATCCAAGAGGCGATTGTATCAACTGGCTCTACTGGTCTATCTGGAATGGGATTGGTAATGAAACAACTACAACCAAAGATTGCCGGCAAAGCAGATGGCGGACTAGTATCGGCATTGGTTAAAGCAGCTCTGGCTTAATAGTTTGAAAAAATAACTCCAAGAAGTAATTAAGTAACTCACAAAGGGATGAAGATATGAAGTATGAGTATGCAACAGTTCCCCTACTAACCCATGCCACAAAGCAGATTTTGGACACCTGGGGCTGTGATGGTTGGGAGTTAGTTCAAGTAATTCCAGCACCCGGTAGTGGTGAGCAATTAGTTGCTTATATGAAGAGAGAGACAAAATGAGTATTAAACAAAAGATTGAGTCCCTTGGTTTACAACTGCCAGTTGCGGCCCTTCCAGTTGCAGCATATGTACCAGCTGTTAAAACTGGCAATCTAGTTTTTGTTTCAGGACAGCTGCCTTTAGTAGATGGCAAGATTGTTAAAGAGGGTAAGGTTGGTAAAGAGGTAACACCTGAGGAAGCAAAAGAGATGGCCCAACTCTGTGCACTAAATGCACTAGCTGCTATTGCCCTAGTTGCAGATATAGATCAGATTGAAAAGGTAGTTCGAGTAGGTGGATTTGTTAATGGTATCCCTGGCTTTGTTGCTATCCCACCAATAATTAATGGAGCAAGTGAGTTGTTCATTAAATTATTTGGTGAAGTGAATGGTAAGCATGCAAGAACTGCAATTGGAGTATCTGAGCTGCCACTTAATTCACCAGTTGAGGTTGAGATGATGATTCAACTAAGGATTTAAAGGTTTGGCCTGGTAAAAGATTTGTCAATACCTTCTATTCTAGAGTGTTTACTGCCAGATAATACTAGCTCTAATACCAGCATTATGAACGGTATGAGTAAAATTTCGGACACTATTTTATATCTAGTTTCAGTGAAAAAAAGCATTCCTGGAATAATTCCAAGTAACCAAGGAATTAAAAAAATAAACATTTTTTTATGAACCCTTGAATCAATTCTTTCTTTTTTATGAATAAAAACCAAGTACCCAATTGCAAAAAAAAGAAAGAATAAAAGTAGCAGTCGGTATAATTCGTAAAATAAATGCGGAATAATCAAGATCCACTTTAATCTTTCTTCTCCTATGATAATTGATTTAGCATCTTGGCTTAAATAGTACTCACCTGATAAATTTGGTATTTTTTGGATACCTACTACATAAGATTCGATCTTTTGCATAGTCGACAGAACGAACTCTCTAGGGTTTTCTTGAATTGAATCTAGTGCCATCTTTGTGTATTGGTTTGAATTACCTGGATCAGGAGCTGAAACTTTTACCTCGGGATTCAACTCCATATGACCTTGTTTGGTCAAAAAAACGTCTAGATCGTACTTGGGATGTGCTAGGTAAGTATATTTATGATTTCCAAAATAAAGTGTCATCCCAGACTCAGTAGCCAGCGAAGGCGTACCATATATAAATCCATTAACAAAAATTGTTAGTGGTAAAAGTAAAAATGCTACAAAACCCAACTTTAAACTACTCAGCTTACGTTTCATTTGTATCCGCCTAAATGCAATAAAGGTAGAAATTCCTAGAAAAGTTAACCAATGTGCAGGCCTAGTCTGAACTAGTAGAAACCCAGAAAAGATGAATGGGTAATCTTTAAATTTTATTGCACTGTAAATAAAAAGTAACACCAAAAATAGTTCAAACACAGTATCCTGAGAACTGTAACAGAGCCATACTAATGGCGGGTTAAGCGGCAAAGCCGACAATGCAACTAAGCGTAGTTTTTGATGCCCTATCTCACTGCAAATCAAAAAGTATAGCGCGCAAGAAAATGAATAATAGATAAACACCACGATATAAAAATCTGGACTGACCCAAGAGAAGGGCAGAAGTAAAAGTGCTGACCCTGGTGGATAGAAATTATCGGCCGGGAACTTAAAGTTTTTGATGTCTTGTACTTTTGGCTCCCAATTTCCAATGAACACCGGTAAATCAGATACAAAATGAACAATCAATATTGGTATCAGTGATAAAACGAGATAGAAAATTATATTCAACTTAGAGTTAGAATCTTTTCTGGTCATTTTCACCAACTCAATTTAGCATAATTAAGTGTTAATTATTGAGTATTAAACTAAAAAGTGTTATTCAACTAGTATTTGAATCTTTTTCGAAAATCTCATTTTTAGTTTGAACCAACAGGTTCAGGCTTAAAACTTACTTCATGACTTAAATGGAGAAGGACTCCATGAAAGTTCTAGGTCTGGAATTTGATTCTTAAGTTTACTGTTTGAGCCAACTATTCTCGGTATTTCAGATTTACCTCTGTGAAGTAGATCCGCTTTCAAGCCAACTCCTGCAAGTTCCAACATAACGCTTACCGCATCAAAAACAGTCATTCCTTGAGCAGAAGAAAGATTTACAATTCCAGTTAAATTTTCTGTTTTCGCGATTTTAATCAAAGAATTCGCTACCTGCTTAGGAGTTAAGAAATCTCGTATATCGTCTACGAATCTTACAAATGCATTCGGGTCACCAAGCACTATCTTCCTTACCGTATCGCCCAGTGTATATTGTGGCGTATCCCAATCTAGAACACTAAAAACTCTCACAATACAAAGTTTAGTAGGAAAGTCCTTAAACATTTCAGTTATCGCCTGTTCAGCTTGTAATTTTTGTTCGGCATATTCGCTTAATGGACTAACTTTGGAATGTTCAAATAACAATCTGTTAGATTTCGCATAGACATGAGATGTAGATACTAAAACGAATTTAGAGATATTACTCTTTAAGGCCACTCGTGCTAAATTTATGGTACCTAACACATTTACTCGGTGAGAATAGTTTATATCCTTGATAACTTTTTCCACACCAACGACTGCTGCAGCATGAATGATAACCATGTTTTCATCGAATGAAATTGAGTTAAAACTATTCGGATTATCTGACAAATCAATATCAATGGTGCCAATACTAGAACCTAGATGTTTTCCAATTGTACCTGTTGTGCCGGTTGCAAAAATATTTGCCATTATATTTTATGGAGCAGTAATTGTAGGAGCCCTTTTAAGGCAAGGAGTACGTCTCTTAGAGATACAGAACTATTCCCGATTATTCTGTTAACAAAGTTTATTGGAAGTTCTTTGAATTCTAAACCATTCTTCTTTACTATTAAGGCTTGCTCGGTCAAGTATATAAACCCACTATTTTCAGGATTTTCATGCAAAATTGCATTTACAGCTTTTTTAGAATATCGACGAAGTCCGTTAGTCACATCAGTAATAGGAAGATTGAAGACAAAAGGGATTATTTTATTTAGAAGATAAGAAAAGATTCTTCTGGTGATCGGCCAACCCAAAATCTTACTTTTCGGTAAGTATCTGCTTCCTATAAGTAGGTCACAGTTTAAACCATAATCTTTTATCGATAAAATATCCGTTGGTTGATGAGATCCGTCGCCATCGCATTCAATAAAGTACATCATATTCGGGAAATTTTTGTAACTAAATGACATTCCCCGACGAATTGCAGTGCCTCGACCAGACTTAACTTCAACATTGTTAAAAAGTAATTTCCCTAAAGAGTATGTAAATTCAGATTCTACAACTAATATGGTTCTCTGGAATTCATCGTTATCACTGTCATCTAAAATTAATATTAAGTCGCTGGGCTTTAGCAAGGGAGCTATTTGCTTAATCAACTTAGGTAGAGATTCAGACTCATTATAGGTTGGGATACCAATTACGGTCTCAACACGTTCTCTAGCATTATTATCTAAAATAGGTGAATAAATCATAAAACTTCTGTCGCTTTTTTCAGAGTTTTACACAGGAAATCAACCTGTTGATCCGTTAAGTCGTGGTGGGCCCCGACTAGAAAAGCGTTTTCTGTAATGTCTTGAGCAACCTGGAAATTTTTAGGACTTATTTTGAATTCTTCAAGTTTTTGAATTGCAGGCTGTGCAAGAAAATTACCAGTAAGTACTGGTCTCGTTTCAATTTCACTTTGTTCAAGAAATTCTAAAATTCTATTCATTTTTGACGCATTTCCATTCGATACATAAATTGGAATTAGCATCCATGAATGGTTTCGTCCAGAATCAACATTTGACAAGGTCTCACTTCCAATAACGCTAAATTGAGTACCTGCAATTGCATCCACTACCATTCGAGCTATAGACCTTCTTCGGTTCACAAAATCATCAATTCTTGTTATCTGTGACGAACCTATAACTGCTTGAATCTCCATAGGCCTTACGTTATATCCGGTAGAAACAAATAGGAATTTTGGATCAACCTGTGAGTTATTTTCCAGCCAAAAGTTAACATCTGATCGGTCCCTAACCCAACCATGGGATCTCATTGATCTTAAGTCATCAGCAAAAGCGGAGTTATCTGTCGCGATTCCACCACCTTCCATAGTTGTGATGTGGTGCGAAAAATAAAAAGAATAAGAGCTTGCAATTCCAGAAGTTCCAGCATGTTGAGACTCACTCCAACTTCCCAAGGATTCACAAACATCGTTAATTAGAATTAAATCATTCTTGCCTACAAAGTCATTTAATGCGCTGGGTGGAATTGCAAAACCAAGCGGATGAATTGGAAAAATTGCCGAAACCCTCACATTTAGAGAGTCAATTTTCTCTTGCGCTTTGGTTAGATCAAGCGCAAGTGATTTAGCGTCAATGTCAACAAAAATAGGGTTTAAGCCAAGTTGAATAATTGGCCAGATTGTTGTGGGCCAGGCAATTGCTGGAACCAGCACGTTATCACCAGGTTTTAGTAAAGGATTAGACCTGGATGGTCTGAGTAATGCTTCAAGCATTAAGAGGTTGGCTGATGATCCAGAATTAACCATGACAAATTCTTTTACGCCCAAGTACTGGCACATAAGTTTCTCAAATCTCTTAACTTCAGCACCCATTGTAAGATTTCTAGAAATGAGTACTTGATTAACTAATTCGATTTCTGACTTGCTTAGGGCAACAGATGCCAAGGGAACTTTCATACGTAAATTATAGACTAGAAAGTCTAGCGACCCCTTTTTACTAACCGTTCATAATCTAAAACAATTACTGCACGTGGCTCAAGCTTTACCCAGCCCCTGGATGCAAAATCAGCAAGTGCCTTATTAACTGTCTCACGGGATGCACCAACTAATTGAGCTAACTCCTCTTGGGTTAATTCATGATTAACATGCAGCCCATCATCTTTTTTAGTACCAAATCTCTCACCCAACTCAATAATTGCCTTTGCTACTCGCCCTGGCACATCTGCAAAAACTAAATCACTTAAGACATCATTTGCTTTGCGCAATCTTTGGGCTAATCTGCCTAGTAGTTGTAATGAGACCTGTGGATGCTCTTTAACCCAACCAATAACCTGATCATTGGCAAGGGCTAATAATTTTGAATCAACTACCGCAGTTGCAGTAGCTGTTCTTGGTCCTGGATCAAATAAGGATAGCTCACCAAACATATCGCCAGGTCCTAGAATTGAAAGTAAATTTTCCCGGCCATCATTTGAGGTGGTGCCTAATTTTAATTTGCCATCTACAACTACAAATAGCTGATCTCCAGCATCACCCTCTTTAAACAAAACCTGTCCACGGGATAACTTAACCCCGGTCATTGAAGCACGAAGAGTTGCAGCGGAGGCCTCATCTAGGGCAGTAAA
>Ga0164293_10005628_pt1 | contig 10662 bp, 13 predicted proteins | sample GEODES118metaG_FD_111487 | JGI IMG/M metagenome (GOLD analysis project Ga0164293, IMG submission 111487) | Eutrophic lake water microbial communities from Lake Mendota, Wisconsin, USA - GEODES118 metaG | ecosystem: Environmental > Aquatic > Freshwater > Lake | place: USA: Lake Mendota...
AGAAATATCCTGTCGGAACTTCAAAGAGTGCCACGGCACAGGCAAAGACGGCTTGCACGACGAAGACATCTTGCATGCTAAAGCCCTTACCTTGAAAGTAAGGAACCCAAACTGGCAGTGAGACGAAAAACATGGTGAAGAAGCTGAAGAAATAAAGACGAGGGATGTTCTTTTGCATGCCCTAGTTTAGGACAGGATTATTTTAAGCGCAAACGAATCGGGCCTTTGATTTTTTGAGGATTGATCACTTCACCTTTCTGGGTGATTTCAATTTTACCCGAGGCCACCAATTCACGAGCCGCCTCGCGTACCTTTTCCATCAGCTCTTTATTTTGCTTTTGTTCCATAGGTAGGACCTCACTAGGACAAATGGTTTTGCCCGGTGCGCGCTCAAGCAATAACTCGATAATTTTAGATTGATAGTCCATCAGACTAAGGGCGCTTGATCCAGCACTTCCCATCACTTTGGGTGCAGTAACCTGCGATGACATCATTGCGCCAACAAATTTGGGTTGAGCCGTGGATGGAATAGGATGAGGTTTGAAAGATTTGCGAACATCTCGGTGAGCCATCGATGAGACTGACAGAGTCTTGCGCGAACTTTTCGAATTCGCTGCGAGTAAGACCTTCGAGTGCGAAGCGCTGAGCTATTTCAGCTTTGAGCTGCAAAATCTCAGCGACATCATGTTCATTTATTTCTGATTGGTTTTCGAGAGCGTTTTTTCGCGCAAGCGCATCGATCTTACGGGCCTTAAGCTCTTCACTCTGAGAGAAGTTTTTGGAAAGTGAGAGGGTAACTGCGCAGTCTTGGTATTCTGGATCATAAAACATAACCTCAACGGTAAAGGGAATTCGCGGGATATCCGGGAACTCTTTTTGTAAATCTTCCTGGGCCCGAGTCGCGGCGAGATCACAGCTAGCGGTTTGATTTTTATCGCTTACGCTGGCAATGCGACGATAAAAAATCTTATCGCCCTGGACGACCTTCAAGGCCTCATCTCCACTGCGTACTCCTTCCACCCATTGCGGGCGAACTATCTTGCTCTCGTGAGCACAGGCGGAAATAAGAGTGAGCGCCATCAGCCATTTCATGGACTTCTTATCGGTGAAATAGCGCAAAACCTGAGCTTTTTAGTTAATGGCTTAAGTGCTGATATTGCTTATGGTTTAGTCAGCGGACTGAGCTCGACAACGACTCGATCTCGCTCGGGTGTATTACGGATGAACTGATACTTAAAGCCCCTCACCTGCCATTGTCCGTTTAGGTATTTAAGCCCCAGTCTTAAGGCCAAACCCCAATTAACCGGGCGGCCACCGTACTTCACTGCGAGGTTGCCGAGAGACCAGGCCACAAATCTTTTTTGCATCTCAACGGCCTGTGGGAAATGAGTGTGGTGGCCAATCACTGCAATTAAATTTTCAGGCAGAGCATGTACAGCATTGATTGTTTCAACTTTGGGTGTTTCATGAAACTCATGGCCTTGATGCACAAAGAGTAAATGTTGGCCCTGATCAAGTTTGAGATCCTGAAAGGTCGCCGCCGCTGTCGGATTTTTTCCCATCCAAGCGGTGATAGCATGCAGCTGCAGATCGTCTTTGAGATAGATGGTGGGATTCTCTTTGGTGCCGAAAGCGGTGATATCAAGTTGATTGAGCATTGCTAAATTTTTTTGCAAATCATGATGGGCGACATCATCGATGTGATTGTTAGCAAGTCCCGCAATCAGATGGTGATCGAGAAAGGCCTCACGCACGCTCTCAAGCACGCGCCAATGCCGAGTCGTTTGATTCCATAAGACAGGTCGGGATTTGTTTTCGACTAGTCCCTCAAGATTAAAAACAACGCTCTGACAGCCACGAAAAAAAAGGCTGACTTGAGGATGAATGGCTAAATCCTTATCTCCTAATCCCATCAAATCACCGAGGAAGCCTAGCTCTAAATCATAGCTCTCACGATAGTCGCTGGTGGCCCAAGTTTTAGGGTCAGGATTGAGCTTTTTCCCCTGCCAATACCACCAAGGCCACGAGAGCGCATATAACAGGGGAAGAGGCTTTGCTGGAATAGACAATGACTTACCTTTTTACAAAAAAACCCACGATTTATGACTCATATGGTACCGCTTATCGGCCATGAATCCGCTTATCTATGCAGTTCCATTCTACCTCAGTTTGATGCTCATCGAGTATCTAGTCGCACGTCATGCTGGGAAAAGTGTTTATACCTGGAAGGGAACGGTCGGAAATCTACTCTGCGGAATCGGTCATGTTTTCGTGGAAAGCCTGACCAAGCTCCCCGTCATTTTGCTCTACATTTTGACTGCTGGCTTTGCTTTAGAAATTCAGCATAACGGTTGGACAAAATGGTTTATGCTTTTTGTGCTGATTGATTTTGTCTTTTATTTCTCTCATCTGCTCAGCCACAAAGTGGGTTGGATGTGGCCGATTCACGGGGTTCATCATCAAAGCGAAGACTACAATTTTTCCGTGGGTCTGCGACAAGCATGGCTCCATAAACTTACCGCTTTCTGGACTCCTCTGCCTTTTGCATTGCTGGGCTTTGCGCTGGAAGACTATATTTTAGTGCTGATTATTCATTCGAGTTTACAGATCTGGACTCACACCAAGCTATTTCCCAAACGCATCACGTGGCTCGAATGGATTATTGTCACTCCATCACATCACCGTGTTCATCATGGCAAAAATGCTCAGTATATTGATAAGAACTTCGCAGGGCTCATTAGCATTTGGGATTATATCTTTGGAACTTACGAGCCTGAAAATGAACCGGTACGCTATGGCATTCGTGGAATCAAAGAGCGCGTTAATCCGTTCAGTTCAAACTTTATTATGTTCGCACCAAAACTCTGGCAACCATTGCCAAAGGTAAAACCAGTTCGCACCATGAGAAGTTGGGGTGGCACACTCTTGGCGGTCGTGTTGTGTTTGAGTTATTTCTTGATTGAATACAAGCTTGAACTTAAAATAAAACTAAGTTTAGTTTTTATTCTTCTTGGCGTGATAGCCGGAGTTGGTTGGCGCGAAGATCATCCTGAGGCCGAAGCACAGACGCATCACACTTGATATTAAGGTTTGCATGCGTTTTCTCGCCCTCATCTTTCTCTTTAGTTGTAGCCACAAACCAAATCTCGCAGGAACCGTCACACTCATCAAGCAGTGGCATGCTTCACCCTCCACACAAACAACAGATGTCACCGCCAGTCGCGATTTACCCCAATATAAAAACCAAAAAGAAATTTACGATTATTTGGTCAGTGAAATTGAGAGCAAAGGTGCCATCACATTATTAGTGGAGGGTTGCCAAGCCGAACTTACCGTTGAAAAAGGTTTCGTGGCAGTGAATGGCTGGAGTTACGATTTGCTGAAAGGTTATAGTTCTCGTCGTGACTATGCTGACATCATCACATCCATCCCTCTCAAGCTTCGGGCCAAGTATCCAAAACAAGTGAAGGCCATTTGTGCTGATGATATGAAATTGATTGCAGCTAATCAGCGTGCTCTGAGCGATGCCAAAGGCAATCTTGGTTTTTACATTCGCCTCACAGAGGCTAAGCCTGGCTCTGTGATGTTTAAGCGCTATCATCAAGCTCTTGTAGAAGCACACAACATCAAAACAGCTGATCCAATAAACTCCGCACTTCAACAAGGTCGTCTGGAACTGGCCAAATTTCGCAAATATCTCAGCGAAAGAAATACTCTCTTTTTGAAAATGTTGGTGAAGTACCGCGCAGAGAATCCGATTCTCGTTGTAGGCGGTCTTCATACGGAAGAGCTAATGGAAGAGCTCACCTTGGCCCAAATTGAAACGATCCTTATTACACCTGATGATTACCCTGAAGAGAGCGAACGTGTTTTATTGGACTTAGAAACTGCTCTTCAGAAATCACCGAGTTCATCAGACAACTAATCCTATATGTTACTTAGAAATCACCTTGAAAACACTGCTTCTTTAAGTGATTTTCCTAAACTGTTGTATAATAGGCCATGACCTAAAGAACCAATCTAGGAAGGAGGGTTTATGGCACACAAAATCTTGGTACTCTTAACACTTTTTGCATTCACGGCCTGCGCCTCTTTGTCAGATCGCGATCCAGCATCAGATGCTGAAGCACAAACTGAGCAGCGTGACTATCAAAGAGAAATGAACGGTCTATTCAACCAGTAGAAATTCATTTAGCCTATGAGGGATTTCTTACAAGGAGTCCCTCATGTTCTGGCCCGTTTTCTTCACACTTTTTTCACTTCCTGCACTTGCTGATGTCGATGCGTTGAAACTCGTGCCTGGCGGAAAAATAAAATCCAAAACAAGTTTTGAAATTAAAGTCACCACTGCACAAAACACTGAAGTAGAACTTGGCATTGACCAAGACGGTGATCTTGAAGAAGCCTCAGGATTATCAGCTGAAAAAGGTGACGTCTTTGAACCTGGTGAAAAGCGATTGCCACTGAAAGATGTTGTGGCGGCCCTCAAGAAAGCCGGAAAAACGCTTCAGGGCGAATGGATCTTTGAACAAAGCGACGATGGTGATTGGCTTTATGATTTGGAAGGGATCGAGAATAAAAAGAACGTCGATTATATTGTGAATGCGGAGAATGGAAAATTACTGCGCACCGAAGTCGACGAATAACTATTTATTGAGTTCGCTGGTAACCCAGCCTAAGACTTTCGATGTGAGTGGTTGGATATAAGAAATATTGGTCAGCTGGCCACTTGTCGCGATCTCACGGCCCGTGTGTACACCAATAAGACGTAGGCCCTCTTTTTGGCGCTGAAACACCGGTCCACCTGAATCTCCCAAGACTCCCAACTCATCTCGAGCACGTAGGTAATCGCCAAACTCCCCTTCGTAGAACGAAAGAATCCAAGTACGAATATTTTCTCCAGCTCGTCCGCCAAAGCCAATTCGCTCAAATGGAAGATCAGTCACAAGAGTACCGATCTGAGTCGGATTAAATTCGTTTTGGATGGCTTCTTTTAAAAATAACAAACCCACATCAACACTTCCGCCCGGTAGATTACCACGGTAACCGGGGTGCATAGAGCCACGGGTTACTTCGATAAATTTAACATCTTGTTTGCGCAAGCTGCGCTCAGTGGTCACGCGCGCTTTAAGAAAACCATCTACACAATGAGCAGCAGTTAGGACAACAGTGGGTGAAATAAGAATTCCAGAGCAAGTCGTTGTGCCGCCGGCCTTTTCAATCGCAATTCCCACAGTGTGAGAAAATTCGCGCCAATCAACTTTTTGTGCTTCTGCGGTAGTCATAAATAGAAAAACCCCGCAGAAGGCAAGTAAACATGCCTTCATACGGGGTTAAGTATAAAACTACTCTATGCGAACGTCCATGTCGGCAGCTTTGAACAACGATTCTAGTGCCTTAGAGTTAACCCCTTGAGGGAAACGCACCGGGACAAGAACGCGATTGCGCGAAATCTCAATATCTTTGAGATAGATCGCATGCTTAATCGCCTCACGACGAATGACTTTTGTGACTGCTTTTTTTACATCTTCTGCTTCAAGCGAAGCTCCACCAAATGCGCGTGGCGGGAAAATCAGGCGCAATTGCGACGCTGTCGGAGTTGAAGGTGTTGGCGGTTGACCTCGAGAAATTTTTGCGACGACTGAAGCATCCATGTAAGGATTGCCGTAATTGCCGTTGTAATCTTGAATCGGATCAGTGGGTAACCAAATAAAATCAGGATGAGTCTCATCAAGATTTCCCGCCTGGCGAGAATTTTCTTGGTGCTCCCAAATACCATCGCCAATCATGCGACCTACTGAAGTAACCGTCGTGCCGTTGGCCGACATCACAAGTTCTTGGTCAAAGTTCAAACGGAACGCCAAGTAACGGCCCTCGTAGTCTTCGCCAAAATATTCTACATCTTCAGTGTCTTTCACTTTCTTGATATCAAATGGCTTGCTGATATGTCCTGGAGCTGTGCCGAGGTCGTTGGCCCAATAGATCTTCACACGAATGAGCGCACTCCAATAGCTACGAGAACCGTCACGTACTTGTGAAATATCTTCTTTTCTGATCGGCAAGAAGCGATGGCCAACAATGGGTTGGTTCCACACTTCATCACCGGTAAAACGGTCGACTACAACACCTGTTTTTTGTGCACCGACATAGTTGGTGAAAATTAAGAAGAAGGCACGAGGACTGACATCCCAGAACATCTTATAAGATTCAGATGGGCGATTATGATCATGCACCCACGCACCCGTCTTTTTATTCTTATCAGTCCAACCTGCATTGAGACTCGCACTTGAGAGCCAAAGCTCAGTGTATATGCCTTTTTGTTCAGCAACACTTAGAGTCTGAGTTCCGACTTTAATTGGTTTGCGAGGTTCAAGCTCTTTGATGGCTGCTGCTGCCCAACCATTACAGTGGCCCCACCACGACTCACATGATTTCTTTAACTCTCCTGTGAGATTGTCACAGCTGTGATTTTCTTTTTCCCAATCATGGGCTTCATTGCCAACACGAGCGAGCACTCCATAAACTTCCATGGGTGAGCGGCCAGCACTGTCATCATTGCCATCCTTATCAAGCTTAATGGCAGTTCCCTTACTTGAATAAGGAAAGAAGTTACCGGCCCAAGGAGTGACTTTTGGCTGAGCAATACGGTGTTGGTTATAAAGGTCTTTGAAACTGTTTTTAGTGATCTCAAATCCACCGGTGTCTTGAGCGAGTGCACTGGTAGACAAGAAGAGTGCCAATAATAAAGTTCTCATCGTGCACCTCCTACTGAAAGCGGCTGGGTGACTGAGAAGAACCTGGCATTTTCAGTATAGGAGGGCCATGGCATACCTTTACACCATCCCACTTTTACGAGGGAGCCATAATCATCTCGCTCAGTCGTGACTCCTCCATCACAGTCCACTGGTGCAAAACTGCGAGAGAAGCGATTGCGAATTTGATGAACGGCGACACCATCTAGCAAACTATTAAATTGCTCACTGGGTTTACCGGCAACAAACTTAGCGCGACTCGAAGGAAGATCAACAGGGAAAAGTGATAGCCCTGAGAAAGCTGAAAGATTCTCTTCATTCACAATACGAACAACTCGATTTTTGCTGGGAGTTTCATAAAGTGTGCTATCAACGGCATGAACGCGATAAGTGTCATCAACAAATAAGCGCATACTCAATTGATCATTCGCCTTTAATTCTCCACTACCCATCGTCTTAAGTCGTTTATCGGTCACTTCAATAATGGCACAGCGACGAGTGGCGTTTTCAGCAAGAGCTTGTGGGAAAACATCTTTAGGTTTTAGACTGCCAAAAAGCCCTCGTTGAATAAACTGGCGACAAGGATTTTCGGCAATCACCGAAACTTCAAAAGCGCGCGGCTGACTCAAATAAACATCAGTGGTGTCAGATGTTTTATTTTGGATGCCGCTGACCTTTGGGAAAACATAGACTTCAAATTTTCCTGGTCTCACGCGATTAAGATCACTCAAACTGACTGAGAGATCCGGTACTGGTGATGCAGGCACTCGCCCATCATCGGCCAAGGCCTTCAACGTCTTCTCGTGCATTCTTTGAGTGGCCGCATTTTTTTGCGGATTCCAGCCGGTGACCGGTTGGTGAGCACAGCTCGAAACAATTATGAATAAAGGTAAAATAAAACGCATTAGCGCCTCCTAGCGACACTGATAGCATCTCCGGCGCTAGGATTTTGTGCAAGGCTTGGGCAAATAACACCGGTTAAATTATGGTTAAATTAGAAGCCGACGAAAAACCCAGCGTTTTGCTCGGCTAATAGTCGCAAGAATTGATAGGGCTTACCGGTTTTGTCATGAAGAACTTCTTGGCCTACACCAATCGTGTTGATCTGCACTTTGAGGATTTTATTAAGTTCGCGGATATGACTTAGCAAATCGTAGATATCATCTTTAATAGGTGACTGATGCAGACTGGGTTCTCCGTCAGTCAAAAGAACAATATCCGTCATCTGCATATAGTTCTTAAAAATATAGTTGAGCGTGTCACGTGTCGGAGTCGCTCCATCTGGTTTCATGGCATAGATGAAATCAAAAGCATCTAACTTCGTTTCAGTACCTAGCTCTTTCATTTGACCAAACAAAGCCCGGTATGGTGAACGTGAGCCATTAGGAAACTGGACGATTTCAACTCGATACTGTGCCGGCATGGAAGTCAAAAGCATTTTAAGTCCGGCCTTCACTTGGCCCATGCGATCTTCATCTAGCATCGAACGAGAAGTATCGACGATGAAAACAATATTGCGGCCTTTGAACTTGAACCCAACATCCATTCCCGTCATATCTTCAGTCGGTTCTTTCGATTCTACCGGTGGAGTCGCTGCAGCTTGCGTCTTGAGTGCTTCATTTTCTTGAATCGCCTGCTGAGCACTCTCGCGTAGCTCACGCAGTTCAGCTAATTCATTTTGCATTTCCTGCATTTGAGCATCTTTTGCTCTCACCACTTCTTCGATTTTTTTGAGCGGATCATTTTTTGGATTTCCTTTTGGAACAGCGACATAGAGAATGATCACCGCACCCAGGGCACCTGAGATGATATCCAAAAAGGACAAGCTAAAGGCATTAATCTCGCGACGACGAGGCATTAATTAAGCTCAATTTTGTTAATAAAATTTTCAATAACAAATTCTTTTAAATCAGAATGAAGTTTGTCGTACTTTTCTTGTAACTCATGCAAGTACCACATGATGATGACTGATAATACCAGTGCCACCAGAGTAGTATCGAAGGCCACAGCGAGTGCCGTGGTAATCGCTTCCATATCGCCTGAGTTGGCAATCGCCAGTGCCATGGAGATACCAATCACTGTGCCGATGAAGCCGAGTGATGGTATGACCCACACCAAATAACGAATCACAGATTGATCTGACTCCGCTTTGTCTTGATAGATTTCAACTTGCATCGAAACGATATCAATCAACTCACCGAGATTGTCGGCACTCCGAAACTTGGTGCAGGTTTTTTTCAGTAGATCGATAAGAATGAAGCGATCTTTTTTAGCGAGTTCAACTAATTTAAATTTAAGATTGTTAATGTCGTTGGGAAGAAAAACATTTTTCTCATTGGTAGGAATGACGTTCATACCAAAAGCGCGACGTTCACGATGTACTCCGCGAATTCTTCGACGCGTTTCAAAAAGTGCCAAGAAAAAGGCAAAATACGTTAGCGCCTGAATGTAGCCGCCACCGACGATGTCTCCACCGATGACTTGCATCAATCGGTGCAGCGTATTTCCCTCTGGAATCGTCTTGTAGCCCAGCATGGCGACAATCATGATGCCCAGAGTAATTCCTGAGGAAAGAGAAAGGTTTTTGAGGTTTTTCATGCCAAAAGTGCTCCCAACAGGGGTAAGATACCCCTGATTATAGAATGAGGTTCCCTATGAAAAGAATTGAAATCAACCCAGAAGCTGTCGAGATCGTAAAAAAATTTACTATTAACGATGCAAATTTGGGTTTTGGAAAATATATGTCGCCGATTATGGTGACGTGTCACTACAAAGAGGGCGCTTGGGGCAAATCTGCCCTCATCCCCTACGGCCCGCTCCAACTTGATCCTTGTGCCAAGGTTCTTCATTACGCTCAAGAAATTTTCGAAGGCCTCAAGGCCTATCGTCACCCTGAAGGCGAAATCAGTCTTTTTAGAGCAGAACACAACGCTCGCCGATTTAACTTTTCAGCTCGCCGTATGGCGATGCCGGAATTTCCAGAAGATCTTTTTGTTGAGGCCTGTGCCACACTTACGGCCTACTCTCATCATCTGGTTCCTCGCCGCCTGGGCGAATCCCTTTATCTTCGTCCCTTCATGATTGCTTCCGAGGCGGGTCTTGGCATTAAACCTGCTAAAGAATTTTTGTTCTGTGTGGTGGCTTCTCCCTCTGGAAACTATTTTAGTAATCCAGCTGTGAAGGTGTATGTTGAACGCGATGAAGTCCGTGCTGCTACCGGCGGAATTGGTGCCGCCAAAACGGGTGGTAACTATGCGGCCAGTTTGCACTCATATGCACGCACATTGAATGAAGGCTGTGATCAAACCATGTGGCTTGATTCAAAAGAGCATGCTTATGTGGAAGAGATGAGCGGTATGAATTTCTTTGCTGTCATCAACGACACTTTTGTCACTCCTCCACTTTCTGACAGTATTCTTGAAGGTGTCACTCGCCGCTCTTTAATGGAGCTCGCTCAGCGCCGTAAATGGCCAGTTGTTGAAGAGCGTATTCATATTGATGATCTACTCGCAAAAATTAAATCAGGCGAATGCTCAGAAGCCTTTGTCTGTGGCACGGCTTCAGTTCTTGTTCCCATCGCCAGCCTTAAATTTAAAGACGGCAGCACGTATCACTTACGCGAACCGGAAGGAAAACTCTCTAAAGAACTTAAGGAAGAGTTGCAAGGTGTGCAGGCGGGCCGCGTACCACCACCAGAAGGTTGGCTGACGTTTGTTCCGAAGATTGAGTATTAGACTGGCAAATTTGTAAAAACAAAAAAGGGCCTCGAGAAGAGGCCCTTTTCATTTACAGACTTGGCAAAAGTTCAAAACACAGAATAGCGACGAGGGTCGGATAGAGAGCTCCTTTCAAGAGACCAAGTGGTGAAATATTTCCACCCTCAAAGTTCTCTTTCAAAATTCCGTAACCG
>Ga0164293_10005629_pt1 | contig 10660 bp, 9 predicted proteins | sample GEODES118metaG_FD_111487 | JGI IMG/M metagenome (GOLD analysis project Ga0164293, IMG submission 111487) | Eutrophic lake water microbial communities from Lake Mendota, Wisconsin, USA - GEODES118 metaG | ecosystem: Environmental > Aquatic > Freshwater > Lake | place: USA: Lake Mendota, Wisconsin...
CAGACATGCTATTGCATCCTGGCCCGCATTGCTACATTGTTTCCACGGTGGGATGGCCACCTCAAGCAGTCGGCGCAGACCGGCCTTGCGTTTCGCGATTCGCACACCACGAGGAGACACCCCATGAAGCACCTACCCAACACGGCACGCCGCGCCTTGTGCGCCCTTGCGGCCACCTTCGCCTTTGGCGCCCAGGCGGCCTACCCCGACAAGCCGATCCGTATGGTCGTGCCTTACCCAGCCGGAGGCTCGACAGATGTGATCGCTCGCGCCCTGGCAGCGGCCATGACGGACCGGCTCAAGCAGTCCGTGGTGGTGGACAACCGGGGCGGCGCCAGCGGCATGATCGGCTCGGAGTTCGTGGCGGGCCAGGCTCCTGACGGCTACACCGTGGTCTTTACCGCAGCCGACACGCATTCGATCAACCCGCATGTCTATTCCAAGATGCGCTACGACGCCAAGCGCGACTTCACGCCCATAGGCATCGTGGGCTATCTCACCATGGCGCTGATCGTCAACCCCAGCCAGCCAGCGCAGTTGTCTCAGTACGTTCAAGCGGCCAAGGCCAAGCCGCGCAGCATCAACTATGCGTCCTGGGGCTTGGGCAGTTCCTCCCAGGTGGCCATGGAGATGTTCAACGCCGCCGCCGGTATTGAGGCGACCCACGTGCCCTTTCAAGGCGCTGCCCCGGCGATCACCGCGCTGATGGGCAGCCAGGTTGACGCCATGATGGTGCCTCTGACGCTGGCCGAACCCAACCACCGTGCCGGAAAGGTTCGCCTGCTTGGGGTGGGCTCACCGCAGCGAGTGCCGTGGGCTGCCGACCTGCCCACCTTGGCCGAGCAGGGCATTGCCTTGGATGGACGGCTTTGGCTGGGCGTGCTGGGCCCGGCCAAGATGCCCGCTGACGTGGTCAATGCCTTCAACAAAGCCATGAACGAGGCCCTGACCGACCCCAGGGTGCAGGAGACCATGCGCAAAAATGGCCTGAACGTGGTCACGGGCTCGGCGCAGGACTTTGTCCGCACACTCGATGTTGAGTACGAGCGCTGGGGCAAGACCATTCGAGATTCCAAAATCCGGGTGGAATGATCTTGCCCCCATCTCAACCCCAGGGCGGCCGATGCCGCCTTGTGAACGTTTGACTCTATGAAAATCTGGCACCAAAGCTTCACCGAACTCGATGTGCTGCCGGCTTACCGGCTGGCCATCGAGCAGCACATCCGCAAAGTCGTCCTGCCCGGCACCGAAGTTGTCTTGCACGGCGTGCGGCCGGGCACCTACCCGACCCACTACCCGGGCACGGACATCGGCTATTCATCGCTGTACGCGCTGCACGCCTCGCAGTGGATCACCCAGGGGCTCAAAGCGCAAGACGAAGGCTTTGATGCCTACGCCATGTGCACCCTGCCCAATCCGTTCATCCGCGAGATCCGCAGCTTGCTGGACATGCCGGTGGTCGGCTACGGCGAATCGTCTTTTCACATGGCCTGCCAGCTCGGTCACCGTTTTGGCCTGCTGGTCTTCATTGACCGCATGGTGCCCCTGTACCAGGAGCAGATTGGCATTTATGGCCTGACCTCGCGCTGCACTGGCGTGCAGCCGGTGGGCTTTACCTTCCACGATGTGGCCAAGGCTTGGGACCAGCCAGAGGCTCTGATCGAGCGCTTCAAGGCCTCGGCTCGGCAGTTGCTGGCCCAGGGGGCCGACGTGATTGTGCCCGGCGAGATGCCGCTCAACATCTTGCTGGCCACGCATGGCATCACCGAAGTCGACGGCGCGCCCATCATGGATGGCATCGCCGTGACGCTCAAGATGGCCGAGCTGCAAGTCAGTCTGCGCCGCTCCACCGGCCTGTCACAAAGCAGGCACGGCTGGATGAACGAGCAACCCCAACGCGAGCGCGTCAACCAAGTGCTGTCCTTCTACGGACTGAACCGCTGAACCTTTTTTCAAGGAAGCCCGAGCATGAGCCTGCCTAAGCGCATCACCCTGCATGAACTCGGCCCCCGGGAGGGCATGCAGATCGAGAAGAACCCCGTGCCCACCTCCGAGAAGATCCGGCTAGTGGACATGCTCTCCGAGTGCCACTTCCCCGAAATCGAGGTCACCTCTTTCGTCAGTCCCAAGTGGGTGCCGCAGATGGCCGACGCCGAGGAGGTGGTGGCCGGTTTTAAGCGCCATCCGGGCACCGAGTACACCTGCGTGTACCTCAATACCCAGGGCCTGCAGCGCGCGGTGATGACCCACAAGCTCGACGTGCATGGCAGCCTGAGCATCACCGCCAGCGAGGCCTTTTCTCGCAAGAACACCAACCGCAGCATCGAGGAGACGCTGCTGGAGACTGAGAAGCGCATTGAAGGTTTCCAGCGCTTCAATGTCCGGGCCAAGGAGGTCAGCGTGATGGCTGCCTTCGGCTGCAACTACCAAGGTGACATCGACCCCGATCACGTGGTGGGCCTGGTGCAGCGCTTGATCCAGATGGCCGCCGATCACGGCCTGTCGATCGAGTTGATCCAGCTGGCCGACACCATGGGCTGGGCCACGCCGGTGACGATACGCCGCATGGTTGGCAAGATCCGCAACAAGTGGCCAGACCACCGCATCAATTTGCACCTGCACGACACGCGGGGCTTGGGCCTGGCCAACGCACTGGCGGCCATGGAGCTGGGCGTGGACGACTTCGACTCGGCCGTCGCCGGCCTGGGCGGCTGCCCTTACGCCGGCTTCAAGGATGCGCCGGGCAACATCGCCACCGAGGACTTGGTGCACCTGTGCCAGGAGATCGGTGTGGAAACCGGCGTCGACCTCGAGCGACTGCTCGATGTGGCCCGTGCGGCCGAGACCATCGTGGGTCACCCGCTGCCGGGCAAGGTCATGCGCGGCGGCCACCTGGACAGCTACCGACGCGCTGCCGCCCAGGCGGCTTGAGCCCATGGTCACGCAAGCCGACTTCGCCCGCTACCTGGGCATGAAGGGGCCCGTCAAGCGGGCCCATGCACCACTGGAGGCCGACACCTTGCGCCGCTTCGTGCAGGCCACCATGGACACCGACGCGCTGCATCACGATGCGGTCCATGCCGCCGCAACGCGCTACGGCCAGGTGGTGGCACCGGCGCTGTACCCGGTCCACGCGTTCCGCCCACCGGCGGGCAGCCCGGACAACCTGGCCTCGGTGCAGCAAGACCCCAATGCCGATGGCACCTACGGCAACGACGGCGTGTTCTTCGGCTTGGAGCCGATCGCCTCACCGTTTAAGCGCCTGCTCAACGGCGGCAACGAGATCGAGTTCTTCCGCTGCCTGGCCGTGGGCGAGCTGTGCACCGCGCAGGCCCGCTACGCCAATGTGCTGCTCAAGGATGGCAAAAGTGGCCAAATGCTGCTGGTCGATATCGAAACCGAGTTCCGCACCGAGGCCGGTGAGCTGCTGCTGATCAATCGCCAAACCCTGATCTGGAGATGAAGGCATGACCGCCGCCGCCCTTGCATTCAACACCCTGGCCGCCGGTCAGGTGCTGGCCACCGTGGACAAGGGCGTGATCACCACGGCCCACATCATGCGTTGGTCGGCCGCCGTGGAAAACTTCCACCGCATCCACTACGACCAGGCCTTTGCCACCGGCCACGACAAGCTGCCCGGCATCCTGATCAATGGGTCTTGGAAGCAGCATGTGCTGGTCCAATTGGCCAAGGACAGCGTGGGGCCGGCTGGCTGGCTCTGGCGCCTGAAGTTTCGCTACAAGAAGATGGATTTGGCCGGCGATGCGCTGCGCGCGGTCTCGCGCGTGGTCAGCACGCGGGCCATCGGCGAGCTCGGCTTTGTCACCCTGGCCATCGAGTTGCTCAACCAGGCCGATGAAGTGTCCACCGCCGGCCATGCGATTGTCGTGATGCCGGCGCACGCCGGGGCCCGTGTGCCCTATCCCTTCGAGCCCGCCGCGGCCCACCGCGAAATCGCATTTCCCCATGAGGACTGACGTCGCGCCCGGGCTTCGGGTCGTGGACTTGCTGTGGCACGACGCCAGGCTGTACCCTCAGCGCGTGGCCCTGCGCATCGACGGTGTCGAGCGCAGCTTTGAACAGCTCGCTGCACGGGTGCAGGCCCTGGCAGCGCACTGGTCGGCCAGCGTGCGGCCAGGCCAGCGCATCGGCCTGTGGTTCCACAACTGCCACGCCTGGGTCGAGAGCTTTCTGGCGCTCAACGCCCTGGGCGCCGTGGCCGTGCCCATCAACACCCGGCTGACCGCGGCCGAGCTCAGGCAGATCTTTGGCCTGGCCCGCCTGCACGGCCTGGTGACGACGCGGCATTACCGGCGGCGCAACTATCTCGAAGAGGCCCGGCAGGCGCTGCGCGACGCTGGCGCCGCAGTGCGTCTGTGGCAGGCCGATGACGAACTGCCGCCGGCGCAATGGGTGCACAGCGAGTTGCACGGCGAGCCCGTTGCATCGGGCATCGACACACCGCCCGGCGTCTTTTGCATCCAGTACACCTCGGGCACCACGTCGCTGCCCAAGGGCGTCATGCTGACCGATGCGGCCTATCTTGCCACCGCCGCTTATGTGGCACGCTGCCAGCGGCTCACACCTTCGAGCCGCTTCATCAGTGCCGGACCGTTCTTCCATTGCAGCGGATCGATGCATGCGTTGACCGTGTGCCTGCTGGCCGGCTGCACGCTGACCTCGATGTCGGTCTGGGACCCTCAGGAATTCCTGGACCGGGTCGAGCGCGAGCGCTGCGATGTCTCGCACATGGTGTACTTTCGCGATGTGCTGGCCCTGGGGTCGCCGCGGGCGAGGGCGCAGTTGGCCAGCATGCAGGTCACGCACGACCTGGGCACGCCCGAGTTCTTGCAGCGCATCCACGACGAGCTGGGCATCGCCGGCATTTCCAACCTCTACGGCATGACCGAGACCGCGGGGCAGTTCACCATGTGGTTCCCCGATGATGCGCTGGCCCTGCGTGTGCGCGGCAACGGCCGGCCGCAGCCGGGCAACGAGATTCGCATTGCCGACCCTCTGAGCCTGTCACCGGTGGCCGCTGGCGGCACCGGCGAGATCCAGATGCGCGGCTCGACCCTCAGCCCGGGTTACTTTGCCAATCCCAAGGCCCAGGCCGAGGCCTTCACACCGGACGGCTGGTTTCGCTCCGGCGACCTGGGCCGGCTGGGCGATCAAGGAGAGCTGGTCTACGTGGCCCGGCTCAAGGAGATCATCCGCGTCGGCGGCGAAAACCTCGCCCCGGCCGAGGTGGAAGAAGCCTTGCGAGAAATCTGCGGCTCGTCTCTGGTGTGCGTGCTGGGCCTGCCTGACGAGCGGCTCGACGAGGTGCCGGTGGCTGTGCTGGCGCGGCCCCAGGTGCAGGACTGGCCGCAGGCGCTGGCCCAGTTGCGCCAGCGCCTGGCCGGCTTCAAGATGCCCCGAGCGGTCTATGTGGCCGACGACCTGCCCAGTACCGCCACCAACCGCGTGCAGCGCGCCGTCTTGCGCACCTGGATTGAACAAGATCGGCTCGAGCGCGTGGTCTGAGCCCCTTTTTTTTCGCCTGACCGGAGAGCGACGATGAACTACCGAAGCCTGGACCTCAGAAGCACCGAAGCCGACGAGCGCGCGATCTTGCGCCTCAGTGACCTGCTCGGCGCTGACCGCGTCAGCCTGGACCTGGCCGAGCGTGAACTGTATTCGCTGGACTTTTCCGAGGAAGTGGGCGAGACCGCACTGGCTGTGCTCAGGCCGCGCAGCGTGGGCGACCTCAGCGCCATCATGCGCATTGCGCAGGACGAGGGCTTGGCCGTCAACACCCGCGGCGGTGGCATGTCCTACACCAAGGGCCATGTGCCGGTGCGCCCGCGCACCGTGGTCGTGGACAACGCCGTCTTCAACAAGGTGTTGGAGGTCAACACCCAGGACCGCTACGTTTCGCTGGAAACCGGTGTGCGCTGGGTGGACCTGCGCCGCGCGCTCAAGGGCACGGGTCTGCGCGTTCCCTATCTGGGCACACTCTCGGGCAACCATGCCACCGTCGGTGGCGGCCTGTCGCAAAACGCCACTGGCATGGGACGCATGACGCTGGCTGAACACGTGCTTGGGCTGGAGGTGGTGCTGGGCGACGGACGGGTGCTGCGCACCGGTTCCTGGGCCACCTCGGGCACCGCGCCCCTTTCCCGATACAACGGGCCGGACCTGACCGGCTTGTTCCTGTGCGACTCCGGCGCCTTCGGCATCAAGACCAAGGTGCACCTGCTGCTCGAGCCCTGGCCCAAGATGTCCTTTGGCTGCGTGAGCTTTCCTGATCGGGTCAGCCTGGTGCAGGCGCAGGCGGCGATGGCCCAAAGCGGGCTGCACACCGAAGCGTTTGCCTTCGACGGCTACTTCGTTGGCGAGTACGCCCTCAAGCCCTCGCCGCCGGCGCAGGAAAAACGCCAGATGGTGTCTGACTACTGGGCTGACAACCCGAATAAGCTGCGTGCGCTGCGCGGCCTGCTGCGCGCCTGGCACCCCTCGGGCCTGGGTTTTTTGCGCGGCCTGCCCAATGCCATGTATTACGTGGCCGAGGCGGCTGATCAGGCCGCTGCCGACCGCGTCCAGAAACGCATTGCGGCCATCTGCCGACAGTACGGCGCGCGCGAGCTGCCCACCACCATTCCGTTTGGCCTGCGCTACGGCCCTTACTTGAACGTTGGCGAGATCATGGCCAACCGAGAAGGCGAGGTCAATTTCCCGATCAATGCCAAATTCCCGGCGTCCAAGGCGGTGGACGCGATGAAAGCCTTCGAGTCGTTTGCTGCCGACAACGCCGCCTTGATGCAGCGCCACGGCATCCGCATGGCCTGCAACTCGCTGCTGCACGGCCACTTCTGGGGCATCGAGCCCGTGATCTTCTGGAAGCGGCCGCTGGGCACCTACCGTCACCACTACGCTACAGAAGAGCGGCGCGCACGCTCGGGCCAGGTCGAGGAAAACGCTGAGCGCACTGCCGCCGCGCTGGACCTGCGCTATCGCATGCAGCGCATGTTCCGCGAGATGGGCTCGCTGCATGTGCAATGGGCCAAGTCCTACCCCTTTGCCCAGGCTCTGGAGGGCCAGGCGGCCTGGGGCCTGCTGCAACAGATCAAAGATGCCGTGGACCCCGACCATGTGATCAACCCCGGTGTGCTCGGCTTGGGCCTGGAGCCGCGGCCGTGACCTGGACCCTGCACACTCTGGACCTGGGCGAAGTTGAGCTCAACCAGCGGCGCATGCTGGCCAATGCCGATGCGCCCGGTGTGGTGCGGGTACCGGTGCAGGGCTGGCTGCTGGTTCAGGACCAGACTCGGGTGGTGATCGACACCGGCTTTCGGTTTCCCGATATCCTCAAGCGCCTGGGCGACAGCGCCTGCGGCATCGAGCAGCCGCAGCAGCGCTTGGTCGAGCAGCTGCGCCTGCACGGCCTGGTGCCGCAGCAGATCAACTTCGTGCTGCACACGCACCTGCACATCGACCACGCGGGCCAGACCGATCAGTTCCCCATGTCCACGGTGGCTGTGGTCAACCGGCGCGAACTTGAATACGCGGTCAGCGGCCTGTCGGGCCCGTCCTATCCGCCCGAGGACATCAAGCACCTGATCGACCGGCTGCACACGCGCGGCGCGCTGTGGCTGCTGGACCTGGAGGCCACTGGCGGCGAGACGCTGCTGCCTGGCCTGCGCTGCCTGCCGGCCGGTGGCCACACCGAAGGCTCGATGCTGGTGGTGGCCGACACCGACCAGGGCGTGGCGGTGTTCTGTGGTGATCTGGTCTACAGCGTGCGCCATCAGTTGCTCGGGCCCACGAACACCTTCCGAGACCTGGGCACCTCGGCCAACCATGTGGTGGCGCGTCGCCAGGAAAAAGCCGCCCTCAAGCGGATGATGCAGGTGGCGCCACGCTTTCGCCTGTTTCCCAGCCACGACTGGCCGGTCTGGGTGCAAGACGGCCAAGTGGTCGAAGGCGCGCAGGACTGCCTGAGCGGCCGCGCCGCCGGCTGCTGGTGCCAGCAGACCAGCTTGGGTTACCCCGACACCGACCTGAGCACCGCGACCAGCAGGAGCCAAGCATGAAGATCTGGTACCAAAGCGCCAGCGCCTACGGCTTTGAGCCCGTCTGGGACGACTATGGCAAGACCGTGCTGGCGCAATGTCGGCGGGTCCTGGCGGCCGATACCGAGCTGCACCTTCACGGCATAGAGGTGATGGTGCGCGACATCGAGAACTGGCGTGGCCTGCAGTACTTCCAGAACATCCAGACGCTCAACAACATGCGTCAGGCCGAGGCGCAGGGCTACGATGCCTTCGTCATCGGCTGCACCCTGGACGTCGGCCTGTACGAGGGCCGCAGCCTGCTGGACATCCCGGTGATCGGCATCAGCGAGACCGCATACCACCTGGCGATGACCCTGGGTCGCAAGTTCGCCATCGTGACCAGCTCCAGCGCCTTCTGCGAGGTCTACGGGGAGCAGGTCACACGTTACGGCGTCGAGTCACGCCACCTGGGCGGCCCCTACATCGTCGATGCCTCAGAAGAAGAAATTGCCACCGCGCTGGGCCAGCCTGGCCCACTGCTGGACAAGTTCGTGGCCACTGCCGAGCGCGCCGTGCGTGAAGGCGCATCGGTGATCATCCCCGGCCCGGCTTTTTTGTCCACCCTGGCGCACCGCGCCGGCATCACCGAGGTGCTCGGTGCGCCGGTGATCGACACCATTGCCCTGGCTGCCAAGACCGCTGAAATGCAGGTCTCGCTCTGGCGTGCCGGCCTGCGTCCGGCGCGCCGCATCGGTGCCTTCCAAAGGCCCGAGGGCGGCTGGGCCAATCCAGCTTTCGCAGCCCTGCGAGAGGTTTTTCGCCTGGGCGATTGACCCCCAAGCGCCTGCCAGTCACTGCAAGGCTGTCATTGGCCGAGCCGACGTCGCGCCGGGGGCACTCAGGCGCCTCCCGTTGCGGCTTCTAGGCTCAGTTCGGCAACGCTGACATAGACGATGCGCAGCACCTAAGCCGGGTGCCGAGCAACGCGCTGGCCCGGCACCCAAACTGGCTCGATCAGGCGATCCGGGGTTGGCTCCAATGGGGCGATCGCTGCCAGTCACGGTCCATTCGTCGGCAACCTTCTGTGACACATCTAAACTGCTGCAGAGCAATGCAGTTGTCCAGATTCCGAGATGCAGGCCACTTGGGTCAGCGTATCGGGGGATCGGGTGCTTGCCGCAATCCTCCTACAAGGCGTTAGAACGATGAAAAAAGTGATGGTGATCCCCCTGGGTTTGGGGGCCGTTGCCCTCGCGGCTTGGCTTGGCGCCAGCGTATGGGTTGGGCACAGGGCCCAAGCGGCCCTGCAGGACTTCAAGGACGCGCCCAGGAGCGGCAGCACTTCGCTGCGCATGACCGAGTTGAAGCATGAGAAGGGGCTGCTCAGCGCCAAAGGCCAGGCCGAGTTGACGCTCGAACTCGGCTGCGCGGCCCAAGCGGGCACCGAGCAGGTGGCCACGGTTCAAATCGACTATTCCCTATCGCACCTTCTCCTGCCCACCAGTGCGGCACGTTTTGAGTGGAAGGTCACCGGGCTCAAGGATGCGTCCAGGCAGGTTGCGGCCGCATTGAGCGACACCGGTGCTCTCACGGGTGCGGGCACCGTGTCCATCAACGGTGCGATGCGCACCGATATGAACTTGCGCGAGGTGTCCACGCAGCGATCCGGTCAAGCCTTGCAGATACCGGCCTCCAAGGTATTTCTCGAAATCAATGGTCAAGCGCTGGCTTTTGGCTGGAAGCTCGACCGAGTGGTCAGTCGCGGCGGTGGCCAAGCCATGGAGGCCAAGGACATAGAGGTCGAACTCGATCTGAAAAATCGGTACCTGGGCACGGGCTTCGTGCGGTTTGCGGTTGAAAAAGTCAGCTTTGGCAAGGGCAGCCTGGAGGGCGTTTCGCTGCGCTCGCAGGCTGTGGAGAAGGGCGATCAAATCGACTTTTCGATCACGCCAGCGGTTCGCCGATTCAACGCGGCAGGCGTCGATTTGAGTGACCTGGCTTTGGAGATGGCCCTCAAGGGTCTGGACACCCGCAGTGTCGAGACGCTCAGCCAGATTTACGCTGCCAGTTGCGGCATGGAGTCCATGACGGCCGAAGAGGCGCAGAAAGCTCGCGATGCCGCCGTTAAGCTGCTCACGCGTGGTTTGTCGCTGGGGGTGTCAAAAGTCAGTGGCAAAAGCGCTGACGGCGCCATTGCTGGGCAGTTGATGGTGGTGTTGGAGCCCTCCAAAACGGGCCAGCCTTCTTTGGCCACCCAATTCAAATCCGACGGCACACTGGAGGTGTCCGGTAACTTGGTGCCTGCCCCCCAGCGTGAGTTGGCGGTGCAAATGGGCATGGCCGTTCCCAAGGGCGCGGGCTTGGTCTCGAGTTTTCAGTATGCCGGCGGGCTGCTCAAAGTCAACGACCGCGCTCACGACGCAAGTGCTTTCCTGGCGGCGCTGACGTCCGCAGATGCCCAAATCCAAGCGGTGATGGCGCAGTGGAAGCCAGAGCAGGCCAAACCGGTTGCGTCACCTCCGCCGACACCGGCTGCGGCAGCGACGCCCCAGCCTGGCGCAGCAGCAGCGGCGGCAGACCCCGTGCTGGCCCGGCTCGATGGCCGCTGGTACAGCGACGAGTGG
>Ga0164293_10005631_pt1 | contig 10660 bp, 9 predicted proteins | sample GEODES118metaG_FD_111487 | JGI IMG/M metagenome (GOLD analysis project Ga0164293, IMG submission 111487) | Eutrophic lake water microbial communities from Lake Mendota, Wisconsin, USA - GEODES118 metaG | ecosystem: Environmental > Aquatic > Freshwater > Lake | place: USA: Lake Mendota, Wisconsin...
AACTTTGACGGGCAAATAGGGTTCCCTACCACCGATATTTGCCATGAATAAAAACTCATCGAAGTTTCTATACGAAGCACTCACCTACGACGACGTGCTTCTTGTTCCAGGATATTCTGAAGTGCTCCCACGCGAGACCTCCACTGCCACCTGGCTCACCAAAAAAATCAGATTGAATATTCCTTTAGTTTCTGCTGCCATGGACACGGTAACGGAGGCGGAATTGGCGATTGCCATTGCCTTAGAGGGTGGTTTGGGTTTTATTCATAAAAACATGTCGATTGAAAAGCAGGCTGCTCAGGTGCGCAAAGTGAAGCGTTCCCAGGCCGGAATGATTCTCGATCCCATCACGCTTGACATCAACTCTAAAGTGCGCGATGCAGAAGCCATCATGCGCGAATTTCATATTGGCGGCATTCCTGTGGTAGATGAGCACAAGGTGCTCAAAGGAATCATCACCAACCGAGACCTACGCTTTATCAAGGATGCCAATCGCTTGATCCGTGACATCATGACTCGGAAAAATTTGGTGACTGCCAAGTCCGGCATCTCCCTCGAGCAGGCCGAAGAGATCCTTCAGGAATATAAAATTGAAAAGCTCCCAATCGTTGATGAAGAGGGCAAATTGACAGGCTTGATCACCTACAAGGATATCCTAAAGCGCAAAGACAAGCCCAATGCCTGTAAAGACGAGTTTGGAAGACTTCGCGTGGGTGCCGCAGTAGGCGTGACTGCGGACATCGTAGAGCGGGTTGAGGCCCTAAAAAATGCAGGTGTAGATGTGGTTTCCATCGATACCGCACACGGACACTCCAAAGGAGTAATAGATACCTGCAGAAGAATCAAAGCTGCTTTTCCAGATCTTGAAGTAATTGTTGGCAATATCGCCACCCCAGAAGCAGCTGTAGCCCTTGCAGAGGCAGGTGCCGATGCGGTAAAAGTGGGTGTGGGTCCTGGATCTATCTGCACCACCCGCATCATTGCAGGGGTTGGGGTACCGCAGCTTTCTGCTGTGTATGAGTGTGCCGAAGCACTAAAAGGAACAGGCGTACCCGTGATTGCCGATGGAGGAGTTCGTTATTCAGGGGATTTGGTCAAAGCCATTGCCGCGGGGGGCAGTTCCATCATGATTGGTTCCTTGCTTGCAGGTACGGAAGAAGCACCTGGAGAAATGATTATTTTTGAAGGCAGAAAATTCAAAAGTTACCGAGGTATGGGTTCTTTGGAGGCCATGGAATCTGGTTCCAAGGACCGCTATTTTCAGGATGCAGAAGACAACATCAAAAAATTAGTTCCGGAAGGAATTGTAGGCCGCGTGCCATTCAAAGGGCTGGTTTCTGAAGTGCTGTACCAGTTGGTAGGAGGCTTGCAGGCAGGCATGGGCTACTGTGGCACCAAGACCATTGAAGACCTTCAGTCCAATGGTAAGTTTGTAAAAATCACGACGGCTGGAGCCAAGGAGTCCCACCCACACGATGTGAGTGTGACGAGTGAGGCGCCCAATTACAGCATCAAATCATAAGCAAGGGAAACCGGTCTAAAAGCCGGTTTCTTTTTTTATTTTTGTTTCATCCGCTTACAAAAAGCGATTTTGCTCTGTCCAGCCTCTATGTTTTCTACGGTGTACAAGAAGATTCTCAAACCCCTCCTTTTTCTACTGCAGCCCGAAACTGCCCATCACTTTACCTTTGGGATGATCCATTGGGCCTTTAACTTTCCTTTGCTGAAGCCGTTTGTTTCTTCGCTATTCAAATTGGAGGATCCGAGTTTGCAACGGGAAGTCTTTGGATTGAAATTTTCCAACCCAGTGGGACTTGCTGCGGGCTTTGACAAGGACGCAAAGTTGATTGATGAGATGGCCATGCTGGGTTTTGGTTTTATTGAAATCGGCACACTCACTCCAAAGCCACAAGAAGGCAATCCTTTGCCTCGACTTTTTCGCTTGCCTCAAGATGAAGCGCTGATCAACCGCATGGGATTCAACAATGGAGGTGTGCTGGGCGCCATTGACCGGCTCAAAAAAAGAAAGTCTTCCGTCATTGTGGGTGGCAACATCGGCAAAAACAAGGTGACTCCAAACGAGGAGGCGCTTTCCGACTACCTGTATTGCCTCGAAGCGCTGCATCCCTACGTAGACTATTTTGTGGTGAATGTAAGTTCCCCCAATACCCCCAATCTCCGAGACCTCCAGGAAAAGGAACCTTTGAAAAAGCTATTGCTAGGGGTCAAAGAAGCCAATGCGCAGCACCCGAACCCGAAGCCCATCCTACTCAAGATTGCCCCAGACTTGAGCAATGGACAGCTAGATGACATCATTGAGATCGTCCGAGAAACGCAAATTGAAGGCGTCATCGCCACCAACACCACGCTGGATCGATCCAATTTGAGTACGGACTCCACAAGCCTCGAACACATCGGTGCAGGTGGAGTGAGTGGCAAGGCCTTGGAAAAAAGAAGTACCGAAGTGATCCGCTACCTCCACCAGCAGTCGGGAGGAGCCTTCCCAATCGTTGGGGTGGGAGGAATTTTCTCCGCAAAAGATGCCATCGAGAAACTGGAAGCGGGCGCAAGCCTAGTTCAGGTGTACTCGGGCATGATTTATGAGGGACCCAACTTGATCAAAGAAATCAAGAAGGGCCTACAGCGATATTTCGCAAAGTAAGTTGGCATTCTTGACACTTTTGGCTAACATTAACCTTCGTATTTTATTTTCAAATGGCATCCGAATCACCCAAGACCAATACTTTTCGAAAGAAAGCTGAAAACGCGCCCAAGGCGAGTCCGGAACCTAAAAAGCCTGCGTTCTCGGTTGGTAAAATAGAAACCAAACAGGTGGGCATCACCTTCGGTATTATTTTGATTTCGATCAGCATTTTTCTGGGAGTCGCTTTTGCCTCCTACTTGATGAACGGGCCTCAGGATCAGAGTTTGGTCATGAACAATGCGGACCAATCGATCCGCGATGCAGCCAAAGAATCTAAAAATTGGTTGGGATACTTAGGTTCACAAGCAGCCCATTGGATGATTTTCCGTTGGTTCGGGGTAGCAGCTTTCCTTTTTCCCCCCTTCTTATTTCTAATTGGCTTTCGTTGGACCTTTCAGGTTTCGCTGTATTCACTTACCCGTTATGCTGTTTTTGCCTTATTCTTTGTAGCATGGATCGGTTTGGTCACGGGCTATGCAGGGATCTTGATCGAAGGATATTCCTATTGGAGCTTTGCTTCGGGGGGATTGGGCTATGAACTCGCAAAGCTTTCCTATGACTTTTTGGGAATGGGAACCTGGTTACTGATTTTCGGCACCCTATTCATTTTCATTGTGTTGTTCTATGGGATACAGCAACTGAATTGGTTTCCTCCCAAGACCAAGCCTGCAGATGAATTAGAACTTGACAAAGATTCCAACTCAAGCATTCCTTCCCCATTTTTTGGTGCAGAAGGGGAAGAAGAGATTGAGGACGATGGAAGTGCCTGGGAGGTCAAGTCCGACGATCCGGAATTGCCCATGGCAGGAGATAAGGTGGATTTTGGCTTGGCTGAAGAAGCTTCAGCACCAATTCCACCCCTTCAATTCAGCGATGACTTGGAGGAGGACCTCTTTGATGTGCCACAAGTCAACTTGCTAGAAAGCGAAAAAGATTCCATTCTTCTGAAGGAAGGAAATTTTACCCTGCAAAAGGGCCCTGAAGAGGAAAAGACTGCGGAGGAGGTGGAAAATTTGGATCCCTACGATCCAACCCTAGACCTACCCCGATACAAGTATCCGACGATCGACTTGCTCAACGAATACGATGTCAAGAAAGTCACGGTTTCCCGTCAGGAACTCGAGGAAAACAAGGATAAGATCGTGACCACCTTGGAGAACTTCCAGATTGGTATCCAAGGAATCCAGGCGACCATCGGACCTACAGTGACCTTGTACGAGATTATCCCAAATCCAGGGGTGAAAATCTCCAAAATCAAAAACCTAGAAGATGACATTGCCTTGAGTTTGGCAGCTTTAGGAATCCGAATCATCGCTCCTATTCCTGGGAAAGGAACTATTGGTATCGAGGTGCCCAACAAGAATCGAGAATTGGTGCCGGCTCGCGCTGTGCTGGGCACTGAAAAATTCATGAAATCCGACAAGGACCTTCCCATTGCATTAGGAAAAACCATCTCCAACGAGGTCTTTGTAGCCGATCTTGCCAAAATGCCTCACTTGCTGATGGCGGGAGCCACCGGACAAGGAAAGTCAGTAGGCCTCAACATGATTTTGGCCTCCTTGATTTACAAGAAGCACCCCTCGCAACTGAAGTTTGTCTTGGTGGACCCCAAGAAAGTGGAATTGACCTTGTTCAACAAGATTGAACGGCATTTCCTTGCCAAGCTTCCTGGTGCCGAGGAGGCAATCATCACGGACACCAAGAAAGTTATCCATACGCTCAATTCCTTGTGTATGGAGATGGACAACCGCTATACTTTGCTCAAGGAAGCAGGGGTACGTAATTTGAAAGAATACAATGCCAAGTTCGTGGCTCGAAAACTGAACCCCGAAAAAGGGCATTATTTTATGCCCTACATCGTGCTTGTGATTGACGAGTTGGCGGACTTGATGATGACAGCCGGCAAGGAGATCGAAGCTCCTATTGCCCGCTTGGCACAGCTGGCCCGAGCCATTGGCATTCACTTGGTCGTAGCAACGCAACGTCCTTCGGTCAATGTGATTACGGGCGTGATCAAGGCCAACTTCCCTGCCCGACTATCGTTTCGTGTGACTTCCAAAATTGACTCGCGTACCATTTTGGACGCAGGCGGAGCAGATCAATTGATCGGAATGGGCGACATGCTCCTTTCTGTAGGTTCTGAAATGACCCGCATCCAATGTGCCTTCCTTGATACCCCAGAAGTGGATGCAGTTTGCGATTGGATTGGGGAACAAAAAGGCTATTCCTCAGCTTACCTTCTTCCAGAATATGTTGGGGAAGATGGCGAGGGCTCAGGAGCGGACATTGACTTGTCGGATCGAGATCCATTATTTGACGAAGCAGCACGCTTGATCGTACTCCACCAGCAGGGTAGCACCTCCTTGATCCAGCGCAAGCTGAAGTTGGGATACAACCGTGCCGGCAGGATCGTCGATCAGTTGGAAGCAGCAGGAGTGGTGGGACCTTTTGAAGGATCCAAAGCGCGTGAGGTTTTAATTCAGGACGAAGTAAGTTTGGAACGGTTATTGAGTAGTTTGTAAGCGATGCCTTAAGGATTACGGCAGACCTTCCATGAAATTTAAATTTCTTTTTTTTGCATTTTTAGCTTCCTGCTTCCTCGCGGCACCTAGCCAAGCTCAAAAAGACCCCAAGGCAAAAGTAGTGTTGGATGCCATGAGCCAAAAATTTCAAAGCATGAAGGGGTTTACCGCAAGCTTTGAATACACCTTCCAAGATGAAGGAGGGGCAGGTGACCGGCAAACTGGAGAGGTAGCGGTCCTAGGCGATAAGTACCGCCTCAAACTTCCAGATCAAGAGATTTACAACGATGGCAAGACCGTGTGGACTTTTATCCAAACGGCAGGATACAAAGAAGTAACGATTAACGATGCCGCTGGCATGGAAGGCGAATTGACTCCTTCCAATATCTATACCCTGTACCAATCTGGATTTAACTACAAACTTTTGGCAGACAAAACCTACCAAGGGAAGCCTATTTCCACGGTGGAACTGACAGCCTTAAAATCCAATGCTCCTTTCAAGCAGGTTCGCCTGCTCGTCGAAAAAGCAACACAGCAGCTGTTGGGCTGGGAAATGCTAGATGGGCAGGGAGGCGTTTTTACCTATTCCTTTAAAAATCTCAAAGCATCTCCAAGCCTTCCGTTGAGCTATTTTATGTTTGATGTTAAAAAATATCCAGGCATAGAAGTGATCGACCTGCGATAAGCGGTTCAAAGGGGATTTAATTCAGATTTCCACTCCCTTTTTCCACCTTTTCGAGGAGTTCTTGTCCTGCTTCCTTTACGGTGGGCAAAATTGGACTTAAGATTTCTAAAACTCCAGGAGTAAGTGGTTTGAGGTAGGACAAGTACTCACTTTTTTTCTCCCAATCTTTAAAGATATCTAGCTCGATTCTCCCCAATACCCATACGAGTAAGCTGATAAAAAAGCCGGTTCGTACGATACCGAGTACCGCTCCACCCAAACTATCAAGTCCTCCCAAAAGCACCAGGGCCATCATTTTTTTGAGTGCCTTTCCGGCAAGATTCGCCAGAAAGAGGGTGGCGAAAAAAATCAGTAAAAATGCAAGGATGGGTAAGCCAAAAGCCGCTTCATCTGTTTCGGTAGCGAGCCAGTTACTTACCCCTTCCATAAAATAAACTCCCAGCACGATAGCCAATACAAAGCCAAGTAGGCCGATAATACTCATCAGCAGGCCTTTTTTATAGCCCTCATAGGCCCCTAAGCCCAAAAGAAGAAGGATGACTACGTCTACCGGCTCCAATTTAATTTGCCAATAGGAGTTTGACCTGCTCCGAAATCGCCTTGCCGTCTGCCTTTCCGGCCAACTCCTTGCTTGCCAATCCCATTACTTTGCCCATATCCTTGGGGCCCGTGGCACCAGAGCTCACGATGATGGCTTGAATGGCTTGTACCAGTTCCTCTGTAGACAAAGCTTTCGGTAAAAATTCCTGAATAATTGCCAACTCGGCCAATTCCACCTCGAGGAGGTCGGCACGATTTTGCTTTTCGTAGATTTCAGCTGAGTCCTTTCGCTGTTTAGCAGATTTGGTCAATACTTTCAATTCGTCCTCAGCACTCAATTCTCCAGAAAACCCTTCTTTGGTCTCTTCCAGTAAGATGATAGACTTGATCGCCCGCAAAGCGGTCAGCCTTACCTTGTCTCTTGCCAACATGGCGGATTTAATTTCGCCTTCTATTCTCTGCTTTAAGCTCATAAGTTTTAGTTTTGTGTTATCCCACTCTAAAGGGGTAAAAATACCCATTTTTCCATGCCGAAATGACAAAGCTAAGTGTAAATATCAATAAGATTGCCACCATAAGGAATGCCCGAGGAGCCAATAATCCCAATGTGGTCAAAGTGGCGCTGGATTGCGAACGTTTTGGCGCACAGGGGATCACCGTGCATCCTCGTCCCGATGAGCGGCACATTCGCTACCAAGATGTGTTGGACTTGGCACAAGTGGTCAGTACGGAATTCAATATTGAGGGCTATCCCGATGCACGATTTATGGAACTTATCCGAAGGGTGAAGCCTGCTCAAGCCACCTTAGTTCCTGATCCTCCCACGGCCATTACTTCCAATACCGGTTGGGATACAATCCAGCACCAAGCGATGCTTCGAGATATCGTCGCTGAGCTTCATGAGATCGGTACCCGAGTGTCTATTTTTATCAATCCAGAGGTCAAGTATTTCGAGCCGGCCAAGGCTACTGGCACAGACCGGGTAGAGCTCTACACCGAACCTTATGCGTCGGGTTATCCCTTAGATCGGGAAAAGGCCGTTCAGCCTTACGTGGAGGTGGCCAAGCTCGCCACTGAACTCGGTTTGGGACTCAATGCAGGCCATGACTTGGACTTGCATAATTTGGCCTACCTCAAGCAGCACATCCCTCAGTTGGAAGAAGTCTCCATCGGCCACGCACTGATCTGTGACGCCTTGTATTATGGATTGGAGAATACCATTCAGATGTACCGCCGGCAGCTTGAGCTGTAAGGTTTCCTAGTGTCGATATAATTAACTCTCTCAAGAGCTGCGTAATTCGTATTTCGTAATTCGTACTTTCAAAATGAAGCTGAATTTCAAAAAATCCGGCACCGGCCCCGGCCCACGGCTCGTTATCCTCCACGGACTATTCGGTTCCTTGGATAACTGGTTTTCTATTGCCAAGGAACTAGTAGATCATTACACCTTGTATCTCGTAGATCAGCGCAACCATGGGGATTCCCCCCATTCCAACGAATGGAATTATGGGGTCATGGTGGAGGATTTACGGGAGTTGCTCGATGCCGAGGGCTTGGATTCTGTGTACTTGATGGGACATTCTATGGGCGGAAAGACCGTGATGAATTTTGCAGTGACTTATCCTGATCGCGTACGCAAACTCATCGTGGGTGACATTGCCCCGAGGTACTATCCCATCCACCATCAGTTGATCTTGGAGGGCTTAAATGCCTTAGATCTTTCCAGTTTGCAATCTCGAAAAGAAGCGGATGAGCAGCTGGCTGCTTTCATTCCAGAACTGGGAATCCGCCAATTTTTATTAAAAAGTTTGGGTAGGGATTCGAACGGATTCGCATGGAAAGTCAATCTCCCGGTAATCACCGAGCAGATTGAAGAGGTGGGCAAAGCCTTGGAAGTGGGAACCGTTTTTGATGGCCCGACCTTATTTTTAGGAGGAGCGAATTCTTCCTACATACAGCAGCAAGATCTGCCAGATATCAACACCCATTTTCCAAATTCTGAATGGATCTCCATTCCAAATGCAGGGCACTGGCTTCATGCGGAACAGCCCCAAGCAGTGGTATCGGAAATGAGAAAATTTTTGGGTTAAAATTTGAACTGTCGCAAAAATTGCGACAGTTCTTTTTTGATGTATTTTTTTTCAGTTTGAGGGCTTTTTTAGGCGATTTAGGGAGCAGGAAACTCGTTAGTATCGGGTAAATACCCTATCTTAAGGATAATTAAACCCCATTTTTTTAACTATGAACAGTTCCCTTGAAATTTATAGATCCGAAGGAGAAACTCAAATCGATGTCCGATTTGAAAATGAGACGGTTTGGCTTTCTCTAAATCAAATTTCTTCCATGTTTGCTCGAGATAAATCCGTTGTTTCGAGACATTTAAAGAATATTTATTCTAGTGGGGAGCTTGATCTAAACTCAACTGTTGCAAAAAATGCAACAGTTCAACTTATTTCAGGATTGCTAGTTTAACCAAATTTTTCGCCTCAATTTTTTTTCATTCTCCAGTATCTTATAATGATGGAAATATCAAATTTCAAAACTGATGAACTAATCCTATTCAAGTCCTCTAATTCGGGAACTGAATTTCAAATAATTTTGGATGGGGAAAATGATACGGTTTGGGTCACAGAACAACAGTTAACCGAGTTGTTTGGAAAAGCAAGAAGAACAATCGGTGAGCACATTCGAAATATTTATAAAGAAGGTGAGTTGGATCAAAAGTCAACTTGGCGGAATTTCCGCCAAGTTCAGAAAGAAGGGGAAAGAGAGATAAGTAGGACCATCTCTGTTTTCAATCTTGATGTAGTAATTTCGGTTGGATACCGGGTAAAATCCTCGGTAGGTTTAGAATTCAGAAGGTGGGCCACCCAACGATTGAAAGACTACTTGATTAAAGGCTATGCAGTAAATCAGGAAAGGCTTTCCCAGCTTCAACAATCCTTCCAATTGATTCGTGAAGCTGCTCTCTCAGAAGATTTTTCAAAATCTCAGGTCAAGGAAATCATCGATGTCTTAGCTGACTATGCGATAGGATTAGATATTCTGGATGGGTATGACAAACAAAATCTGGAATTGGGAATGGTCCAACCCAATCCTGTTTTTCAGATTTCTTATCAAGAAGCCAAGTTGGCGATCGAAGAACTACGCATTAAGTTTGGAGCTTCCACACTTTTTGGGAATGAAAAAGATGACTCTTTCAAAAGTTCGATTTCTACAATCAATCAAACTTTTGACGGGAAGGAGCTTTATCCAAGTGTCGAGGAAAAGGCTGCACATCTTCTTTATTTCGTGGTAAAAAACCATTCCTTCACAGATGGAAATAAGCGGATAGCCGCCTGGCTTTTTGTATGGTATCTTGCGAAAAATAACTACTTGTTAAATTCAAAAGGGAACCCAAAAGTGGCCAACAATGCCTTGGCAACAATAACGCTGATGGTGGCATTAAGTAAGCCCGAGGAGAAGGAGTTGATGGTGTTGGTGATTGTGAATTCAATTAACAAGGACCATTGAAAATTTGATTCGCTGCTTCACTTAGTCAACTGGCGACAGTCCATAGCTCACAGATGTTCTAGTTTTCTATTGGAGGATAGACGCTAAACCACTTTGCACTACGAAACGGCTGTCAACCGTGGACTGTTGTCCGTTGACGATAATCACTTCACCTTCTTGCCATGCTTCATCACCAAGTCTACATCCTGAAGTAGGTTGATGTAGCGCAGCACGTCGCCTTTTACCGCGATGATATCAGCATATTTTCCTTCGGAGATGGTTCCATAATCCTTTTCCACCTTCATCGCTACCGCAGGCCAATAGGTTGCCGCCTTGATGGTAAGCAAGGGGTCCATTCCAAACTGGTTCACCCAAACATCCAGTTCGTTCCAGGTACTTTGGCTATGAAATTTCATCGGGATGCCACTATCCGTGCCGATAAGCATCACGACTCCACTTTCTTTGAGCTGGGCAAATTTTCTGGCCAAGGTAGGCTTGCGTACTGGGGTCAGCTGGAAGTAGGACATTCTACCTGGGAATCGGAGCGAAGCGCGAATGTCTCTTACGATAGAGTCAGGAAGCCCCAAATGCCAAGAGGTATCGTCTAATTTTTCTGGATTGTCGCGCACGAACTCGTAATTGAAAAGCCCTTCTACAGTTGGTGTCCAGAAAAGAGGCCCTAGGTTCATTTTTGCGGCACGCTCTTTCATTGCCTTC
>Ga0164293_10005634_pt1 | contig 10659 bp, 9 predicted proteins | sample GEODES118metaG_FD_111487 | JGI IMG/M metagenome (GOLD analysis project Ga0164293, IMG submission 111487) | Eutrophic lake water microbial communities from Lake Mendota, Wisconsin, USA - GEODES118 metaG | ecosystem: Environmental > Aquatic > Freshwater > Lake | place: USA: Lake Mendota, Wisconsin...
GGCCTTGGGCAGGAATTGACAGCCCAAGGCTGATTCCGTAGATTCTGGCATCGATTGTGAGGCCGAATGATCTGGTCCAAGCCGCTTTTTTCCACCGAAACAGGTGCGCCAATCCTGCCATCTTTCTCCACCGAAACATCGAGACAAACCCGGTTCCGCGGAGGGCGGACCGACATCACCACTGACAAGAAGGCAAGACAGACATGGCAAGCGGCACCGTGAAATGGTTCAACGCCACCAAGGGCTACGGCTTCATCCAGCCCGATGACGGCTCCCAGGATGTGTTCGTCCACATTAGCGCCGTAGAGCGCGCAGGCCTGCGTGAACTGCGCGATGGCCAGAAGATCAGCTACGAAATGGCCACCGACCGCCGCACCGGCAAGCAGAGCGCCGACCAGCTCAAGGTCAGCGGCTGAGCCGCCTCGCTGGCCTCCGGGCCAGCATGAGAAGGCCGCGAGGGCAGGACCGTCGGGCCGGGGCCAAAGGCCCTGCTTTCTCGTGCCGTGCACCGGCCCTGTCATCTTGCCCCACGCCGGCATCCCCGCATGGAGCCGGGATATCAGGCCACTGCCCCCGATTGCTGCTGTCAAACCGCGCGATGCCCGGTTCGACCCCGGTTCAAGGCCGGGATGAAGGCGGGTGGATCCGCCCAGGCGGAGGAGGCTGAGCGGGTCTCACCCCAAGCCAGCACGCCTCAAAACAGGAAATACCGCTGTGCCATGGGCAGCACCGCCATGGGCTCGCAGACCAGCAGTTCTCCATCCGCCGTCACGGCATAGGTTTCGGGGTCGATCCTGATATCCGGGGTGGCGTCATTGTGGATCATGCTTTTCTTGGAGATGCCGCCGCGCACGTTGCCGACCGCGACGCACTCCTTGGCCAGACCCAGCGCCTTCGCCCCGCCATTGGCCACGAAGGCCTGTGACACGAAGGTCAGGCTCGTCGCCGTCATGGCCTTGCCGAAGGTGCCGAACATCGGGCGGTAATGCACCGGCTGCGGCGTTGGGATCGAGGCATTCGGGTCGCCCATTGGCACGGCGGCAATCGTGCCGCCCTTAATCACCATCGAGGGCTTGATCCCGAAGAAGGCCGGGTCGAACAGCACAAGGTCCGCCAGCTTGCCCACGGCGATCGAGCCGATGTGCTTCGAGATGCCATGCGCGACGGCCGGGTTGATGGTGTATTTGGCGACATAGCGCTTGGCGCGGAAGTTATCGTTGCCATTGCCGGCATCCTCAGGAAGCGCACCGCGCTGCACCTTCATCTTGTGGGCCGTCTGCCAGGTTCGGATGATGACCTCGCCGACGCGGCCCATGGCCTGCGAATCCGAGCTCATCATCGAGAGCGCGCCCAGATCGTGCAGGATGTCCTCGGCGGCAATCGTCTCCTTGCGGATGCGGCTTTCTGCGAAAGCCAGATCCTCGGGAATTGACGGGTCGAGATGGTGGCAGACCATCAGCATGTCGAGATGCTCGTCGAGCGTGTTGACCGTGAAGGGCCGCGTCGGATTGGTCGAGGAGGGCAGTACGTTGTGAAGCCCGGCCACCTTCATGATGTCGGGTGCGTGGCCTCCGCCGGCCCCTTCGGTATGGAAGGCGTGGATCGTGCGGCCCCTGAAGGCGGCAATCGTGTCGTCGACATAGCCGCTCTCGTTCAGCGTGTCGGAATGCAACATCACCTGAATGTCGTAATCGTCGGCAACGCTCAGGCAGTTGTCGATCGCAGCCGGCGTTGTGCCCCAGTCCTCATGCAGCTTCATGGCGCAAGCCCCGGCCTCGATCATCTCGATCAGCGCGGCAGGCGTGGCGGCATTTCCCTTGCCGGAAAAGGCCAGGTTCATCGGGAAGGAATCGGCGGCGCGCAGCATCTGCGCCATGTGCCATGGGCCGGGCGTGCAGGTGGTTGCCGAGGTTCCCGCCGAAGGGCCAGTGCCGCCACCGAGCATGGTGGTCAGTCCGCTCATTAGCGCATCCTCGATCTGCTGCGGGCAGATGAAGTGGATATGGCTGTCGAAGCCGCCGGCCGTGATGATCTTGCCCTCACCGGCGATGACATCGGTGCCGGGCCCGATGATGATGGTCTGGCCCGGATCCAGATTGCCGAACCCGGCTTGGATATCCGGGTTGCCGGCCTTGCCGATGCCGCTGATGCGGCCGTTCCTGATGCCGATATCGGCCTTGACGATGCCCCAGTGGTCGAGGATCAACGCGTTGGTGATGACGGTGTCGGCGGCGCCCTCCGCATTGGTCAATTGGCCTTGGCCCATGCCGTCGCGGATAACCTTGCCGCCACCGAACTTGACCTCCTCGCCATAGGTCGTGAAGTCGCGCTCGACCTCGATGTAAAGGTCGGTGTCGGCCAGTCGGACCTTGTCGCCGATGGTCGGGCCGAACATGTCGGCATAGGCGGCGCGGGACATCTTGAAAGGCATGGCAGGCTCCTTCGCCAGGTTTGCGGAATGGAAGACTGCGGATCAGCTCGCGCCGGCGGCCAGCGCCAGCCCTGCGGCAGCAACGCCTGCCCCGGCGAGCCGGACCGGCCAGTGCCGCCCCGCAGACGCAGCCAGCGCTGCAAGGCCAAGGCCCGCCACATGCAGCAGCACACTCGCCAGAATGAAGCCGCCGGCAAAGGGCAGGGGCTGGCCATGCAGTTCCATGCCGTGGGCCGCGCCGTGTGCGATGCCGAACACGGCGATGGCGATCGCTCCCAGCCAGACCGGGGCCTCAAGGCGGAGGGCTATGGCGCTGCCGAGCAGCACGACCGAGGCGAGGATCATCGTCTCCACCGCCGGCACCACAAGCCCGCCTTGCGTCATGGCAAAGCCCGCGGCCATCGCCACGACGAAGGCGGCAGGCCAGGCCAGCATCGCGCCCCTGCCGCGCAGGGCCGCCCAGAGCCCGACCGCCAGCATCGCCAGCACATGATCGAGCCCTGCGAAGGGGTGGCCCAACCCTGAGGCAAACCCGCCGCCATGGCCCGGATGGGCGAGGGCAGGGGATGCGGCAGACAGCGCGATGGCAAGGGCAAGGATACGGTTCATGCGGAAGAAGCCTTTCAAGTTACGCCTTGTCGGCAGGAATCTGGACGGTGTGGTGCGCAATGCTGCGGAACAGTCGTTCAAAGCGCACCCATCACCTTGCCCTGGAAGCCATAGACATCGCGGGAGCCGGCCATTTCCACGAGCGTCACCTCGCGGGTCTGGCCCGGCTCGAAGCGCACGGCGGTTCCGGCGGCAATGTCAAGGCGGAAGCCGCGAGCCTTGCTGCGGTCAAAGCTCAGCGCATCATTGGTTTCGAAGAAATGATAGTGGCTGCCGACCTGGATCGGCCTGTCGCCGGTGTTCGAGATGGTGAGGGTCACGGTCCTGCGCCCGGCATTGAGCGTGATGTCGCCAGCCAGTGTGGTCACCTTGCCCGGCTCCAGCGCCTGGCTGGCCGAACGGATCGGCTCATGCACGGTCACCAGCTTGGTGCCGTCAGGGAAGGTGGCTTCCACCTGCACGTCGTGGATCATCTCGGCAATGCCGTTCATCACCTGCCCGGCGCTGATCACATGCGCGCCAGCCTCCATCAGGTCCGCCACCGAACGACCGTCGCGCGCGCCTTCGATGACGAAGTCGGTGATCAGCGCCACCGCCTCGGGATAGTTCAGCTTGACGCCGCGTTCGAGCCGTCGGCGCGCCACCATGGCGGCCATCGAGATCAGCAGCTTGTCCTTTTCGCGGGGCGACAGCATCATGGCCGGAGCATCCTTGGTTCAGGTTTGCCAACTGCGCGGCAGGGGCGCGCCTGTCAGGTTGATCATGAAGCGGGCGAGGTCAGCCCTCAAGGCCGCCGCATCGGGGGAGAGGAAACGGGCGATCAGCATGCCGTCAAAGCCGCTGACGCCGCACTCCGAAACCGCGTTTGCCAGCGCCGCGCGCGCCGCGTCGAGGCGGGCCAGAGCACCGGGCGCGACCATCAGAACCGTCGCCACCGCCCGCGCGCCGCCGGCAATCGCCGGACGGCTCAGGATGTCGGCCACGTGCCCTTCGAGCCGCACATCCTCGGCAAAGATCAGCCGCCCGCCGCGCCGGATGCGCCAGCGGTCGCGCAAGGCGGCCTCATCCAGCGCCTCGCCCATGGCAGCGCGCCCGAAATAGACGCTCTCGCAGGCGATCAGCGTGGCATCGGGTGCGATCTCTGCCTCGAGATGGCGGCGAAGATGGGCCCGCCCGAACAGGATCGCCTCCTGCGGCAGCCAATGCAGCACAGCGCCGGCCCCGACCTCCAGACGGGTGGATACCTCGGTGGCCGGCCCCTGGCTGCGGTAGATTTTCTCGGCGGCCTGGGTGGTCACTACCGCTGCTGCCCCTGCCTCGACCGCGATGGACGTGGCCAGCGCGTCGCCGCCGGTCATGCCGCCGCCGGTGTTGATCAGCACAGCCTCGCAAGACGGGTTGAAGGTGTTGGGGAACCGGGCGCGAAATCCGCCGCTCTCGGCCACTTCGGTCCGGACCGTGCGCCCGCCGGCGCAGGCAAAGCGCACCCGGACACCGCCGCGTGCCCGCACATAGCCCGGCATGATCGGGGGTGATGACAACTGCTCCATGGCAATGCCACCGTCGTCGCGTCTCGGAACATCAAGCATGCGTGTTGTCTTAACTCCCTGCACAAATCATCGCGCCTGCCCAATTCACCCGCAAGGGTCGGAGAATGCGGGCGCTGCACGAATTTTGGGCAACAGGGGCGCCGCTCAGGTCTTCCGGGACGGTGTGTCACGGCACTGTCGGCGCTATGATGCTCGGAGCACTAGCGCGGGCAAGGATTGCGATGCTATCATCTGGCCATGACGCGCGATGGTTTTGCCTTGTCTTCGGTCCATGCTCAGGCCCTTGCATCGGCCTTGGCGCTGCTGCTGGCCAGCCCGATGCTGGCTCAGGCGCAGCCCTCGCGCAAGCAGCCCGCACCCGAATCGTCAGCCGCCATGCAGGCCTGTCCAGAATTTGGCCCGGGCTTTTTCCGCCAGCCGGGAAGCAGCACCTGCGTCAAGATCAGCGGGTTCGTCCGTGGCGAGGTCAGGGTCCGCGATCGCCGCAGCGAGGTGTTTACCCCCGCTCCCCTATCCGGTGGGTCAACCCGCATCCAGCCCGCCGCTCGCGCCGATCTCAGGCTGGAAGCCGTGTCATCCACGGCCAATGGCCCATTCCGCGCCGTGGTCGAAGTCAGAGGCCTGCACCCAGGCGGAGGGCACTGACGGGAACCATGCTCACACGCCACCGCCCTTGCGGCAGCGCATAATCCCGGATCACGATGGAAAGCGGTCCGGGCGCCACGAACGTCCGCCGAAAGCAAGGGCAAACGAGCCAGCCGTCGCAGCCAGCATGATGATCAGGAAGGCGGGCGGCCATAGCGGCGTCAACGCCCCGGAGGCATAGGCCACCGCCGAGCCGACGCTGAGCTGGACGAAGCCATTGAGACCGGCTGCGGCGCCTGCCAGATCAGGCCGCACCGACAGCGCCGAGGCCGTGGCGCTGGGAATGGTCAATCCGTTGCCGATACCATTGAGCATCAGCGGCACGAACAGCAGCGCCGGGGCCCATGTGGTCACGAACGGCATCAGCGAGGCAACGCCGACAGCAGCCATGGAAAGCGCGATGCCGAGCGGGATCATCCGCGCCGCGCCGATGCGCTGGCTGAACCGGCCGGTCAGGAAATTGCCCATCATGTAACTGCCGGCCATGATCACGAAAAACGCGCCATAGACCTCTGGCCCGGCCTTCATGTGCTCGACCACGGCATAGGGAGCTCCGGCAATGAAGCTGAAGAAGGTCGCCGAGGTCAGTGTCAGGATGGCGCTGTTGATCACGAAGGCCCGCTCGCGCATCAGCACGGGGAAGGCCCTGAACGTGTCCATCACGCTGGCCGGCAGGCCTGTACGTTTCAGGGTTTCAGGCAGTTTCAGCAGCGCGCCCAGCGTCGCGACCACGCCGACCAGCGCCATCAGCGCGAAGATCGTGCGCCAGCCATGGGTCTTCTCGACAAAGCCGCCGACCAGAGGCGCCAGCATCGGGGCCACCACCATCGCCATGGTGACATAGCCTAGGATGCTCGCCGCCTCGTCCTTGTCGCCCATGTCGCGTGCGATGGCGCGGGTCAGCGCGAACGCCGTGCCGGCCCCCACCGCCTGAAGCATCCGGGCCAGCAGCAGCACGACGAGATTGCCCGACAGCAGCCCCACCACCGAACCTGCCGCGAACAGCCCGAGCCCGGCAATGATGCAGGGCCTCCGCCCGATGCGATCCGACAGCGGGCCGACCACAAGCTGCGACAGCGCCACCGCTGCCAGATACAGCGTCAATGTGAGCTGGATCGTTCCGTAATCGGTGCCCAGCGACCGCGCGATGGCTGGTGTTGCCGGTGCCAGCACGTTGAGCGCAAAGGGCTGCACCGCGCTGCACACCACGAGAATCGCCAGCGAGGGCCGGATCGGGAGGGGGCCGCTGGTCATGCCGGGTGGCTTTCTGTCTGGCTTTCCTTGGCGCGCACGCGCTGCCGGTGCAAGGTATAAAGGCCGCTGCCGACGATCAGCCCGGCGCCGGCGAGGGCCGGCAGGTCAGGCCATTCACCCCAGACAGCGACACCGATCACGATGGCGAAGACCAGCACCGTATAGCGGAAACCTGACACCAGTGAGACATCCGCATCGCGATAGGCCACGATGATGGCGTAGTTGCCGAGAGCCACGAATACGGCCGCCGCGATGAGGAACAGCGTCGGCTCCAGTTGCAGCGGCTGCCAGACCTCGGCCAGTCCGATCAGCCAGCCCATCAGGCAAACCACGGCCGTGGTCGAGAAGGTCACCACCGAAGACGGGATGTCGACCCCGATCCGGCGCGTCAGCAGATCGCGCACGCCGACCAGGACGGCGCTGGCCAGGGCCACCAGCGAATAAACATTGAAACCGTCGGCTGAAGGCCTGACGATGATCAGCACTCCGGCAAAACCAACGCAAATGGCCAGCCAGCGCCGCCAGCCGACCCGTTCGATGCCGAGCATCGCGGCCATGGCCACAACGATCAGCGAGGCTGCCTGCAGGATCGCGGTGATGTTGGCCAGCGGCAGCTTCGCCAGTGCGGTGATGAAGGTGAAGGCGATGACGCCCTCGAGCAGCCCGCGCAGCACCACCAGAGGCTGGGCCAGCGCCTTCAGATCGCTGAACCGGCCAAAGCTGCGCACCAGGGCCAGCGCCGCTAGCGTGGCGAACAGGCCGCGCACGGCGAGGACCTGGCCGGTCGGATAGGTGGCCGTGGCCAGCTTGACCAAAGCATCGTTGACCACGAACAGCGCCATGGCGGCCACCATGGCCAACACGCCGCGCCTATTGCTGGCCAGGGAGGCGCGCGGTGCGAGAGAGGCACGGGCCATCAGCGTGTCATGCCCGGTCGACCCCGGCAAAGCGCGCAAGGCGGAACGGCGCAAGGTCGAAGCGCGTCGTGCCGGTGATGCTGATGTCGGCCATGATCTCGCCGATGACGCTGGCGAACTTGTAGCCATGGCCCGAACAGCACGAGGCAAACGCCACCTGCTCAGCACCGGGCATGGTGTCGATCACGAAATGCTCGTCGGGCGTCACGGTGTATATGCAGCCCTTCAGCGCCAGGGCCTCTCCGGTCGCGTCGGGGAAGTAACGTTCGAGCGCGTCCTTGAGAAACTGCACCTGCCGGGTGCTTGGTGTCCGGTCAGGTTGGGATGGATCGATCGGCTCGCGCCCGAAATGCGGCCCGCCGAGCTTGAAGCCGGGGTGTTCCCACAGCGGGAATCCATAGAAGTTGCCTTCCTCGACGGTCAGGATGAACACCGGAAGCCGGCCCATGCGGAACGGCTCGGGGTTCTTCACCGAATACCAGCCAATGGCCTGCCTCACGGTCCTGAGATGTGGGGCCAGCGCCGGGTTGAGCGTGTCCATCCACGCGCCCGAGGTCAGCACCAGCCGTCCAGCTGTGTAGGTGCCCTTGTCGGTCACCACCTTGACCCCACCATGGGCCGTGGTCGACCATTCCAGCACCGGCTCGTTGGTGCGGATCACCGCGCCTGCCGCCTGGGCCAGCCCGACATGGGCATAGATCGCCCGCTCGGAGGCCACGAAACCGCCATCGGGCTGCCAAAGGCCGATCTGACCCTCTGGCAGGCGGAAGGCCGGAAAGCGCCGCATGATCTCGCCGCGCGACAGGATCTCGTGGACAAGACCGTGGTCGAGGCACGAGCGCTGCGAGCTTTCGACGAAACCGGCCCTTTCCGGTGCGATGTCGATCGAGCCGGTGATATGCAGCAAGTCAAGCCCGGCCTTCTTGCCGGTCTCGGCCCAGAGTTCGTGCGCGCGGCGCACCATCGGCACATATTGTGTGCCTTCGAAGTAGGCGAGGCGGATGATACGCGTCATGCCATGGGAAGAACCCATGCCGTGGCCGAGATCGAAGCGCTCCAGCCCAAGCACGCGCTGACCGCGCTGTGCCAGATGCCAGCAGGCCGCCGAGCCCATGCCGCCGACGCCGACGACGATCACGTCATAGCTGTGTCCCGACATGCCCGCTCTTGCCACCTGTCGCCACGCCGCTTTGCCCGCCCCGGCGGCCATAGAGGCGCCACCCGGCACCTTGCCGGGTTCGCATCGCAATATCCGACCCACTGGCTTCGGAACCTGCGTATTTCTCGTAGGCCAGCCCTGATCGGTGGTCCATGTGCCGGGGCACATGCCAGCATGACAAAAGCGCGCAGGCACAGCTAGAGCCTGCGAGGAAGGCAAATGTTAACCATACGTCAGTCATTGGCCGGTAGCATGCCAGCTTACTTCATTGAAGATGCTGGGACACATCGCTTTGGCTCGGTCGACAACGATCACAGTTTCGCAGGTTGGCAGTGCAGACACGGCTGCGGCTGTCTGCCCGCACCGCGACCATGTCGTGCCTTTGGCAACGCCGGCAATTCCCGGAGCTGCCCATGAGTCTGCTTGAGCGGGCCCGCAAGCTGATCTGGCCAGCGGCGCACGGCGTCGCGGAGGCGGCACCGGCTCCCGTGGCAAGGGCTCGACCCGCCGAAAAGCGCGCGGCCAACGAGCCGGATGCCGGCCACCTGCATTTTCGCCAGTCGATCGACATGATCGAGCATGATGTCTCGAATGCACTCGACCGGTTGACGTCCTTGATGTCCACCTCCGGGCAGATCACCACCGAGACCGCAGCGGACCTCGAACAGATCCACGCTGGCATGGCGGCCTTGCGCGAGGCGGCGGGCATGGCCAACCGCGATGTCGCGGAACTGGCCGAAGCCTCGGCGCAGGTCTCCATCAGCGCCGCCACTGTCAGCAGCAATGTCGCCCTGGCGCGACAGAGCGTCGATGAAGTCTCGCGCGTGGCCTCCTCCGCCAACGACATCATGTCCAGCCTATCGACCGCCTCGGGCGAAATCTCCGGCATGGTCGACACCATCGCGCTGATTGCGCGGCAGACCAATCTGCTGGCCCTCAACGCCACCATCGAGGCGGCCCGCGCGGGCACAAGCGGCCGCGGGTTCGCCGTCGTGGCTCAGGAGGTCAAGACCCTCTCGGTCGAGACAGCCCGGCGCGTCGCCGACATCCGCAACAGGGTCAAGGTTCTCGAAGATGCCACCTCGCGCTCGTTCGGGGCGATTTCGGATATTGCAGGGCTGATCGGCAACGTCACGCCCATGGTCTCGGCCATTGATGACGCCATGCAGATCCAGGCCATGTCGGTCGGCGAACTGACACGGCGCACGAAAAAGACCGCCCGCTTCATCGAGACGGTGGCCGCCAGGGTCGGCGCGGTCGACAGCGCCGCGACGACCGCGACCGAGCGCAGCCTGCGCGGCTCCGAAGCCTCCGGCAAGGCCATCCAGGAAGCGGCCAATGTCTCGCGTTTCGTGGCGTCGATCCGGCAGGCCGGTTTCGCAGCACGTCGGCGGCATGACCGATATCCGCACGAGATGCCGCTGCTCATAAAGGCCGGGCACGGATCATGGCGGGCCTCCACCATCGACGTCAGCCGTGGCGGCACCCTGATCACAAGGCCCGAAACCGTCGATCTTGTCCGCAATGACAAGATCGAACTGGTATTCGACGGCCTCGGCGAGATGCTGGCCACCGTGGTCGGCGTCAGCCCCGTCGGCCTGCATTGCTCGTTCGATAATCTCGACAACCAGGCCGGGCTGCGCTTCGCCGAATGTGTTGCAGGCGTGCATGACAACTACCAGCCACTCATCAACCGCGCCCAGAAGGCCGCGCACGATGTGGTCGACGCGATGCATAACCTGATCCAGCACGGCGAGGCCACCGAACCGGTGCTGTTCGAAACCTCCTACAGGCCGGTGCCTGACAGCGACCCGCCGCAGTTCGAGACGGCTGGCCTGCATCACCTGCGCGCCATCCTGCCGCCGATCTGCGATGGCGTCCTCAATGAGGATGAGCGCCGGGTCTATTGCGTGGCCGTCGACCGCAACGGCTATGTGCCGGTGCATAACCGCTTCTTCTCGCACCAGCAGCGCAAGGGCGATCCGGTCTGGAACGCGGCCCATTGTCGTGACCGCCGCTTCTATGACGACAGTGCCGGCATCACAGCGGCGCGCTCGGTGCGGTCCTTCGTGATCCAGTCCGTGCGCCGCGACA
>Ga0164293_10005635_pt1 | contig 10658 bp, 9 predicted proteins | sample GEODES118metaG_FD_111487 | JGI IMG/M metagenome (GOLD analysis project Ga0164293, IMG submission 111487) | Eutrophic lake water microbial communities from Lake Mendota, Wisconsin, USA - GEODES118 metaG | ecosystem: Environmental > Aquatic > Freshwater > Lake | place: USA: Lake Mendota, Wisconsin...
AAGATGCACTTATTGCACAAATGGCAGCAAAAGATAAGCATCAAGACGAACTTATTTCCCAAATGGCCGCAAAAGATAAACAACAAGACGACCTTATCAAGCAAAACCAGGAACTGCAAAACACCATGAGAGAAATGATTCCCCATATCGGCAATAACAACAATACCACGAATACCAACAGCAATAATACATTCAACGTCCAGCTTTACCTTGAGAAAGAATGCAAAGACGCCATCAGCTTACAAGACTTTATTAAAAACATCGAAATCAACATGAGTCATTTGGTGGCAATTTCCAAGGACGGCTACGTGGACAGCATTAGCAAACTTCTCATCCAGTCACTCAATAATATGGCTGTAACTGACCGCCCGCTTCATTGTACCGACCTGAAACGCGAAACGGTATATATAAAAGACATGGAAACGTGGAATAAAAGCACTGCGGATGCGCCAATCATGAACGGATTGATAAACAGCATCGAAAATAAATATTATGCCGAGGTGAAACAATACGTGCGAGACAATCCACAAGCTCGCGAGTTGGACACGCCCGAATACAATTTCTATGCAAAAGCATGTGTCCATTCACTTGGAAACTATGAAGACCACGATAAACTCAACAAGAAAATATACAAGAAGGTTTTGCCTGAAATAAAGCTGGATAAAACAACTGCATCATAATATTTTTGGGTTATTTTTACACAATATATTTGAGAGAATGGAGAACCTGACCAATAACCGACTCATTATTTTCGCGTAAATACATGAAAATAATGGATTTTACACAAGCGAAGATTAGAAAAGACATGCAATGATATAAATATATACCAGATATGTATATTATGTTTCATGTTCCACGAGTTATAGACCATTACGAATATTTACCCGATAAAATACAAGAAATCGTAAATATACAATCGAACGAATGTTTGATTTGTTTGGAAATCTATACAGACGATAAAGCCGCGCCGATTGATTGGAAAACACAGAAAATATACTTAAAACTATGTGAGTGCGGTGGGTGGTTACACATTTGCTGTGTAAATAGATGGTATAGTGTAGCAAATACTTGTCCAATATGTCGGCAATTCATGACCATACCCGTTTCAAAAGGCTTTGCGTTTTTCTTAGATATGAACAATTGTAACATGTCGAAAATATTAATGTTTATAATTTATTGTTTTCAAATATGGAACATATTTCTGTGGTCTATAATGGCGACACTGTGTAGTTATCACATATATTCTAGATATGAGACGACCGGTCCTAATATATTCACGGAAGATGATGATGATATGTTTGCATTAGATTTTGACGACCCAAGCTTGTGAACATATAAATGTGTCGATGTTCCCACAAATATAGTTCCCATCAAAACGGTTATATAAATTTGTGTTGCAGTTTTCTGAAAATGGACATTTTAAAAATGTCCATTTTTGAAAAGCGAGGCCATTTCTTTTTTCTGAAAATATGAAAAATCAGTTTTGCTGCATAATGCTGTAAATCCCGAAAAACCCAAATTAGTTTGACTGCATACTTTTTTTTGTGATTTTTGCGTAGAAAGGTTTAGGAGATTTTCTCATTAGGAATATATCCTAATTTATGCCTAATATAAAGTCGCTAAAAGTCGCATCGACTCATGAATGTATTCCATGTAACTATACGTGCAGCAAAAAAAGTGACTTCAATAAACATCTAATGACTGCAAAACATAAAAAACTAATAAATCCTAATGAAAAGTCGCCAAAAGTCGCCACTGAAAATATATGTATATGTGGAAAAGTATACAAGCATATGCCGAGTCTATGTTGCCATCGAAAAACATGTAAAGTATATATTAACAGTGGCGACAAATCAGGTAATCCATTTGAACTCACGAGCGCGTCTGCATGTGTTGATATACACAATAGTCCAGCTGCAATTGTCGAGCTACTCCGTCAAAACCAAGAGTTCAAGCAACTGATGATTGACCAAAACAAACAGATGCAAGAAACCCAACTACAGTTGCAGCAGTCATACGCCCAAAATAACGAACTGCAACACCAAATGGTGGAAATGTTCAAAGAAGGAAAAACGATTAACAACAACAATAACACATCGAATAAGTTCAACCTGAATTTTTTCCTGAACGATACATGCAAAGACGCAATAAGCATCACCGATTTTCTCCGCAACCTGAATGTTCACATCGACGAACTGGAATACATCGGCAACCACGGATATGTGAATGGCATGACCAAAATGATCATGGCCCGCCTCAAAGACATGGATATTACAAAGCGCCCCATTCACTGTACCGATATTAAGCGAGAGACCATGTATATCAAGGACGACGCGGGATGGAGCAAAGACACAGAAGAGCTATCCAAACTCCGCAAAATTTTGAGCCGTATTTCCATGAATAACTACAGAACCGTCCCCGTTTGGAGAACTGCGCACCCAGATTGTGAAGTAATGGAGAGCCGCAACTACGAATTCTGTTACAAAATGATGCGCGCTATATTGGGCGACGTCGAAGACGAGCAAATCAAGTTAGACAACAAGATTATCAAGACAATGGCAAAAGAGTTGTTCGTGAACAAAACAACATAATGCTTTTGGAAAATTGATATAAACGTACGCCATAAATTATAATAATATACTAACGTAAATCATTATAATCCATTTACGAACAATGCCAAATTATAATTGTGAAAAGTGCAACAAAGAATTCTCGCAGAGGTCTCATTATGTCCAACATACGAAGCGAAAAACATCGTGTGTGCGCGGCACTCCATCGTCAAGCGCGAGCAACTCATTAGAAGAACCCACGCCAGCCACCTCACCTGAACAATCACCAGAAAACTCACCCCAGCAATCGCCTGAACAATCAGCGACCCCGACACGTATGTCAATTACAACCGCGTCATGTGCATCAATCTGCAGACATTATGACACTGTATTAAACGTCGACAAGACCACCTACATGTCTACAAACGACGAACCCACCCCAATGAAGTGTGTAAAAGAGTTAATCGACTCCATTCCAGCCGATTTCTGGTCAAGTCCCGATTTACGTATAATGGACACCTGTTGCGGAAATGGCAATTTCGGCGTCCACATATATCACAAGTTAATCGACCACCATGAACCCCATATAGTGTTACAAAATATGCTCGAATTCAACGACATCAATGCGCAGCGTCTCGATAATGTCCGCGAAATGTTCGATGTGGCCAATTACCAACTACAAATCACACATCACGACTTTCTAAAAACGGCATACCCGACCAAATACGACCTGGTTGTCGCAAATCCGCCGTATGCAAAGCTATTGGAAAACGGCAAGCGCGCATCGAAGAATCACAATTTAATCAAGGATTTTATCCAAAAAACACTGGACGTATTAAAACCAGACGGATATTTGTTGTTTATCACCCCGGATAATTGGATGTCGTATGCAGACCGCAACGAGCTCATCAAAATTCTAACACGATTGCAAATCGTGCGACTCGATATTCATCGAGCAAAGCGATATTTCAAGAAAATCGGGTCCAGTTTTACATGGTATTTAATTCAAAACAGGCCAGCACATCGCAATATTACAGTGTCAGGAATATGGAAAAAGAATGAATACATGAGTTCCGTTCCATCGATTGAGAGAAAATACATCCCACTTCTATACACAGAAGAAATCTATAGTATATTGGCAAAGACAATCGACAGAGAAACCCTCCCCAAATATCGTGTAGAAACCAGTAGCGATTTACATCGATATACAAAGCGAGAATTCATTCGAGACGTGGCAGACGATGTATACAAGCATCGGTTAATTCATACTCCAAAGCAAACGTGTTACGCGTCGAGGCCACATAAATTTCAGGACGGATATAAGGTGTTTATGTCAACAACCGACAAATATAATGTGTATGTAGATAATTGTGGGATGACGCAGTCAATCGTTTTCATACGATGTAGTAGCATAGAAGACGCAAATCGCATCAAACAAATACTGGAACACCCGCTGTATGTGTTTATTAATAACATTTGTAGATGGGGGAACTTTAATAATATTCGCATATTGCAGAGTTTTCCTATTCCGCAGGTCGATGTGGTCGATGAAAACAGTATTTATAGTTACTTCAATATAAGTGACGAAGAAAAACGGTTTATTTCCGAACATTAAGTCATAAACATGCCCATAAACATATGCCCACAAACCTAATAAACATATGTTGATATTGTATTTCAACATATATTTATGGAATCCCGGCCGGACTGGAATAGCTATTTCAAAGAAATTGTGCAAGTAACATCGAAGCGCTCGCCATGCGAGCGACTCAAAGTCGGGTGTTTAATTGTAAAAGACAATCGTATTATTAGTCAGGGGTACAACGGTTTTTTACCGGGGTGTCCGCACACGAGCATTGTAAGAGACAATCACGAACAAGCAACAATACACGCAGAACAAAATGCAATCTGTGATTGCGCGAAGCGCGGAGTATCGTGTAACGACGCTACTGCATATATAACACACTATCCCTGTTTGATTTGTACGCGGTTATTAATTGCGGCCGGTGTTCGCGAAATAAAATACATCGAAGATTACCGGAATGACGAGCTGGTCGAGTATTTCGTACAGCAAAAAAGTATTTGTTTAGTTAAGTTACAATAAAATGTGCCGATTATGAGGTTGCCCGGTATGGTTTGTCGATTATATATTGTTTATTCTTTTTTCGTTTTGTAATTAGGGTCGGCATTGTCGCATAGTTGTGGAATATGTCCGGTAATCGTCTTAAACAATTCAATGCATCTGGATTCATAAGCATGATATGTTTGAGCAACCACCTGAATCATTTCCCCGAGAATTTCGACAGATACGGTTGTATCCGGTAGCTTCCAGCTATAAAACTCCCACTTATTTCCCAGCAACAAATCGTGTTCGATAGTATGATACAAATGCGCATTTGTGACAGACATCTTGCCTGGGTTGGGTTCTCCGTGCTTATTCATTCGCTCGGCGACACAATGGCCACATAAATACGACCCCCATCGCGCCTTCATTCCGGTACGGGTTCCGCCGATTTTCATAATTTCAGCATTTCGCGTAATAATATAAATATGTTCGGCGGTTTCCTTCCATTTTTCTTCGTCGGCTGGAACGGTTTGTACTGTCGTACGCCGTGCAGTGCCGTCGTCCAATACAACATCCGCCATTTTGATGAAGTTTGACCCGGTCGCTCGATTACAATAATCGAATATAGTGAGTGGTTCGGCCAACAGTGGCTTTCTCCATTTCGAACGCGCAATTTCGCCGGCCATAAACTTGGGATTAGATAACATGATTGATGTAAAGCTGATTATAACGGTGTTATGCAGTCAATACATCCCGTCAGTCGTATCAATTTTTTATACAGGGTGTGTCAAAGTACTTTTCACAGTAGTGAATCTGTAATTACAAAAAAAACGAATTTGTGAAATTATTTGTAATTTACAACTGTGATTTTGTAAATTACAACTGTAATCTGCAAAAATTGTGTAAATATTTGAGTCTATAATAAAAGCGATTGAATTTTTATTATATTTTTTAAGGTAGTCTATACTATGGCCAATGAAGAGTATTCTATAAGAATAGAATGCGTTTGTGTCATGTTTGTTTTACTTATAGAGGTATGTAATTTACTCTGCTTGTACCGGTTCAGGCTCCTGTGCAGATTCAGGCATTAGTATAGGTGCAGGTTCGGCTACAGGTTCAGGTTCCTCTGCCGGTTCCGGTATAGGCTCCAATGTTTGTATGAGTGTAGGTTCCGGTATAGGCTCCAGTAGTTGTATGGGTTCAGGTTCTGGTGCTTGTATGGGTTCAGGTTCTGGTGCAGGTTCGACTACCGGTTCTGGTGCTTGTATGGGTTCAACTGCAGTTTGGTTATTACCAGACCGGCCACTTTCTGCCCAAGACCTATTCTCTGGTTTGATATTAATTACTAACGACTTAATATACTCTTCATCGTCCTCGCGACTTCAACGAGAGCGAGAGCGAGAGCCGGAACGAGAGCTGCATCGAGAATCATCGTGATGACTACGTCTGTGTCTACGACCGCGTCTCTCATATATGTTCACGTTGGCACCCTCGCTGTAATTAGGTCCGGGTCCGTAGCCGTAGCCAGGTCCGTAGGGACCAACACCTGGGTAACCGTAAGCACCCAATATGCCCTGGCCCAAAGGTCCAGAACCCTGTCTCGCCTGTTCAAGCACCTTCAACATATTGTTGTCGTTGTTTGCGTTGGCAAGACCATCGCGAAGACGATTCGTCTCAATCTCATCGTTCTTCTCTTTGAGAGAGCAGCAGCACTCAGCGATTTGCTTGCCGAGTTCCTGTGTATTCTTAAGAGCATCGTATTTCGCCTCCGCCATCTGGGCAGAAACGAGCGCGCTTAACTTCTGGGATTCCAATTGAGTCATAGCGAACTGTTGAGCAGACTGGGTAGCCAAATCGGACTTAGATTTCAAGATTTCTATCTGGGTCATTGCGAATTGATTGTCAGACTTGGATGATAAGAACTGTCCCATCTTCTGCTGCTCCAATAATAAAGCAGCATACTGGGAAGAAGCCTGCGAGGATAAATCAGACTTAGACCTCTCTACTCCAACTGCCACAGCGGAAAATCCAGTAGATAAGGCAGTTCTGGTCTCCCAAGCACTGTCATTAATAGACTTTCCTAGAATGTTACTCATTTGAACAACTTCTCCGTGCATTTCGGCAGCCGAAACATTCATTGCATTTAAAATAGAGTGGCGAGTATCAGTGATTTTAGTATCCAAAAATCCTTGAGATGTGACAGTGGTAACGCGGTTCTCGCCAGCATTGCGCTCAATGGAACCGAGCAATGTTCCGCTTGCATTTTGTGATGCATTTACAGCATTGGCACCATTGCGCTCAATGGCAATAGCCAAATCACGTGCGCTATCAGCGGAAGCCTGGCGACTGGCCGCATCAGTCACGGTTGTAGTAAGGCGGTTCTCGCCAGCGACCTTCTCAATAGCGGTCATAATAACACCATGTCCTCGCTCAACAGCAGAGCCGAGTTGACTGCCGTTGCGCTCAACTGCGGACACAGTTTGTCCAGATGTACGTTCAATCGAATTGCTGTTCAAATAGGTCCCCTTCTCGATTGCGTCGCGAAGACCGAGTGTTGTCTGGTGAATGTCCTTTGTAATACCGGCGTGACTGGCAGTAAGGTTACGCTCGCTATCGTTAATTGCTGTAAGAACCTCAGTCTCGTCTCTGGGGTCGTAGGCATACGGGGGGGCAAAGTTTTGCCATTGCTGGAATGGCGGAGTGGGCATCATGTTTGTCGGTGCTGACATATACTAACTAGTAATATTTTATTCACAGCCAAAAATATACTTCCAGCTAAAAGCGATAAATGCATATATGCAGTAACATTTGTGCACCATATGCAACTATTTGTAAACATGTAAACTACTGTTGTAGTTGTGTAATCACAGTTGTAATTTATATTTGTCACCACCGCTGCATATTAGGTAAGCCATTTATTTAGGAATACTATTTTATCAAACTATAAATTATAAATGACGTCCCAGTATAACAGACTATTATATGACAACTATTGTTTACAATATCACTGTTCTCAGTTAACAACCCGCATATCTGTTCTAGAAATGAAAATTCAAACACTAGAAACGAAAATTCAAACTATGGAATCAACTATTCATTCTATAACGGAGAACATGTCCAATAATCCGCCGATATATTCGCGAAAATCGCGCAATAAACCCGCCACATTTTCAATGAATCAATACGATCCAATTGTTTTGCCACAAACACGCCCAATAGCCTATAAAAAACCGCCCATAACCCACGAACCTGAAGAATATAGTTCGCTCACTGAAGACTCAGACACCTAAATAACTAAATTGCCCAATAGATATAAAATTTATAATCTATTTCTACTATATAGGTTCAGACTGTATGCCAAGCACGCACAAATTATATATCGATGACCAGAGCGTCATCGAATTTTACGACAAAAATCCACAATACGATTTTGCAGTTATCAACGGAATTATCGTCGAATTACTTAAAACCCTGTCTCGTACATCGACCAATTCACCAACACCTGCACCAGATGTCGACTCATTCGTAGAAGAAATCGAAAACATCAAACAAGATTATATTGATGAAATCCGCACAATCGTCACATCAAATAATAACCAACAACACTTATGCACACTCTTAGAAACCAGCAATAAGATGTTACTCGATAAAACGCATTCGATACTTACTACGGTTATACCAAAAAATCAAAATATATTGTATAATCAAATCAACGATTCGATAACCAATTTCTGTAAATCGATTTCACAAGACATAAACACGCTAACTGAACATGTGGATAAGGGCTCGGTCAAAGAATTCATTACCAACTTTGAAATGAAGGTTGCCGGGATGTTCCAGCACCTACAGCAGCCCGTATTCACGTTTATTAGTGCGAGTGAAGACCGCATCAATGCAAATATCAACACATTGAAATCTATCCAAACTACTTCCGCCAAGGAGCACCAACAGTTATTAACCAGTTTGTCGGATGTATTGGTACAATCGCAGCGGTCCATCTCGCCAACATTCAACGATAGTAAAGTGCTAACTTCCGTATTGACCGAACTCTATTCCAGCGCGGAAATTCTACAACCGCCCGATTTGAACGAAGACGAGATTATGTTGAAGCGCCTGCGCAAATCGAACATTATCATCAAAAATTTCACCCAGGATACGAATATTGGTTGCGATGATATTTCGTTGTTTTTGCAGACGGTGGATGATAAGAATTGTCATGGGATTGTGTTGTCTCAAATGAGCGGCATTTCGGCCAAAAAGAACTATCAAATCGATATTCACAACAGTCATATTGTTATATATGTTCATAAAGTCGAATACAATCCGGCGAAAATACAGGTTGCAGTGGATATTATCGATACATTGTTGTCGCGTTTGTCGCAGTACCAGGGCAAAACGGAGAACGAATATTCGATTCCCAAAGATATCCTCGATATTATCAACAATGATTACCAGACATTTCTCTCGCAAAAATCGGCGATTGCAGAAGTGTTCAAGGAACACCAGAAGAAGGTCTTATCCCAAATCGACGAATTGAAGCTACCAGCATTGGATCGATTTTTATCGTCCAAGTATATGGCGCCAATTCCCAAACCGGGATTAAAATGCGAATTATGTAAAAGTTATTTTGCGAATAACTTGAAAGCCTTGGCCGCCCACAAACGAGGATGTGTGCGTAAAACGGCCAAGTAAATTATATGTGTTTATTGACGTAGCATGTGTATGTATTGCGCGTATTATATTATGTTTTATTGGAATTATTATTATTGTAACAAGTAGTCCTAATGTGTATGTGATAATTAGATTAATATGTTGAGAGCGAGAGAAAAGCGATAGCTAACAATATAGACCCCTGTCTAGAAATCCAATTACGATTCCCTATTTTTATAGGTAATCGTACAGTTATGTAAAGTATTATTTAATGTTTGTAATGCAAACCTTAAATATGAGTGCATTTTAGGTATATAAATATTTCTATAATTCCTATTCTGTTCGTTTATTATGACAACTATGTCAAATAGCGACTCCGATAGCGAACCCGATATCAGTGGGAACCAAAGTGGAAATGGCAACAGTGGTAATCAATCTGGAAATGGCAACAGTGGTAATCAATCTGGAAATGGCAACAACGGAAATCACGGTGTAAATGACAATAGTCATAACCAGGTGGTAAATGACAACAGTCATAACCAGGTGGTAAATGACAACAGTCATAACCAAGTCGTTCAAGATAGTTCTGGAAATGTGATTCTTGACCCCTCATGCAATATTGTTTTGCCCACAATTGTCCCCATTACAGATGTTAGCTCAAACCTCGTTATTGACGGAATTGGTTTTGAAATAGTGCATGAAACGGGGAAGAGCGCGACCGGTGTAGAAATCGCGCGAACCACGTTTGATACCGACGAACCTGAAATATATGACCCACAAATTACTCAGAATTTGGAGCAAACCGTCGACACATATAATGATTTGGTAGAACCCGAAAGCGAGACCAGTCTTCTGTTGGAGTCAATTCGCACATATGCAGGAGAACTCAAATGCAGTGATTTCCACGGAAAAGGCTCCATTGATGATTACACCAGTTTGTTCGAGGCCGCCGCCCGAATTGCCACCGAATCAAAACAAATGGAACTGGACGTGGACGTGTCGGGCTTTAATGAATTTGCGGCAGCCGCGGACGAGTTAAGTAATTTGTTCAACGGGTTCATTGTGAAATTACAGAATGTGAGTATTATTACCGATTTAAACTTTTTGCGAAGCATTAAGACGGCGCTGTCAAAGATAGTTAATCTGTCGAATATTTTCGGTAAATTTAAAAAGACGGTGTTTGCTACTTCGGCGGTTCAATTACCCAAATCCGCCCATGAAACAAAGATAGTTATAGCAGGTGTAATGGACGAAGTCAACTGTGCCATGCAATATATAAATCATTTTGTTTCGCCGGAAGATAGTCCTACATTGGTAGATGCCGATTTATCGGCGGCCGAGAAGAATATTATTGCAAAATCGGTGGAAACAATCGATAATTGGAATACACTGTG